>ERZ791632.39-NODE-39-length-49276-cov-27.9967_pt1 | contig 49276 bp, 44 predicted proteins | sample MGYA00510263_ERZ791632 | MGnify/ENA primary metagenome ERZ791632 (study PRJEB30046, sample SAMN00715181) | human gut metagenome | study: EMG produced TPA metagenomics assembly of the A metagenome-wide association study of gut microbiota in type 2... | reverse complement strand
CTTAACACCCATTAACCAAATATCCTAACTTGATTCCTGGGTGCAAAGGTAAAAGATAAGAAAGATTACTGATTTAACAATTTGTTGATCATGTCCTTTACTCGCATGGAGTGAGGATCACTGCCCTTGATATGGGTTGCTATTTCTGACTGGACATACGACTTTACCTGTTCTTCTGCAGTCTCTGTTTCTTGGTTGAAATCCATCTCATCCAACTGCTGACAGAGTTTGTACTCCATGTCTTTGTCTCTGGAAGATAGATAGTCAGGAACCAGACATTGGCGTTCTACCTGATGATTCTCCGATTCGGTTTTCATATAGCATACGGGAACCCAATAGCCATCCTTTCCACTTCCATCGATGCAGGTATTTTGAATTGCACGGTCAGAAAGGGCTTTTGACATGAGGAAGTTCTGAGCTTGAGTCATCGCCTGGAGTGTATGGTTCTTGACAGATGCAGTATTGACCTGCGCCTGAAGCACACTACTCTCCTTGCTGATGGTAGCCACCGTCTGTACCATGTCGGTATGAAGCATTCGGTCGTTTTGTTTCTCTACACCTTCTACCAGTTTGAAAACAGGCTGGTCTATCTCGTGGATACGATTGGATAGTTCCCTATTCAAATCATTGAATATTTTCTGATACCGGGCTGTGGTGCGCGCATAATCCTCAGCCATTGTGTCCTGTATTGCCTTGAGCGAGGTTGCTTGCTGTCTGAGTAGGAGCAATCGGGCATTGATAACCTGTTCCAGCTCAGCTTTCTGAGTTCCCATGTCTGTTCTTACCGTGTGGAAAAATCCGTCGATGAGAGCCTTGGAAACTTTGTCTGCATTCTTCCTGATAGCGATACATTGGGCTGTATTCATTGCACCCACACTGGCGGTGAGTCCATTCACATGATTATTGCAGTTGGCTACGCTGGCATCAAAAGGAGCGGTGTCCACATGAATATCAACATCCACTTGCTCGTAAGCAGTTCCGCTATATGATGCGGTTGTGGAACCACCATGCTCAGAAGCCGGGTAGTTTACCGTAACAGTGCCACTATAGTGAACCGCAATGGTTCTGCTAAAACTTTCTGTATAACTCATAGCTTACTGATTATAGTGTTTTTGACTCGGCTGTAGTATACAGCTTTTGAATCATCTGCTTAACTCTCTGTGATGCGTTGGAAGAATCCACCAGGCGGTTGAACTCTTCGTCCACTTGGGCAGACCATTTCTCGTCTTTCCATTCCATGTCTTTTTCACGGATCACATTGTTGATTTGTGAAGCATTGGCAGAAGAAAGGTCATCTGGTGTCCATACCTCCGTTCTTGGGATGCTGGCTGTATCGCTGATACTTTCACAGATGATGACCGGAATCTGGCAAGTCTTGTCCTCATTGCCCTGTACATTGGAAATCAGGATATGATTGGTCAGTACTCTTTGCTTTCCTATTTGAGCCAGGAAGTCGGCAGACTGCTCTAGTGCGTATTGCGCATTGTACTTCATTTTGGACATCAGGATTCTCTGACTGTCTGTAAGTCCTTCTATCTGTGAGTTGGCAGCCCATCCCGTAAGTGCATTCATACGATTGGAAGCAGTAACCATATTCTTGTTGACCAATTCGAAAACAGGTTGGTCTATCTGGCGTATTCTCTGTTCCAACTCCTTGTTGATGCTGGTGAAGATGCGATGGTATCTTTCACAGATTCTTCCATATTCGCGTTCCATATTATTCTTGATGCCCATGAGGATGCGTTTCTGTTGTCCTAAGTGCATGAGAAGTGCTTCTACACGGCTATGCTTGCTTGCGATTTTCTGTGAAATCTGTGAGCACATCAAGGTGAAGAAACCTCTGTTTACATTACTGCAAACCTTATTGGCGCCGCTGTTTTCGGCAGCGATAACCGCAGCCTGCATGGTGGTGACCGCCGCAGTTGTTCCTTTCACATGATTGGAAACGCTATGGAGTTCCTCAGCCATCGGTTTGGTATCGACTCTGCAACTGATTGTTGTTGACATAGTTTTCTCCTCCTATTATTTAATTGTCTTTATTTTGCTCATTCTCTTCATCCTCGGAATCCTCTCTGTCTTCTTCATCCTCTTCAGAAAGAATTCCATCCAGATTTGCTTCAAGAAGATCATCATCCAGATTGGTATCAGCAGTATCTTCTTCCTTGTTTCCTTCAGGAAGGTTCTCCTCCTGATTCGTTCCAACTGGATTTTCCTCCTGAACTGATACGGCAGTATTCTCCTCTTGTTTTCCCTCGATGGAAATACGGCTTACTTCATCAAGTGCATTGATGGCAAGTGAAGGGAGGTTGAGTGAAAGATGCTCGTAGGTGAGGTTCTCGACGTTTGGCTCAGGCAGCAGTACGGATTCCTTGGCGAGCAGTGGGTTGGTAGAAGCCAATGGCTTGCGGCGCTCATCGAGTGTCTGTACCTCGCTGGCTGCCACAGCCATCGTGTTGGAGTAACCATCCTGCAGTCTTGCATCGTAGAATTCCACGTGACCGAACTTTTCTGCCTTCAGTGCGATGTCTTCCTGCAGACGGTCCATATAGTCGCTGAAATCTTCCTGTGCTTTCTTGAATTCCTGTGCTTGCAGTTCGAAGGCTGCCAGATTTTCCATTGTATTGTCCTCTTTCTGTACGATGGTATTGTCGAGGGAGGCTCCTTCCTGTCCCATCGAGTCGAGGGTTTTCTGCAACTGTGCCAGCGTGTTGTAGGCTTCTACATATTCACTCAGCGTCTGTTGCATATTATTAATAATGTCGGCACTTTCTGCGTGGTTGGAACGATAGAAAGCATCTACGTCCTGATGCCACTTGTTGAGGTAGCTCAGTTTCTGGTCATGGATATGGCTATATACACGAATTCTCTCGATGCGGTTTTCCATCATGAGGCGTTGTACCATAGGTGCAACGATTTCTTCATAAATCTGATGTACGCCGAATGGGACGTTGGAGGTACTGTTGTCTTCTGCTGTCCACTCGTCTGCAAAGAGGTTGTAGCGAACTCTGGAACTATCTCTGAGCTGGAATGGTTCGTAACCTTGAATGGAGTCAGAATAGTCGAACTTTTCGTTCTTGATTCTTCTGATTTCCTCTGCTTCCAACAATGGGGAATAATGATTGTAAGGAGCCTTGAGAATTTTGAAGAGCAAGTCGTTTGACTTGTTGACCACCTTGTCGGTAGATGCGAGTTTCATGGCAGAGACAGTCTGTACAGACATCGCCATGGTGTGCATGAGGTGCTTCAGTACATCCTCGAACTGCTCTGTATCGTTTGAAAGGGAATCCTTGAGTTGGTTTAATTTGCAGAAGTCGTCTATCTCACTGTTGTATTTCTTGTCGTCGAATACCTTGACAATCGGATGTCCGGCGGTATCGCTGGTAGCATATTCATTGAGGAATCCTAAAAAATCACTGTGGTCGGCTACCAATGGAAGGTCAACAGACTTTACTTCCGTATCGTTCATGCAGTAAGAGATGGTACGGATAGAGCGGTCCAGTTTGCCGATATAGTCGCTCTGGTTGACTTCCTGAATAGAGAGGGAATAATCGTTGGTGTCAATGGTTTCTGGCTCATCAGAGGTTTCTACGATAGGAGCTTCCTTCGTCAGTTTCTCCATTTGTGTCATTGTCTCTACCAGCAGATCGTTCTGGCGTGACATCTGAAGGCTGACGTGAGACATCGGAACATTTCCGGAGTAATCTACCACGAAACATTTGTCCTCGTATGCCATTTGTTGAGCTACAGGCACGTAAGCCACGCCCATTTTGGTCACTTTGTAGTCACGGAAGATGTTTTCATGTTCCTTTTTCTTTTCTCCGATTCTTTCATCGATTTCCAGAATCTGTTCTTCATATTGCTTCTTACGGATGAAGTACATGAAGAAAGCGATGATGGTGAGGAACCATTTCCAGATGTCGCTTTTCTTGATTTCGATTTCCTGACGGTAAGCTTCGAGGTCGCTGATTTGCTTTTCGATAGCTTCTTCCTGCTTTACGATCTGTTCTGCGGCTTGTTCGTAATAGTTAAACAAGAGTCGAGCCTGGTCTTGGTAGATATTGCTCGAATCGCTAAAAATTTTACCGGTTGATGCCATAGTTATTAGTTATTTTAAAATGAATACTTTTACTACATGGTTTCTCTTGTGCTTGTAACTTTATCTCGCATTTTTTCTCCTGATGAGAATTCGATGGAGGTGTTCTACTTCCTCAGCTATCCGGTTTTGGTTGATGGTAACGTCTCTCATCATAACTCTTAGAGATTCTGCCAGTTGACAGAACTGCTGGTCTATCTCCTTAGCTTCTGAAGTGCAGGAAGGAGTGATATAACGGATATCTTCGTTGATTTGCTGGATTTTGTTTCGGGTCATCTCATCCAGTTCCTTGGTCTGTATTGCATCTTCCATGAGATTTTCCATGGTAGATTTTAGCCATTTCTTGCCCAACACCTGGTTTTCTTCTCTCTGATAGCACTGTTCTACCTTCTCACCTGCATGTGAGGAAGCCAGGCGACCTACCAGGGCTATGAAGATGATTGCAAGCTGACCAATGAGCTGGATCTTGAAAGACAGGTCGTTCATGATACCTGCCACCATGAGGCAGATGGATAACAGACTGCAGACATTGACAGTTAACAGATGGATGCCCAACATGCCCACTTCCTTGTGAGCCTTCTCGTTCAGATTGACAAGTGGGAAGAGGGTAAATTCTACAAACTGGGTGAAAATCAGGCAGGACATGAAGATGTCGAGCAACTTGATATTGTCTTCCAGGGTTGCTCCCAGGACAAAGAAACCGCTAATGATGAGTCCATAGCCAAGCAGGATGGCGAGGATATGGAATATGTTTTTGGCGCTCATAATCATAAAGATTTTAAAAGTGAATAATTATATTTTTTGGCCACACTTAGGACAGAACCGTGATGTAGGTGGAATATCTGCACCACATCTTGGACATAGGTTGCCTGATGGGCGGACAGTTTGTGGAGCACCGCAATGTGGACAGAAGGCTGCACCAGGAGTAAGTTGGGCTCCGCAGGAATTGCAGGTCGCTCCTCCCATCGTAGCCTGCTGTAATGGTGTTCCGCAACTAACACAGCGTCTGGCGTTCTTCGGATTGTCTGCACCGCATTTCGGACATGGATTATATTCGCTTCCGCAGTGAGGACAGAAGCGCTCGGTGGTCAGGTGTTTCTTGGAACAGTTGGCGCAATAGATTTCTTTCACGCCGCCACCTTGCTGTGCATCGGGTTGCATTCCTCCCATACCGCCTTGCATTCCTCCCATACCACCTTGGTTTCCTGAGAAGGTAGGCTGATTGTTGTGCGTCTGCATCATACCTGCACCAATTCCGCCTCCCATGCCTCCGTTGCCCATCATGTTCATCGCCATGATACCGGCAATCAGACCGTTGCCGCCAGAAAGGTTGCCCATCTGGTTGACGGCATTGTTGGCCATGTCAAACATCTGTTCCTGTTGCCAGGAATGTCCTGTGATAGACATGGAAGCCTGACTTGCGATGGCGTCAGCTATTTTTTTGCCTTCAGGTGTGCTGGTGTCGATAGAGATATCGTTGACATAAAACTTTGTGAGACTCAATCCATATTCCTCCCAGAAAGGAAGCAGAAATTGCTTGATGTAATCAGAGAGGTTGCTGAGGTAGGCTGAGATGCTCTTGAAGCCCACTCGCTGGTTGTTCATAAACTGGATGATGGCGCTCTTTGACTTAGATGCGAATTCTCCATAGGCCTGTGAGAGCATATCAGATTCGGTAAACACTTCTTTGGTGCCTACCATCTTGATGAGGAATTTTGCTGCATCGGATACGAACAGACCATACTGTCCTTCTGCCTTGAGAGGGAGCAGCGTATTATAGTCGGCATCATGAACAGCCATACTGTTGACATTCCAACTCAGATTGGCTGGATATAACTTGTTGACAATCCACACCTCTGCAGTAAATGGGTTGTTTCCTCCAAAAGGAAGACCATATAACCTGCGTAGAAGAGGGATGTTTTCTGAGTTCAATGTGTGCTTGCCTGGACCAAATTTGTCCATCATCTGCCCCTTGCTGAACAAAAATGCCTCTTGTGACTCAGCTACTATGAGTTGAGTAAAGGTACTGAGATTTGTCTCAGGGTAGCGATATGCAAAAACAAACTCACCGTTTTGGTTTTGGGGTTTCCAACTTGCGCAATCTATAAATGCCATATTTTATAAAGTTTTTAGTTTCTGAAATTAAAGGCAAATATAGTGAAAAAACTAATACATGTGCCGAAAATGATAAAAAAATAATTGAGAATAAAGAATATTTAACACAAGAAGAAGAGGTCGCAGGAAAAATAGAATGGTTAGTGGTGGATTTTTAGAGGGAAAGTTGTATTTCCCGTGGATTTTAAGTAACTTTGCAGAAAATATTCTGCATTCGATTTGCATTATCTTTGCATAAGATAAGCTGCATCTCTGCAAAACAATTTTAGAATTTAGAAAATATGAATCAAGAAAATCAAATATTGTCTCCTGAACTGGAGGCTCGTGTGCATCAGGCAGTGGAGAATTTCATGCAGGGCTATGGCTGCTGCCAATCTGTGGTGGCTGCTTTTGCTGATCTGTATGGTCTCGATGAAACAATGGCTAAACGTATCGGTGCAGGCTTCGGCGGCGGAGTGGGTAGAATGCGCATGATGTGTGGCGCAGTATCAGGTATTGTTGTGCTGGTGGGACTGGACTGCGGTCAGACCGAGGGCGACGACCGCGAGGGCAAGTCTGCCTGCTACAAGGTAGTGCAGGATTTGTTAGCTAAGTCAAAGCAGCAGAATGGCAGTATCATCTGTGCTGAAATCCTCGGTCTGAAAGGATATGAGAAGGCACAGTCCAGTTATGTGGCTTCAGCCCGTACGGCAGAATACTACAAATCTCGCCCTTGTGCTGCAAAGGTGGAGAGTGCTGCCCGCATCTTTGCTGAATATCTGATGGAAAAATGAAATATCAGACCAATAAGGACTTGGTTGAATCCCAGTTCTACCTGAAGATGCTGGATGATTTCTGCAAGTCGGGACAGGTGAAGATTCCTGATCCGGCAAGTACTGTCATGCCTTGGAATTTGAAAGAAGATCCGCTCAAGGATTATCTGATTCACCTCTTTACCTTGAAAGTTACTATTGCAGAGACGGGTGAAGAGGTACAGAAGTTCCAGCGCCAGGTGGTTAACAGCAGAATCAAGAGCAAGATTTTCTATGAGACTGTAGGAAAATTCATCGTGGAATGTGTTCACCACATGAGATTCCAGCGACAGAGAGCCTGGACGGAAAGTCATCGGGCTGATGATGTGCTCGACTGGACTCCCTTCCGTAGGATGAACGAAGAGGTTTGGAGACCCTTGCTTGACCAGATTGATGAGGAGCATCTGAATGATGGATTCGACAAAACTTTCTTCCTCCGGCTATTCGGGGAGGAGTCTATTCAAGCTAATCATAATGGAGAAATTCATGATGGAGATACTGACAGGTTGCATTCCTCTATCGGCGCTTCCAAAGCTGAGAACTGGGAACGGCTGGTAAGGGATTGGAAGGCTTGTATAGAGCAGCAGGTGATTTCTAAATTGAAGGACTTCATAGCGCTCAGACAGACTCATTTCGAGACCGGATTGGTCCGCATGATGGATCAAATAACCCGCAATATGAAGTTGAAGGGTATTTCTGAACAGCGGGCGGTTCAGGCATGGGAAATGATGAAGAACGCCTGGACAGAGACGGAATTTGAGCGTCGACTGAACGAGATGAAAATACAGGATCAATATCCTGAAATCAAGGAGATTGTAGCGAAGATGGGACGTGTGGCGGATGCCAATGGTAAGGACCGGCTGACCATCGCTTCGGGTGTCGATATGAAGATGGAACATTCCTCAGGAAGTGATATTGAGGGCATTACCGTGGGCGATGATCTCAACTCGCTTCTTCCGCTCGAACTTGCACAATACAGTGATGAGGACATGGAGGGACTCTTTATATATAAGTATCGCACGCGTAGGTTGCAGACTTTCCGCTACAAGAGTGAGATGGCTAAGCCTTCCCGCAAACTCGGTTTTACGCATGCCTCCCGCAAGGGTCCTATGATTGTCTGCCTCGATACTTCTGCGAGTATGTATGGCACTCCAGAAAGAATATCTTCCACGCTCATTTCCCTGATAGAAGAAACGGCAGAAGAACTGGAGCGAGACTGTTTTCTGATAGATTTCTCGGTGAGTACACGTGCCATCGATCTCATGGCAAAGAGAAAGGCGGAACGGCTGAAGAAGATTGGAATCAATATTGTGGAAGGGACGGAAGATACGGCATCAGCCAGTCATCTCCCTTTTATCGGAGGAGGAACATCTGCGAAAAAAATGATGAGCCAGATGTTCGAGTTGCTCGATCATGATGGATTGCATTATGTGAATGCAGACATACTTTGGATAACCGACTTCCTGATTCCGAATCCCTCGCAGGCTATGCTGTCGAGATTCAAGGAATACAAGGAGACGGGCACCCGGTTTTATGGCATCCGTATTGTCAGAAGCGACGATAAGGAGCCGAATGAATGGAAGGCTTACTTCAACCAGATTTATACCGTCAGATATCGTCCTTTGAGACGATACTGACGGTTGAAGTCTGTGGGCTTATTTCTTCTTGGTCAGCACATAGTGCTTGGCCATTGCGCCCTCTGGTTCTGTGCCGAGAGAATCGGTCATGATGAGGCTCTGGGCATCCTTTACCTTGTAGTATGACTTCTCGCCACTTGAAGGGCGGGTGATTTCTACTACGCCATTAGCCAGCATCTTGAAGATTCCGCTTGCCTCGTCGTGACCATCCTTACGCTCAATATAGTCGGCTGAGTACTGGTAAGTACTGTCGGCATTGAGTGTGAGCACGGTCTTGATACCTGGGCAATCGGCTGCAGGGAGTGTTCCTTCGTAAGTACCTGCGATAGAATCGAGGACGAAGGCATTAGATTCGAGAGAATCCTTCTCTGTATAGCTGAGACTATCTTGGTCAGCTTCCTGATTGTTGGTTTTCTTGCTATTGCAAGAACCAACTGACAGAGCTGCTATGACAGCTGCTGTCAAAACTAATTTCTTCTTCATAATGAATTCCTTTACTATTCTTACGGCAAATATACGCTTTTCTTCACTATCTGCAAACTTTTGGCAAAGAATTTATGTAATATTTAACATTCGCCGTTCTATCAGTAAAAGTTGTTAAAGATGTAATTTGGGGCTTAATCGTCGCCCCACAAGTTTGTGTTACCCCACAGATCCTTATACTTATCATCTTTTTTGGTAACCTCCTGTTCTACTACTCCAAATTCATCTATCTTAGGGCCATTGAGTGATCCTTGGCGAACACTTGCTACCTGTAAGCCGTTGTTGCCGTCACAGAGTGGGGAAAGATAAAGCACCTTAATAACCGGTGTAATAATCCTTTCTTTAACTTTCTTTATATGCTTTTTGGTCACATTTGTGTCCGATGACTATTCACATCTTTCCGTATCTTTGCACTGTCGTGAAGCAACAGATGCCATCGGCTTCAGATAGCTGATTGCCCTTAACTTCATGCCACAGTGATTAAATCAAAATGTGTTATTAAACAAGGAAAGGAAACATTATGAATGAAACGAAGATGTTTTGTTTTCAATGCCAGGAGACGGCAAAGGGAACTGGGTGTACGACAAGAGGCGTTTGCGGCAAACTGCCTGAGACAAGTATGTATATGGACATTCTGCTCTCTATCGTGAAGACGATGGGAACTCTTATGGAGAAGAGAATGAAGACGATGCCGACTGATAGCTGTGATAAGGACAAGAAGTGCTGCCCTTGTTTCGAGGAAGTGAGCCACTTCATTACGGATTCGCTCTTCGCTACCATCACCAATGCCAACTTCGATGATGAGAGCCTCAAAGCTCGTATTCAGCACGGCTTGAAACTCTTGGAGAAGATGCGTGGCTACGACAATGAGGATGTCAAATCGCTCAAGGAACTCACGATGTTTGGCTTGAAGGGTATGGCGGCTTATTATGAGCATGCTGCACGACTGGGCAAGAACGATGAGCGCATCATCGCCTTTATGGCTCATGCCTTGGCTATGATTTCCAAGCCGAATGTATCGGTGGATGAACTCTTCGACTTGGTGCTTGAAACTGGCAAGACGGGAGTCGATGTGATGGCATTGCTCGACAAGGCGAATACCGAAGCTTATGGCAATCCGGAGATGACTAAGGTGAATATTGGAGTGGGGAAGAACCCTGGCATCTTGATTAGTGGACATGACCTACATGACATCGAAGATCTCTTGCGCCAGACGGAAGGCATGGGCATCGATGTCTATACTCACAGCGAGATGTTGCCTGCTCATTATTATCCTAAGTTGAAGGCATACAAGCACTTGGTAGGTAATTATGGCAATGCGTGGTGGCGACAGAAGGAGGAGTTTGAGTCGTTCCATGGACCTATCATCTTTACCACCAACTGCATCGTACCGCCATTGGCTAATGCCTCTTATCAGGACAGAATCTTCACGCTCAATTCCACCGGTTATCCTGGATGGAAACATATTTCGACAGGCGAGGATGGGCACAAGGACTTCTCTGAGGTGATAGCGATGGCGAAGACTTGCGAGCCTCCTACGGCTATAGAGGAAGGAGAGATTGTGGGCGGCTTTGCCCATGCACAGGTATTTGCTCTTGCCGACAAGATAGTGGAGGCGGTGAAGAGCGGAGCCATCAAGAAGTTTGTGGTGATGAGCGGATGCGATGGCAGAATGAAGAGCCGTGAATATTACGAGCAGTTTGCCAAGGCTTTGCCGAAGGATACCATTATCTTGACCTCGGGTTGCGCCAAGTATCGCTACATCAAATTGCCGCTGGGCGAGATTAATGGCATTCCTCGTGTGTTGGATGCAGGGCAGTGCAACGATAGCTATTCTTGGGTGGTAGTGGCGATGAAACTACAGGAGATATTCAAGGCGAATAGCATCAACGACCTGCCGATAGTCTTCAATATCGCATGGTATGAGCAGAAGGCTGTTATCGTATTGTTGGCACTCCTCAGTTTGGGCATCAAGAACATCCACATCGGTCCTACATTGCCTGCCTTTGTCTCTCCAAATGTTCTCAAAGTATTGGTCGAGAAGTTTGGATTGGGAGGAATCTCAACTGTGGAAGAAAACATGAAGATGTTGGGAATTTAGAAGAAGTAAAGGGGAGTGAAAGAGAAGTGAAGGGACAACAGCCTAAAGATGATATTCTGGACGGATGTTATTTCAAAATTGTAATCTCTTTACCCTTGATACGGATGGCTCCTTCCGCCACGAGTTCCGCCAAGCATCGAATAAGGGAGAACTTCTGGATGGCGAATGAATCTGCCAAGTGTTGGCGTGACTGAGCGAGGACAATCGTCTTGCTATGTTGCGCCAATGCTTCCGAACGGAGATAGAACATCACCTTCTCCTTGATGGTGAGTAAGGAGATGAATTTTATCTTCGAAGCGAGATAAGCACCAATATTAGAGAGTATGCCGATGAAGTTCCATCGGATGGTGGAGAAAGAGTCAACGAGCTGTTGCAGAGAGCGGGATGACATTCTGAGAATGTTCACTTCGCTCTCTGTCTCAATGGTGACAGGCATCACGTTGGGGGTGGCAAAGATGAAGTTAGGGGCGATCACATCTCCTTTTCGGAATCGGATTACCTCTAGTTGTCTGCCCGAAGTGCCCGACACCATCCTTGCCGTCATCTCGCCATTGAGTACGATGTCGGCATGGGGATATTCAAATCCTGCGATGGAGTAGAGGGTGTGCTTCTTGAATGGGATGACTTTGTGGCAGATGCTGGAGAGTGCATCTGCAATTTCCATTTCACTCATTCGCTGGAATAGAGGGCAATGGGTCAGTGAGTTAATTGTCTTTTGTTCGATCATACAGTTGGGTTCTTTGAATAGTTAATGTCTTCTGCAAACTTACATAAAATTCTTCGAATATTACACCAGTTTGATAAAAAAGTTGAGACCACAGCGCATTTTTTATCTGAAAGTAAGTGCTAATTGCACTTTTTTACTAATTTTATAGCGGAATTCTCATTCCATGGAGTTAGTTAACGGGCTCTATGTCCCAATGTTCAATTTAAAACTTTCAGTTATGAGAAATGTCTGTGGTCTCGATGTGCACAAAGATAATGTTTTTGTGTGTATCCTCAAAGAAAATAGTGTTAAAATTCAGTTTAAATGTGGAATTTTAACGAAAGAACTTGATGGTTTGCGTGATTTGCTGGTTCGTGAAGGTGTTGGAGAAATCGCCATGGAGAGTACCCAAGGTGTTGTCACCCGAACAGACATGGACATGTTGGTCGGATGGGCTGGGTTAAAGCCTCGAAATGACGAAAGTAACGGAAAGTTCAAATCCAGAAAAATAACGCATGGGAACAAATATCTTAGAAAGACACTTGCAGAATGTGCATGGGGAGCCAGTAGAACCCAAGGATGCTTTTATAACAAGTTCTCATATCATCAAACGCAAGTGAGGAAAAAAACAAAAATGAAAGTCCAACTGGCTGTTGCTGCATACGTTGGAGTGTTACCTTAACTTCTGTAAGGTAGTGAATGAAGCTATAGGGAAAGGTGAAGATATCAAGCTGATTATTCAGGACATTGGTGTGGAAAAAATCCCTCTGAGTTCTATACATGTTTTCTAATATTTAATTCATAACAATATGCGTATGATCAAGGAAATCATCATTCATTGTAGTGCTACCAAGGAGGATAAGGACTACACCATTGCCGACATCGACCGCTGGCACAGAGAGCGCGGTTTCAGAAAATTGGTTATCTTCAAATTTGGTGGAGTCGTAAATAATGACTATCTTTGCAAGCGTAAAGAAAACTATGGAAAAATATCTTTATCATATTAGATTTTTAAACAGTTAATAGAAGAAACATGAAATATATTATCTTTGATTTTGACGGAACTATCGGAGATTCTCAAAGTCTGATAGTCAGGACATTGCAGGACACGATGAGGGCCAGGCATCTCGAAGTGAAATCGGATGAGGAATGTGCCAAGACTATCGGTTTACGACTGGATGAGGCTTTCGTCTCGCTCTTTGATATGAGTGATGAGGAAGGGATGGAGTGTGCTGCTACTTATCGCGAGATATTCCTGGAAAACAAGCAAACGATGATCGTAAAGCCGTTTCCTCATGTGATAGAAACGCTTAGGGAGTTGCATCATCGCGGATTTGTATTGGGAATGGCAAGCAGCAGAAACCATTGCTCGTTGGATGGATATGTGAAACAGATGCAGCTGGAGGATATTTTCTCTTCCATTGTGGCGGGTGATGATGTGGAGCATGTGAAGCCTGCACCCGATATGGTATTCAAGGCACTGGGAGAGATGAGAGGAATGAAAAATCCTGTAACTTCGCCTTATGACGTGAAGGATATGCTTGAAGAAACCTTAGTGGTTGGCGATATGAATTTCGATGTGGATATGGCGCATCATGCCGGTTGTAGGGCCTGTGCTGTAACTTATGGTAACGGAACCCGTGAGCAGCTTGCCGCTGCAGAATGGATCATTGATGATTTCGCCGAACTTCAGAAAATCCTAAAAGGATAAATGTTTCTGAAAACATAAAATGCTCAAGGAGTAAAAAGATAAAATCAAGAAGTAAAAGAATAAAACAGGAAATGAATGAAAGATTGTTTTATCGCTTGTAGAATAAAAAAGCAGGTGAAATAATCTTTTATTCATTTTTTTATTGTACCTTTGCACTCGCAATTGGTTCGCTGCCACTTCCTGCCGCCGCAGGCATGGAGGGTGCGTAGTGATTAAAAGGGAATCGGGTGAGAAGCCCGGACAGTCCCGCTGCTGTAAGCGTCTTATTGCGGCAAGCACCATGGTCACTGACATTTTTTCGGGAAGACCGCTTGCCATGAGTTTTGCATCTTTTTATGTTTACATAGAGTGAGATGCGGGGAGGACGCAAGTCAGAAGACCTGCCGTTGCCATCGGAAACAATATGATGAAAGAGTGTCTTTAGGATAAGAGATTCCGATGATTCTATCCAACCCCGTGGGATGGGTTCGTGATGGAGACATACTATTTATTTACTTATTATATTAAGGTATAAGGAGATTAAATGAGAATAATGAAATTACTGCTATGCGTCGTGGGATGCATGGTAGCAAGTGGTGTACTATATGCGCAGAAGCAGCATGTAGGTAGTTTGGATAGTATTCATACTATTAAGGAAGTTGTCGTAGTGGGTAATAATACTCCGAGTGTGATTCCGGCACAGGTGATGACTGGTGATGAACTGCAGCGGCTCAACTCGATGAGTGTGGCCGATGCCCTGCGTTTCTTCTCGGGTGTGCAACTCAAGGATTATGGTGGTGTGGGTGGTATCAAGACCATCAACATCCGTTCTATGGGTACCAATCATGTGGGCGTGTTCTATGATGGTATAGAACTCTCCAATGCACAAAATGGACAGGTGGATTTGGGAATGTATTCACTCGATAATATGCAGACTATCTCGCTTTATAATGGACAGAAAAGCCAGATATTTCAAGCTGCCAAGGAATTTGCTTCGGCAGGTTCGGTGTATCTGCAGACTCGTGTTCCAGAATTTGAAGAAGGTAAGGCTTATCATCTGAAAGCGAAATTCAAGACTGGTTCTTTCGATCTGGTGAATCCATCGCTGCTTGTCGAACTGAATCTCTCTGATAGGGTGAAAGTTTCCTTCAATGGCGAATGGCTCAGCAGCAGTGGTAAGTATAAGTTCCGTTACCGTAGAAAGGCAGTAAAAACCGATGAAATCATGTATGATACAACGGCTGTAAGAGAGAATGGTGATATTCGTGCCACCCGACTGGAGGGAGCCTTATTTGGTGACGTTAAGGGAGGTGACTGGATGCTGAAAGCATATAATTATACCTCAGAACGTGGTGTGCCAGGGGCTATCGTTAATAATGTATGGCGGCGAGGCGAGCGTATCAGCGACAATAATTCTTTCATACAAGGTTATATTCATAAGCGCTTTTCTCCCCATTACCAAACGAAGTTAATGGCGAAATACTCTTACTTTCTCACCAAGTATGTCAACAAGGATACCACGGTAATGCTGATAGATAATGTGTATCGCCAGAAGGAGTTCTATCTGTCCACTCTGCATCAGTATGATCTTTGCTCTTGGTGGAAGGTGTCATGTGCTTATGATTTCCAGTGGAACAACATGGATGCTGATATGTATGGATTTGTGCATCCTACTCGCTGGAATCATATCGTGTCTTTAGCCACAGCAATAGCCTGGGGTGGATTCAAGATGCAGGGGAGTGTGGTTTATAATTATGTACATGATGTAACAAGGGATGCAGAGTCACCAGCCGATAAGAATACCTGGTCGCCGGCAGTGTTTCTCTATTATAAGCCGTTCCAAAACATAGGTTTCTCCTTGAGGGCCTTCTATAAGAAGAGTTTCCGCATGCCAACCTTCAACGACCTCTATTATGCAGAGATGGGCAACTCTAAACTTAACCCGGAATATACCACCCAGTATGATGTGGGATTTGCATATTTCAGTCCTCGTATGAAGGGAATATTGTATGAGTGGGCTGTGCAGGTGGATGGGTATCGTAATTTTGTGAGTGATAAGATTGTGGCTTATCCTAAGGGAGCACAGTTCCGTTGGACGATGCTCAACCTGGGCAAAGTGCATATCAATGGACTCGATGCCAAGGTAAGTGCAACTCTCCGACCATTGCGCAAACTTTATGTTACCACTCGTCTGCAATATACTTACCAGCAGGCCATTGATGTAACCAATCCTGCCGATACCTATTATCGCGACCAGATACCATATATTCCATGGAACAGTGGTTCGGCTGTGGTACAGATGGATTACGGAACTTGGGGTTTGAACTATAGTTTTATTTATACCGGTGAGAGATATAACCAGCAGGAGAATATCATCTATAATCATACACAGCCATGGTATACTCACGATCTCTCTCTGCAGAAAAGTTTCAATTGGAAGGATTACAAGGCTCGTGTGGCATTAGAGGTGAATAATCTCTTCAGCCAGGACTATGATGTGATACTCAATTATCCGATGCCTAAGCGCAACTATCGCCTCACGTTGACGTTTGAGATGTAATAATGGTGGCACGCATCAAAAAAAATAAAAACATGATGAAAAAGCTATTGCTATATTTACTAATAGGTACATGTTTGGTAAGCTGCCGCGAAGATGAAGTGGTGGTTCCTACTGAGTACGAAATTATCCCCGAGGAGATGAAGCCGGGACAGAAAATTATCGGCATGTACCTGCTCAACGAGGGCAACATGGGTAGCAACAAGAGTACGCTCGATTATGTCGATTTCTCACAGGGGTATTATGTACGTAATCTCTATGCTGAGCGCAATCCTCATGTTATCAAGGAATTGGGTGATGTGGGCAATGACATTCAGATATATGGTTCCCGAATTTATGCCGTCATCAATTGCTCTAATAAAATAGAGGTGCTGGATGCTCGCACAGCTCATCGCATCGGGCAGGTTAATATCCCAAATGTGCGCTATGTGCGTTTTCACAAGGGGTATGCCTATGCCACTTCTTATGTAGGACCGGTGCAGCTCAATAACCCTGATGCGGTTCAAGGAGCAGTCTATAAGATAGATACGCTTTCGCTGAAGCCCGTGGCTAAATGTACGGTGGGATTCCAGCCCGATGAACTTTGTGTGTTGGGACAGTATATCTATGTGGCAAATTCAGGAGGATATATGGCTCCCAATTATGACAAGACCGTGTCGGTGATAGAAATAGAGGGATTCAAGCAAGTAGAGAAAATTCCAGTGGGTATCAATCTCCATCATATTAAAGCTGATAAGTACGGCAAACTTTGGGTAACTTCCCGGGGAGATTACCAGAACATCCACTCCAATCTCTATGTGTTAGTTAGAAAGAAAGGACGCAACGAGATGGAGGTAACTGATACGCTCAACATACCTTGCAGCAACTTCTGCATCAGTGGCGATTCGCTCTATTATTATGCCACGGAGTGGAACAACTATACACAGAAGAATACCATCACGTATGGTATCGTCAATGTAAAGACCCTGAAGAAAGTGAGCGACTCGTTTATTACCGATGGGTCGGAAAAAGACATCACCATCCCCTATGGTATCAATATCCATCCGGAAACACATGACATCTACGTAACAGATGCCAAAAACTATGTTTCGAGTGGGGTGTTGCACTGCTATAATCGGTATGGAGTGAAAAAGTGGAGTGTGAGGACAGGGGATATTCCTGCCCACATGTGTTTTCTTACAAAATAATGGAAGACGATGAAGATAAGATTATGTGATATATTGATCAGTTTGTTGCTGGGGATGGGATTGTCGAGTTGCCATCAGGACTTGGAAAACGTCTCGTCGGGGCTCAATGACTACTATTATATTGAGCGCATGCGTAAACTCCGACTTTCGCCAGCCTATGAGGGCAAGAGCTATCGATGGACGGTGCAGACTTCAGATGGGCGGGATTCCCTGCTTAGTACGGATCGGGATTATGTGTTTCTTGCCGAAAAAGAAGGCACTTACACGCTTACTTTCTCCCTCGATGATGGGGAGCGTGGCTATAAGCATACTTTTCCCGTACAGGTGGTACATGAGGATACTGAGTATAGTCCATATACAGCTAAAGTGTATGAGTATCGACCAGCACCAGGGCAGTTTGTCAATACGATGCCTCTTTATGAACAGGGCGATAATGAGGAGACAATGCGCCAGAAAGCAGAAAATGACCTGACCAACGATGTGATGATTTCGCTGGGATCTTATGGAGGGTATGTAACCTTTGGGTTCGATCATACAGTTGTCAATGTGCCAGGCCAGAAAGATTTCTTCATCAAGGGTAATGCCTTCTATAGCGACATTCCTGCCTATAAGGACCAAAAAGGAGGTTCGGCAGAACCCGGCATCGTGATGGTGGCTTTCGACCGCAACTGTAATGGCAAGGCGGATGATGATGAGTGGTACGAGTTGGCTGGCAGTGAATATTACAAGCCGGCAACGTTCAAAAACTATGAGATAACGTATCGCCGTCCGGATGATTTCCATAAACCGGTCCCTGATGTAACGGGGATGCTGATCGATACCTTGTATATCCCTTGGACGGATAATCGTGGTGGAAGTGGCTATGTGGCCAAGAACTCATTCCATGCGCAGAATTATTATCCTGAGTGGATCAAGGCAGATGAGATGAAGTTTGAGGGAACTTTGTTGCCTCAAAACGGAGTGGATGAAAGTCATATAGGAACCTACTATGTACTTTATTCCTATCCGTGGGGATATGTTGATAATCATCCCAATGCGGAACAAGACCTCTGTTCCTTTGATATTTCCTGGGCTGTAGATAAGCAGGGAAATCCTGTGCATCTGCCAGGGGTTGATTTCATTAGAGTCTATACTGGAGTGAGACAGTATTGCGGATGGGTTGGAGAAACTTCCACGGAAGTGGCGAGAGCACAAGACTTGCATGTGGAAGTTAAATCGTCTTTACCTGATAATCCATTAGGTGAATAGATGATTGGTGATAAGAGAATAAATAGTTAATTATTATAAGTTTAATTTTAAGGTAATAAGTATGAAGAAGAAACTTTACTTTCTTTTATTGATGCTCTTGTGCACAACGTTTGCATTTGCACAAGTCTGCGTTCAGGGGGTACCTCGCAAATTAGCGAGAAGTGCCAAGGCTGAGATAGCCTCAGTCATGCCTAATATTGATTTTGATAATATCCAGTATTGGGTAGGAAATGGTAGAAATCATGCTGCTCTCGTTGTAAAATGGGATGATGGTAAAGGTAACAACACGAATTTAGTGTGGGGGTATAGATGGAGTGGTAAAGCCACTGGTGTGGATATGCTGAAAGCTGTTGCTGCTGCCGACCCACGCTTTTATATGTTAGTGAATGAGGGTACTCAATATGGTACTGCTGTTGGAGGACTTGGCTATGACATCAATGGGAATGGAAACATCAAACTATTGAATGGTAGTAGTTCCTTTAGTCTTACTGCTGGTACCTATAATTGTGCAGATTATACATTTGATAAGTTTACTTCTAATGATGCGTCAGATCACTGGTGTGCTGGTTGGTATAATGGCTATTGGAGTTATTGGACAACTAACTCTTTGGATCAAGCGTATGGCTATTCTTCAGTAGGAGCAACTTCACGAGAACTGACCAGTGGTTGTGTTGATGGATGGTCTTATATCTCTGATATGTCAAACTGGTATAGCAATGACATGAGTGGAAAACTCGAATATGTTTCAACTCTTACTGTTCCTACTGCTAAAGCTAAAATAAAGTCAGCAACAGCAGAGACAGGCAAGGTCACAACAGTAAACAATTTAAAGGAATTTGCTGAGGCACTGAAAAATGCAACAGATGGCGAGACTATTAAGTTCCGTGAGGGATTGCGTGGTACTGAGTTTGATACATCGGGCATATTAGATTATGCAGAGATTAACAACAGTGTTACTATTAATGGCAATGGTGTTGTCTTGACAAATGGTCCTCTTCCTTTGAATGCTTATCCGAGTGATTATAAGACAATCCGCATAACTGATTTCGTCTTTAAGAATTTGCAAGAAAGTGCTTTCTATTATGCTCCTTATAAAGGAGGAAGTTTGACTATTGACAGGTGTATTTTTGATGGTATCTCTGGAAATGGTGACGGCGTTGGTTGTGCTATCAGTGGTACATCAGCTAGTAAGGATATAAATGTTACTATCAGCAACTGTCGTTTTTCTAACATTAAAATGACAGGAAAGGGTAGTGTCTTAAATATTTGGGAGTTGCCTAATAAGGATTTGGTACATCTTAATCTTGTATCTTGTACCTTTGCTGATAATGATAAGGCTTCAGATGGTCTTATTTGTGTAGTGAATGCTCCACATGTACATTTTGCTAACAATGTGTTCTATAATAATGGAGATGGTATTACTCTTAATATTAAAAGTGATGATGCGGCAAAAGACGTTGTTTCTTATGGATATAATGTAATAAATGGTACGATTACTGAGTCTGCAAAATCTCGTCTGCTGAACAGTGATATTTGTAGTACAGACCTTTCTCCTGTAGTCAAGTTCGTTGATGGAGAGTACCAGGTAGTGAAGAATGGTGCTGCTTATAATCATCTTCCTGCCAATACGAAGATTGAAGGCATTACATTGCCAGAACGTGATGTACTTGGTACAATTATAGATTACTCTCAGCCAACTCAGACTGGTGCTTGCCAGTTGGTATATGATGAGAATGCTAATACAGACTATACCAAGGGAACATTTATTGTTAATGAAGACTGGTATGGTCATCAGAACTCTACTGTCAATTTTTTGACTAATGACGGCGAGTGGGTTTATCGTGTTGTCCAGAAGGAGAATCCTGGTATAGAGTTGGGATGTACTGCTCAATATGGCCAGATTTATGGCGATAAGTTCTATGTGACGTCAAAGCAGGAGAAAGACCCTGGAGCTTCTGTTGTCGGTGGTCGTGTCAATATTCTAGACGCCAAGACCATGAAGATGGAGAAGCAGATTCAGACTATATCTACAGGTGATAATGGCACAAGCAATGCTGATGGCCGTGCATTCCTTGGCGTAGATGAGCATAAAGGCTATGTTGGTACAAGCAATGGTATCTTTATCCTCGACCTTGATAAGCAGGAAATTGCTGGTAGTGTGGAGGGAACCACAAATGGTGGAGGTAGTGCTTACGATCAGCTTTATAGCGGACAGATTGGTAGTATGATTCGTGTTAACGATCGTGTATTCGCTGTACACCAGAAGAGTGGTCTTCTTGTTATTGATGCCAATACAGATAAGGTTGAACAGGCTATTGCTGCACCTGAAGGATGGGGCTTTGGTTCTGTAGTTCTTTCTAAAGACGGAAACCTCTGGTTGAGTTTAGCTGCCACATCGGGTACAGGAAAGGCTGACAATAGAATCGTCAAGATCAATCCTAATACTTTGGAGCAGAACATCATTGATTTGCCAGAAGATATTTATGGACCTGCTAATTCTTGGTATGCTTGGACTCCAGATGCTTTCTGTGCCAGCAAGCAGCAGAATGTGCTCTATTGGAACGGAGGTGCCAGCTCTTGGTTCTGCGGTTATACTATCTATAAGTATGACATCGATGCCAATAAGTTCTCTACCTATCTTGATTTCACGGGTGCCAAGGATGGTTTCTATCTCTATGGTTGTTCTTTCCGTGTGGACCCTGTGAGCGACGATGCATACGTTAGTTTGTACAAGGGCTTTGGTGATGCTACTTATGTGGTTCGCAAGTATGATGCAGAGGGTAAACAACTTGCAGAATATCCAATGATTTCTAACTATTGGTTCCCATCATTACCTGTATTCCCTGATAATGTGGCTCCTGTGATTGCTAATCCTGTAGGAGATTTGACTTTGGCAGCTGATAAGACTGCTACTATTGATCTAAAAGATCTTGCCACTGATGCAGACAACTTTGATGCTGCTATCGTTAAGAGTGTGAAAACTGTCAGTGATGCATCTGTGTTGGATGCCAAGATGCAATATGGTTCACTTGTCATCACTCCAAAGAAGGAGGGTAAGACTACTGTTACTATTAAGGTTAATTCTAATGGTAAGTTGGCTGAGTCTACATTTGCTGTTACTGTAACTCCTGCTACTGGTATCAAGAATATTACCACTAATGGTGCAGTCGAGGTGGCTCGCTTCTCTGCTGACGGCAAGCGCATCTCTGCTCCTCAGAAGGGTCTTAATATCATCCGCATGAGCGATGGTTCTACCCGCAAAGTGGTAGTAAAGTAATTCTGCTTTTTATCTATCAGTAGAATATTTGAAAAATAAAATAAGCCCAGAGCAAATTGCCCTGGGCTTTTTAAGTTCTTATCTTTTTCAAATCTTTATTCCTCCATCAACTTGCGATAGCGACCCTTCTTAATTTCTGTATCGCCCAGGCGGCGTGCCTTGTTGATTTCATACTCAGAATAGCTGCCCTCGAAGAAGAATACTTCACCGTTGCCCTCGAAGGCAAGGATGTGGGTACAGATTCGGTCGAGGAACCAGCGGTCGTGGCTGATAACCACAGCACAACCGGCAAATGCCTCCAAACCTTCCTCCAATGCACGCAGCGTGTTCACGTCGATATCGTTGGTAGGCTCATCGAGGAGCAAAACGTTACCTTCCTGTTTCAATGCCAAAGCCAACTGTAGACGGTTGCGCTCACCACCCGAGAGAACACTGCAGAGCTTGCTCTGGTCGGTGCCCGAGAAGTTGAAGCGGCTGATGTAAGCACGTGCATTCACATCTCTTCCACCCAGACGCAAGGTTTCGTTGCCCTGAGAAATCACCTCGTAAATGGTCTTCTGAGGGTCGATGTCCTTGTGCTGCTGGTCAACATAAGCCAGCTTCACGGTCTCACCCACCTCGAATGTACCGCCGTCAGCCTGCTCCAATCCCATGATGAGACGGAAGAGGGTAGTCTTACCGGCTCCGTTAGGACCGATAACACCTACGATGCCGTTAGGAGGAAGCATGAAGTTGAGGTCGTTGAAGAGCACCTTTTCGCCGAACGCCTTCTTTACATGCTGAGCCTCAATCACCTTGTTGCCTAAGCGAGGACCGTTAGGGATGAAGATTTCCAGCTTCTCCTCGCGCTCCTTCTGCTCCTGGTTGAGCATCTGCTCGTAAGAGTTCAGACGAGCCTTACCCTTAGCCTGACGGGCCTTAGGTGCCATGCGAACCCATTCCAACTCACGCTCCAAGGTCTTGCGGCGCTTAGATGCAGTCTTCTCCTCCTGAATCATTCGCTTGGTCTTCTGGTCGAGCCATGAAGAGTAGTTGCCCTTCCATGGAATACCCTCGCCACGGTCCAACTCCAGAATCCACTCGCTCACGTCATCAAGGAAATAGCGGTCGTGGGTTACGGCGATGACGGTTCCCTCATACTGCTGCAGGTGCTGCTCCAACCAGTCGATGCTCTCAGCATCCAGGTGGTTGGTAGGCTCATCGAGTAGGAGCACATCCGGTTTCTGCAAGAGCAAGCGGCAGAGAGCCACACGGCGGCGCTCACCACCAGAGAGGTTGGTTACCGGCCAATCGCCAGGAGGACAGTGGAGAGCATCCATCGCGCGCTCCAGTTTGGAGTCGATGTTCCAGGCATCGGTAGCATCAATGATGTCCTGCACCTCAGCCTGACGCTGCATCAGCTTGTCCATTTTATCTGGGTCTCCGTAATATTCTTCGAGACCGAACTTATTGTTGATGTCCTCGTACTCAGCGAGTGCATCATAAATCTTCTGTACACCCTCCATCACGTTCTCCTTCACGGTCTTGTTTTCGTCGAGCGGAGGGTCCTGTGGCAAGTAGCCCACAGAGTAACCTGGGCTCCATACCACCTCGCCTTGTGTAGGCTGTTCCAATCCAGCGATGATTTTCATCAAGGTAGATTTACCTGCACCGTTCAGACCGATGATGCCTATTTTTGCTCCGTAGAAGAACGATAGGTAGATGTTCTTCAGAATCTGTTTCTGGTTTTGTGGGATAATCTTAGATACGCCCACCATTGAGAAGATGATCTTCTTGTCGTCAACTGTTGCCATATAATAATTTAAAAATGTGTTATGCCAATCGGATGCTCATCGGGCTCACGGTGATCAGTCGCTTCTTGTAGAGATCTCCGATGGCACGCTTAAATACTTTCTTGCTTACGTGGAATCGCTCGTAGATGTCGTCTGCCTCGCTCTTGTCGCCCAGATTGCATTCCCCGTCATTGTCGAGCAGGTACTGGTAGAGGGTTTCAGCGAAATCGGCAGTCTGTTCCATGCCGGTCTTCTGCAGGGTAACGTCTATCTTTCCGTCTGGGCGTACTCGTCCGATGTAGCCCTTCAGTTTGTCGCCTGTATGGATATACTGGAATATCTGGCTCTTGTAGAGCAGACCGGAGTACTGGTTATCGATGATGACCTTGAATCCGAGGTCGGTTTTCTGCCAGACGAGCAGATCCACTTCCTCTCCGTGCTTGTAGTGAGGATGGTCTTCCTTCAGGTATCTTTCCACCTTGGCTGAGGCTACGATGCGGTAACTCTCCTCATCGATATGGATATGAACGATGTAGGAATTGCCCAATACCATGCGCTTCTTCTGTTCACGGAATGGACAGAAGATATCTTTCATCAGTCCCCAACCGAGGAAAGCACCATATTCGTTGACCCATTTCACTTCGAGATAGGCGAAGTCGCCCACTTTGGCAAGAGGGGTTTCGGTGGTGGCGATGATACGCTCTTCCTGGTCGAGATAGATGAAAACGTCAATCTCGTCGCCAATGGAAAGTCCCTCCGGTACGTAGCGGGTAGGAAGGAGGATTTCTCCCTCATCGTCTCCGTCGAGGTATATGCCGAAATCTACTTTCTTTACAACTCTGAGGCGGTTGTAATCGCCGAGCTTTATCTTGTTTGCCATGTTTTCTTGTTTACTTCTTTTCTTGGATTCTTATTCCTTTTTGTGAATTCTGATCTTCTTTCTACGAATGCGAATTCTATGATCTTAGATTACATCCTCCTGTTCACTTTTTTTCTGAACAAAATTCTCCTGGACTTTTTCTTCCTGAATGTCCTTTGCAGGAGTCTCGTCTTCAGCAGAATTAGCCTCTACGGTTTTCTCGATCATTCCGTCTTTCAGGTGAATGGTGCGGTCGGTGATGGCAGCAAGTCCCTCATCGTGGGTTACGATAACGAAGGTCTGTCCGAACTTGTCACGCAGATCGAAGAACAGTTGGTGCAGTTCTGCCTTGTTTTTGGTATCGAGGCTTCCTGATGGTTCATCGGCCAGGATGACGGCAGGATTGTTGACCAATGCTCGGGCCACAGCCACACGCTGTTTCTCGCCACCGGAGAGTTCGGCAGGCTTGTGGTTGGCTCTATCGCTCAGACCCATGAACGCCAGCAGTTCCTCAGCGCGTTCCTTTGCCTGTTTGCGACTCTTGCCGGCAATGAAGGCAGGAATCATGATGTTCTCCAATGCGGTGAACTCAGGCAGGAGCTGGTGAAACTGGAACACGAAGCCCAGATGCTGGTTGCGGAAATCGCTCAGTTTCTTGGTGGAGAGCATGCTCACATCAATGCCGTCGATGATGATATTTCCTGCGTCAGGCTTATCGAGGGTTCCGATGATCTGGAGCAGCGTGGTTTTGCCGGCTCCGCTGGGACCGACAATGCTTACCACCTCGCCCTTGTCGATGTGCAGGTCGATGCCCTTAAGTACCTGCAGCGAGCCGAAGCTTTTGGTTATGCCTTTGATATCTATCATTTTTCTTTTCTTTTCGTTTGTATCAGTAGGCAAAGTTAAGCAAAATAATTGGAAATGCCTAATAGTTGAAGACAAAATAACTAAGTTTTTCTTAAAAATGTTTGGAATGTAGGGTTTCGGGAGAAATGTTTACATTATTTAGTGCGGAAAATGTGCTCATTTCGAATAAAAGTAGTAACTTTGCATTTAAATAGTTTCTGATTTTGATATTTTTCAAATATGATTTGATATTTTACCAGATATGATAGATAGACCGACGATAGAAAGAATTATGGATTCCACCAAGATAGAAGAGGTGGTAGGAGAATTCGTGACCCTTAAGAAACGAGGGGTCAACTACATCGGCTTGTGCCCTTTCCACAACGACTCCCATCCGTCTTTCTCCGTATCGCCGACCCGTGGCATCTGTCATTGTTTCACCTGTGGCAAGGGTGGTAATGCCATCAACTTCCTCATGGAACTGGAACAGATGACCTATCCCGATGCCTTGCGCTGGCTTGCCAAGAAATATCATATCGAAATCAAGGAACGCGAACTGACCAACGAGGAAAAGCAGCGGGAGAGCGAAAGGGAATCTATGTTCATCGTCAACGAGTGGGCTGCCAAGTATTTCCAGGATATTCTTCAGAATGATGTGGACGGTCGTGCCATCGGTATGCAGTATTTCAGAAGCCGCGGTTTCAGAGATGACATCATCCGAAAATTCCAGCTCGGCTTTTCGCTCAACAGTCGTACTGCTCTCGGCGAGGCGGCTGTGAAACAGGGTTATAATCCGAAGTATCTGGTCAAGACGGGTGTGCTCATCGCCTCTGATAATGAACCGGGAAAGTATTTCGACCGATTCTCAGGCCGTGCCATCTTCCCATGGTTTAGTGTGAGTGGCAAGGTGGTGGCTTTCGGCGGACGTGTGCTCGATAGCCGTACCAAGGGTGTGAGCCAGAAATATGTCAACTCGCCCGACAGTGAAATTTATCACAAGGAACGTGAACTCTACGGACTTTTCCAGGCGAAGAAGGCGATAGCCAAGGAAGATTGCGTGTTTATGGTGGAGGGCTATACTGACGTGATTTCCATGCACCAGTGTGGCATTGAAAACGTGGTGGCCAATTCGGGTACGGCACTCAGCATCTATCAGATCCGACTCTTGCATCGCTTTACCAATAATATCGTATTGCTCTATGATGGTGATCAGGCGGGTGTGCATGCTGCCCTGAGAGGAACCGACATGCTGCTGGAGGAGGAGATGAACGTCAAGGTGCTTTTCTTGCCTGATGGCAACGACCCTGACAGTTTTGCACGCAATCATACTGCCGAGCAGTTCAGACAATATATTGCAGACCATCAGACAGACTTTATCCAGTTTAAGACCGACGTGATGCTCAAAGGCGTTACCGATCCCGTGAAGCGAAGTGAGGCCATCAATTCCATCGTGGAGAGCATCTCGAAGATCAAAAATCAGATTACCCGAGCGGCTTATATCACCGACTGTTCTCATCGTCTGGGAGTCAACGAGGCGGTTATCATCAATGCCCTCAATTCCTTTATCCGCAACGGAATGAGCGAGCAGGTGAAGGAGGAACGCCGGGCTGCAGGACTCAGAGATGCCGGCTATCCGGTGAAGCAGCAGGCATTGCGACAGGCGGCTGTCACACCGCTCGACAAACTGATGGAGGTGGAAGACCTGCTCATCAAACTGGTAATCCATCATGGCGATGAAATCATCAAGGTGCAGGATGCTGACGGCAATGATGTGGAACTGCCAGCCGCCCAGTATATCTATCTGGACATGGAGGGCGATGACTTCAAGTTCCACCATTCCATCTACAATCAGATTATGGCTGAGGCTATGGAGCATATTGAGGAGGACGGATTCAGATGTGAAACCTATTTCGCAGCTCATCCCAACCCGGAAATCAGTAGGATAGCCGGTATTCCGACGGGTGAGCAGGAGATAACGACGGCAAGTCTGCAGATGAAGATGAATGAGGAGAAACTGCGCCAGCAGATATTCAAGGACATGCTTTCCTTCCGTACCCACTATATTGCGCAGCGTATTATTGAGGTGCAGCAGGAGTTCAAGCAGAATCCTGGCAACAGGGAACTTCTGGAGGAATTCGTGAAACTGAAGAAGATGAACATGCTCGTGGCGTCACAGTCGAATAATGTCTTCAACTAAAATATAATATAAGGAGGTAAGAAAATGCTGTATATCCATTGGTTTTTGCTGGTAGTATATCTGGCGATAACGATAAGTGGAATCGTGGCTGTTCTCATGGACAACAAGCAACCGGAGAAAGCCATGGCATGGATTCTTGTGCTCTGTTTCATGCCGGTAGTCGGCATCATCTTCTATCTTTTCTTTGGCAAGAATACCCGTAAGGAAAAGGTAATCAGCAAGCGCAGTATGGACTTGCTCACCAAGCGCAGCATGCTTGAATTTGCCGAGCAGGAAGACCTGCATATCCCTCGCCGCAACAGACCGCTGATGAAACTGTTTACCAACCAGAACTGGGCGCTCCCTTTCAAGGATAATGAGGTGGATATTCTCATGGACGGCTATGAGTTTGCATTCTCACTCCTGAATGCCATCGGACAGGCGAAGGACCATATTCATCTGGATACTTATATCATCGAAGACGATGCTTTAGGAAATCTGGTGGCTGATGCGCTGATAGACAAGGTGCGTGAGGGCGTGGAGGTACGACTGATATACGACGATGTGGGGTGCTGGAAGGTGAAAAACCGTTTCTTCGAAAGGATGATTAAGGCAGGAGTGCGTGTACAGGCTTTCATGCCAGTTAAATTTCCTGCCTTTACGGGTAAGGTAAACTATCGCAACCATCGCAAACTCTGTGTCATCGATGGAAAGGTGGGATTTATCGGGGGCATGAATATTGCCATGAGATATGTGAAGGGAACGGCAAAGCAGGCTTGGAGAGATACGCATCTCCGTATCCGTGGCGGTGCTGTCTATGCCATCCAGCGAGCATTCCTTGTGGACTGGTATTTCGTGTGCCGGGAACTCATCAACGACCGCCGCTATTATCCGTCTGTAGATAAGAGTATTTCCAATAATTGTCTTACGCAGATCGTGACAAGCAGCCCTGTTTCACCTTGGCCTGACATCATGCAGGGCTATGTGCGCATCATCCTGCAGGCTCACAGGTATGTGTATATGGAGAGTCCTTATTTCTTGCCAACGGAACCCGTGCTCTTTGCCATGCGAACAGCGGCTTTGGCGGGAGTAGATGTCAGACTCATGGTGCCTCGCCGGGGCGATGCCAAACTGGTGGAATGGGCTTCGCGTTCTTATCTGATGGAGGTGATAGAGGCAGGTGTGAAAGTTTATCTTTATGAGGATGGATTCAACCATAGCAAACTCCTGGTAAGCGATGATAATCTGAGTTCCTGCGGCAGTACCAATATCGATTTCCGCAGTTTTGAGAATAATTTCGAGGCTAATGCTTTCTTCTTTGGTGAGGGGATGGCTTTGCGTATCAAGCGGATATTCCTGGCAGATCAGGAACGCTCCATGCTGGTCGATGATGTGGCTTATTTCATCAAGCGCCCGTTCTTCCAGCGATTGTTTGAATCGCTTGTGAGACTGCTCTCGCCATTGTTGTAGAGTGATTTCTTGATGATATGTCGTAGAGTAATTTTTGCTGAAGATTTCGTATAACGATTTTTTGATTTAGAAACTTAAAACTATAGAATATGGATGCAACTTATATGGAATTGACTATTCGTCTTACGCTGGCACTCTTGTTGGGTGGAGCGATAGGTATCGAACGTGAATATCGTGCCAAGGAAGCTGGTTTCCGTACTCATTTCCTTGTAGCTTTGGGTAGTGCTCTTTTCTGTCTCGTGTCTCAGTTTGGCTTTGGAGTAGATTTGAAGGATTCCTCCCGAGTGGCAGCGCAGGTAGTTTCGGGCATCGGATTTTTAGGTGCCGGTACGATTATCTTTCAGAAGAATGTGGTGCGCGGCTTGACTACGGCAGCTGGTCTTTGGGTCACGGCAGCCATCGGCTTAGCTTGCGGTACGGGCATGTATTTGGCAGCGGTGCTTACCACGGCTATGGTACTGTTGGGTCTGGAGGTCTTGAACTATTGGATTCCTCAGTTGGGATTATCCACCATTGAGTTGTCCTTTTCTGCTCCATCCCGTGAGAGTGTGAAGGAATTTATCACGCGCATCAAGCAGGATGGGATGGAAGTACATTCTTATGAGTTGAAGGAACGTCGCTTGTCGAAGGAAGAATTTCTGGAAGCAAGCATAGAAATCAGAGCGAAACGCGACTTTCATACATTGGAGATACTGGATTATATGAATGATTTTTCGGATGTCACGATTTCTACGATTAAGTAGGAGATGGTGTGTCAATAAGTCCACTCTGTATGCTCGAAAAGGTCCCACAGATATCACTGATTTGGCTTGAGGTCTCAAAAAGATCTGTGTAAATCTGTGATATCTGTGGGACTATGTGTTTTAGGCATTCCGTTTTATTAGAAAAATCTTGCCAGATAATCGTAGTGCTCGCCTTCAGCAATCAGTTCGCCATGTAATCCGCAACTCTCTGCGATGGATTTGAGCAGCGGGAAATCAACATAGAGCCAGTCGAAAGAGTCTCCCTTTATGTCTTTGTAAACCATCTGATAATCCACTTCGCCATAGTAGGCTGCATTGAGATTGATGTCGAAACTTCCGTCCTCGTTCTCGTAGATGTATTTGATATCAGAAGAATCGATAAGAATCTGTCCGCCTTTATAGAGCAAAGCCTTGAGACGGTTGAAGAGGGCAGGGAGGTTTTCTATTTTCCCGGCAATGCCAGTGCCGTTCATCAGGAGAAGAATGGTATCAAAGCCAGTTTCCAGATGTTCATCGAAAAGATTGATGCATTCCGCATCCATCACTCCTCTCAGTTCCATCGCTTCGCAGCTCAGAGGAGAAATATCAATGGCTTTTACGGCAATCGATTGGGCTTGCAGGGCGAGTGCATGACATCCTGCACCAGCTCCAACATCCAGCACCTTTCCTTTGGCGAGGCTCAATGCTTTCTGCTCCAGCATTGGCATTTCTTCCAAGTTACGGAAGAGATGTTTCACCGGCATTTCGTCTTCTTCAAACATAGAAGATAATATGCTCAATTTTCCGGCCTTCCCTTTAGTTTGGTAGTCAAGGATGGCGGCACCCATCGGATCTTTGTCTTTTGATAGTATATCTGTGTTCATACCTACAAAAATACGATTATTTCGCTAAACAGGCTTATCTATATGCATAATTTAACATAAAAATTATCTTTATGCCATAAATAGGTGTCGATTTTTCGTTTATCTTCTTGCAACGATGCAAAAAAATGCTTACCTTTACCGCCAATTTGGACAATGTCAGAAAACGTGTTATCAAAAACAGGTGACTGATTTGTCTATTGTCCTATTATAAAATAAAAGCAATAAAACGATGAGATTACCAGAGAATATCATAGAGATGTTACGGCAAAAATCTGGAAACGATTTGTATTTGCCGTCTGATTGTGAATTCCTTTCACTTGATATAGAGAGTAAATTAGGAGTACATATTGGATCAACTACGCTTAAGCGCCTTCTTGGTTTTGCTCAAGATGAACGTACACCTCATGCCAGTACCCTGGAGGTATTGGCAAAATATCTTGGGTATGCTCACTGGGAAGATGTTGTAAATCAAGAGGAAAAATATAGTTCGGATTTTGATACTCCTGAGGACGAAATTCGTGCGGCTAATCTGACTGTAGGTGATCGGGTAGATATAACTTATTCGCCTGGCCGTCATGTAGTTTTTGAGTATGTGGGAGATGATTATTTTGTTGTGGTAGAGCGAGAGGGAAACAAATTGGAACTTGGTGATCGTTTGCAAATCCAGAATTTCATCTTGCACCATCCTTTTTATGCAAGACAGGTATTCCGGGGAGAAGAATGCCTGGGCACTTATTCTGCTGCTATGGCTTCAGGAATTGATACCTTAAAACTGATCAGAAAATGATGGATTATTCTTGTTTTTCAGGCAATCAACAGGATAGTTTGAGAGAATCCTTACCAGTCTCCGGTTTCATGTGTGAGGCTTATCGTGTGAAGATATACGGCAAACTTCATTTCTTGAAAAAACTGAAACCAGAGCACGAGGACAATATTCTCTTTCGGGAGGCTCTCCGGAAGGAATTTGAGATTGGCTTTCGCTTGGAACATCCTAATATAGTAAGGTATGTCTCCTTTCATGATGATGAAATCTTAATGGAGTATGTAGATGGAGAGGACTTGTTGGCTTTCTTGAATAATCATCCTACATACTTTGCAGATGCAGAACATTTCGATAAGTTTGTTGGTCAATTCTTAAGTGCTTTGCAATATCTTCATGACAATCAGGTTCTTCATCTCGATTTGAAACCAGAGAACATCATGTTGACTCGCATTGGTTGTGATGTAAAGGTGGTAGATTTGGGCTGCTGTTATTCCGATACTTTTGTTGATTCTACTGGATATACTACGCAGTATGCTGCACCAGAACAGCTTGCCGGTAGGAAGGTGGATGTTAGAACAGATATTTATGCAGTAGGCAAAATATTGGAATTGTTGCCTCATTACCCTATATATAATAAGGTGATAAAAAGGTGCTTGGATAAGAATCCTCAAAACCGTTATCAGACTATTGCGGAATTACAGAAAGCCTTATCTGTAAGAAACTATAATAAAAAGAAAATAGTGGCAGCCGTTTCCATTGTTTTTGCCGTTTCTGTTGTTCTGTTGTTGGCTTTGGCAACTCCTTTTCAGCCTTTGCCAAATGAAGCAAAGGAAACACCCCGAAACCAAAAGTTGGTTGATAGTAAAAAACGCCCGGCCCCGAGTTTGCAGGATTCTAAGGAACAGGTTACCGCAGAGTCTGTAGTCGTGAAGAATCCTCCACTTTCGGGTTCTGTTTCGGAAGAAAAGGAGAAAGTGGAGAGCCACAATTGGCAAAAGGAGATGGATGCGATGTTGGATAAAGCTTATAAAAAGAGTATCAGCTCTTTTTGTGATTCCATTTTTCCATCACCAACAGTTGGTTTGGCATGGAAGACAAAAAGTTCAGAATTTCATAATCAGGTCATGAAGATTACATCAGATTTTCATGCAAAGTATCCCGAAGTGGAGGAATCATTGCTCTTTGCTTATGCAGAGAATAAATTTCAGAGTGTAGTAGGATATGTGTTTGGTAGGATGCAGGAAAATGGCAGGAAGAACCTTCCTTAGAAAAAGATGAAAATGGAAGAAATGGTCGGCGTCCGATTCTTCCATTTTCATTTTTATTTTGTACCTTTGTCGGCGATGAGAGACAACTCTCGTTGCCCACGCCGTATAAGCTATTGGATGAATTTCGAGACTAAGAAGAAAAATAGTTTCAAAAAAGTTTGGTAGTGTGGATGATTTTCTATATTTTTGCGGTATGTTAAACAATTAAATTGTAAAATATGACATAAACAAATAAAGACATATAGGAAAATGAAGCGTTAGCTTTTTATTCTTGCTTCCTGAAAATCGCCAAATTTAAAAGAAGCCATGAAGAGTAAAGGTTTGACGCTCACGTCTGCATACGGCGTGGGCTTTACTCGTATTATGTGGCTAATGGTGTTTGGCGATACCTCAGGAGGCGTAAACGAAGTAACGGTCCACGCCATTTTTCTGTCTGATGATGAATACTTGGACCCTAATAACAGTTGCTATTTATTGTCCTGTTTGAGAGAATGTTTTTATACATAAGTTCTTAGATAAAGTAATGAGGATTTTGGATCTATTAGCTATAGAAATTCTATAAACTTGAATACTTGGCAATCGTATTGTTTAATTATAAAACCTGAATTTATGAAAAAAGTTTTATTCGTTTTTGTTGCTGTCATAAGTATGTTGACAATGACTTCTTGTGTTGACAAGGAACAGTGTGTTGGTAAATGGGAAAGTGAAAATGTCTCAGAAGAGGGGTTTACTGGTAATTTTTATCTTGACCTGAATGAAAATGGAACGGCAAATTTGCGTATCAAAGGAACCGGAGCCGTAGAGGAAGAAGGTATGGATATGAAGATAGGAATTACTGCAAAGATAGGAGGAACATGGGACGTGTCTATGGGATTCATGGATTTGGAGTTTGATCCTGATAATGTGAAATGTACAGTAGATGATTTTGATGCGGGTAACGAGGGAGTTAATACCCTGGTTAAAATGATTCTGAATGATCCTGAAGCCAAAAGACAGATGGTGGAAGCGTTTAAGAGCGAAATGAATGTCGATGATTTCAATGGCTCTCTTGACATTGAATTTGATGGAGATAATGTTATGAAACTGACAGGCACTGATGGAGTAGTACTGACATTTCATCGACAATAATTTGTAGAACTCAGTTTTATAAAAAAATGGAAATGGAAGAAATGGTTGGATGCCTTTCTTTCATTTTCTATTTTATTTTTGTACCTTTGTCGGCGATGAGAAACAACTCTCGTTGCCCACGCCGTATAAGCTATTGGATAAATTTTGAGACTAAAAAGAAAAAAGTTTCAAAAAAGTTTGGTAGTATGGATGTTTTTCTGTATTTTTGCGGTATGTTAAACAAATAAATTATAATATATGACATAGACAAAATAAAGACATATAGGAAAATGAAGCGTTAGCTTTTTGTTCTTGCTTCCTGAAAATCGCCAAATTTAAAAGAAGCCACAAAGAGTAAAGGTTAGACGCTCACGCCTGCAATACGGCGTGGGCTTTTACTCGTATTATGTGGCTTATGGTGTTTGGCGATACCTCAGGAGGCGTAGGCGAAGTAAATGGTCCACGCCATTTTTCTGTCTATACTTTATAACCTTTAGGACCTTAATAATGTTTTTATAAATAAGTGTATATTGTTTACAAAAATCAAATTGAAAAAATAATGTCTAAGGCGGGTTTTTCTGATTCAAATTGTGAATAGTTTTGGCAAGTAGTTGTAAACTACATATTAAATGGCGAAGGTGAGCTAGCTTTAGGTGATGAAACATTGATAGTCTTGCTATCTTAGATAGAAAAGCAGGGCCTTTTTGAGGAATTGAAGAGTTTACTCAGTCGTAAAATTGATACTTCTCTCAGGAATCCTATTACGGGGGATGAGTTTTCTTTAGTTCATTAAATACTATTAAATATGGAGAAATATATTACTTCCTTAAAAGATTTAATCGCAGAAACATTCAGAAATAGTTTTAAACTGAATGAAAGTGCGAAAAATGGGGACTCCAAAGCGTGTTTCCAAATGGGAATGGTTTATTTGCTTGGTATTAACACAGCTATAGACTTCAAAAAAGCCAAGTTACAATTCTCATCCCAATCATTATTGAATGATCACGACGCTCAGCGAATGTTAGGATTTCTCTCAGAATTAGATGGCGACTACTCGTCGGCCTTTATGTATTATGCAAAAGCTGCCGGTGGTGTTGTAGATGGTTCTGATAATTCCTATATCGAGAACGTAAAACAAGAAAGAGAGACATTGCGAGGATGGCTCAACAAATGGAACTTTCCTGCTAGAGTTCTCAATAATGCAATAACTACAATTTTAGAAGATTACGCAAAAGGTGGTGGAAAAAAAGAGAAAGCTTGTATTGAAATTGCAGCAATTTGTCAGGATGCAGTTTCATGTATAACTGTAGCTCGGATTTTGATGGGCTCTGGAGACTATTCGAATGCACTGAAATGGCTTCAATATGGGGCAGTTGAAAAGAATAATCCTATGTATCAAATGATACAAAGTAAACTAAATGAAACTAGTAATCTCATAAATCTTTCAAATGTCTTAGAAGTTATAGAAATTGATGGATGCTCTCTCTTTTCGAGTATTGATATTGCAGGAATTTTTGCTCCTGCAAGAAATACGTTAAACGAGATATCAGTACGTTGTTCAAAACTTTGGAGAAAAGAAGTTATGCCAAAGATTGAAATAATTAAGAGAAAATGGGAGGAAGAAGAGAAAAATCGAATACAAAAGGAAGAAGAAGACAGACTACGTGCGCTTAAACAAGCTGAATTGTTGGAACTTGAAGAGAAGATTAGAAAGAAGAAACGTAGAGACAAGATAATTAACATCATCTTGTCAATTCTTTTTTTGCCATATGTTTTGATATGTGTATTTGAAGATGGGGATTTTTTAGTTAAATTCTTTGCGCTTATGCTCTTTGCCTTGCCATTTTTGGCAGTAAGATGGATTGTGATAAAAGTGTTAGATTATTTTAATAAATAGGCTCTCTTGATTGAGAATTTAAAATGTTGAAAAATGAAAACAATCAAACAGATCAAGCAGTTAGTTGAAATCTTTTCAACCAATTCTGATTCAACAAGTAATAATTCTTTGCTAGCGTCAGTTAGGGATAATTATATTCCCCTTTTCCAGTTTAATATTGAAGCATTTTCTTCAGAAAAGGCTCAGTTAGTTTTTGAAAAAATTGGAGAAAATGTTAGTAGAAGGACATCTGTTCCTTATTTACCAGATGGTCTACATACGAAAGACCAAATTGGCATACAGACATTTGAAACGCCTACCATTATGGAATGGATGGGAGGCCAATCTGGTCAAAATTTTGTAATTAACTACTCAAACAAATCGGCAAATAAGGCTGAGGCTCGTTTGAATCAGTTGGTTGTTGACATGCTTTTGTCACTTCCAAGTAGAAGCATTAATATCCATTTCGTTGACCTGACTTTTTCTGCTCAGGCTTCTTTCCTGACGAGAAACTTGGACGAGAAGATATATGGCAAACTAATTAGTAGCTCTAATGACTGGAACCACCTAAAGGATTCGCTTCGAGAAAAAATGGCGAAGGCATTGGAAGAGTATGGCGATGTTGCTAAATATAACGATAGCAAGAATCGAGTGGTTGTGCCTTACGATGTAGTGGTGATTAATGATTATCAGAAGTGCGTCAATGAAATGAGTGACTTGGATGCTCTGTTTGAAAATGGCCATAAAGGTGGAATATATTTCATCTTGATGAATAATTTGGATTTTAAGAGCGATAGAGACATTGATTCGCTGATGGCATTGAAGGATTTCTATCAGGTATTGGAGGCTGAGAATTTTGGCAACTATTCGAAGGATGCCTTCATCCGCTGCACGCCAATTCTTGATAACCCCATCTTGGCAAAAGCCTGCTTCAACTATATTAACGAGGGTGCAGAATTGCCACAGGTAGCTGTAACAAGCGTGGATTACGATAAGATATTGTCGAAGGGATTCGAAACTATTGATAAAGCGATGGTAATTCCTGTAGGCTCGTCAGAGAATGGTGAATTGGTGGATTTCACTATCGACACTGTCAGCCATATTCATTGCTTTATCATTGGACAGTCTGGTACGGGTAAGTCTGTTTTCCTACATGATGTCATTATTGGTGCAATGGCCAAGTATTCTCCTGATGAACTGGAACTTTACCTGATGGATTTCAAAATAGGTGGTGTGGAGTTCAATCGCTATCGTAATGAAAAGCACGTGAAGGCACTTCTTGTTGACAACTCTGATATTCAGATTACGCTGGAGATTCTGCGCGATATCAGCAATAAGATGCGCGAACGTGGTAAACAACTTAGGGCAAGTGGTGTTTCGAATATTGTGGAGTATAATCAGGTGAATCCTACAAAGAAGATGCCTCGCATCGTCTTTATTGCAGATGAGTGTCATGTGATGTTTCCTACGATGAATAGTAAGGATACCAAACTGTATCGTGAGATTTCTGAGATTCTACAGAAGATAGCGAAGGAAGGCCGTAGTCAAGGAGTACACCTTGTATTGGCTACACAGACTATTGCTCAGGCTGAGATTTCGAGTGAGATTCTCAACAATATCTCGGACTTCTATTTGCTGAAGTGTTCACCAAGCGATTCAGAGAGACTTGTTCGTGGTTCTGTGGATACTACAAGTGGACTGAAGACAGGACAGGTTCTTCATCATGACATTGATCATGATGTAGTATTCAAATCTACCTATTTACCTACCTCACAGACTCTTGAGATCATCAAGAAGATTAACGACAAGACGAAGGCTTCAAAGAATGAGCAATTCTACTTCGTGGGTTCGCAGATATTTGAGATTGACGACGAGGTGAAGAACCTACTCACAGAGAAAGGTGACGCAATAGCCTTTGGTCGCTCTATTGATACGAAGATGGAGCCTGTTGTCATTCCATTGCGAAATGAATATGCAGACAACGTTATGCTGTTTGGCATTAATGATGAGGAACAAGTATCGCGTACAACAATGGCTTCTATCAAGAGTCTGAGAATTTCAAACAAAAACATCAAGATTAAGGTCATTAATTGTCTCTCTGCAGAGCAGCGGAATACCACAAAGATGCTTAACGACTGGGAAAACAAGGGAGAGATTGAACTGCTGAACCCGCAGAATTGTGGTGGTGAACTGGTAAATATTGCTAATTCTATCATGGAAAGAACAGCAGAACCGACTGTACTGTATATACTTGGACAGGAGCGATTCAGAGAGCTACGCATGGATATGGAGATTGCATTTACCAAGCCTACCGTTGCAGCTGACGACTTTGGATTTGACAGCAGTATGTTCACTGCTGGCGATAGTGGTAGTATGAACTTCAATAGCTATCAGAAGGCAATAGAGTATATTCTGAAAAATGGTGCAGAGGTTGGTGTACATGTCATTCTGCAAATCGATAAGCCAAAGCAATTGCTCTTTTCTGACTATATGTCTGCAAAGGATTTCTTCAACATGTTCCATCATCTCATCATGCTGAAGAGTGATGAAAATGCCGTTAATTCTCTTGGTATGAGCGATGATTTGAAGCTCGAAAACCTCTCTTCTGATATTGAACGTCTGAGAGCGATTTATTATAACGAGACGAATAATAGCTATACGCTGTTTACTCCGTTTGATTTCTAACAACAATAAATAAAATATAAGATTATGGCAAGTGATGCTGGTGTAAAAAACATTGAGCAGTTGGCTCAGTTTGGTAAGAATATTAAGAACCTGGGGCAGAATATGTATCAGACGATGCAGGCTGCTCAGCAGCGTATGAATGCCGTCTCCGAAGGATGGCAAGATAAGCAGAATGATAAGTTTCGCGAGCAGTTCGATCGCAGTGTACAGGATATCAAGAAGATGTCGGAGATGTTTACGGAGTACTCCAACTACATTGCTAAGATAACCTCGAAGTTGATGGAATATCAGAGTATAAGATAAGCGCACGATGGCAAACGGAGATGTAAAGGTAAAGGAAGTACGGCTCTTAGAGTCGTACTCCACTGTTTATAACAGATTCATGGAGTCAACGATACAGATGACATACCGATTTCGTGACCTCTTTGCTCAGAAAGATAATGAGGCTCAAGATTTGGAACGCAAAATACAGGATCACCTGAATATCGCCCAACAGAAATTGGCTCACGCAAAGACGGACTACGAAGCATCTGTTAAAAGAGGTGGGGGTAAGGATGGCCTGGAATTGGCACACCGAGAGCAGGCGTTGGAAAAATATAAGGCTCTATATAAGAAAGCACAAAACTATGCAGAATCAGCCAAAAAACTCTATCAGAAGATTCATGGAGAGTGTGAACGTGTAGATTGGACGAGCAACCGTCAAAGGCACAAGTTAGAGAATAGTAGGGATGAGGGTAATAATTTCTTAAAGAAAGCCATTGATGCACTAAATCAATATAAGCAATGAAACAGTTGAAGATGCTACTCGATGAAATGCACCAATATGTGCAAGCGTTCAATCGAAATAATCAAATTCTGAATGATAACTGGCAGGACAAGAAGTCTGAACAGTTTAGCAGTACCTGTATAACTGTTGTAAACAACACCTGCCAAGAGTATATGCAGACCATTGAGCAGGCGCAGGCGGGTATTAACAGTTCTGTGGAACAATTGAAAAGTATGGAGCAAGAATTGAGTAAAGAACTATCTGCTCCTGAGTGGGCTTATAAAGGATAATTGTTTAATCCATTTGAAAAAGTGAGTTTTCTTTAATTGAAGCAATGGCCTTGGTCAGTTATTTTCTGCTCTTGGTGCTAACTAACTTTGGCTATAGCTACGTACTAAAGTTATTTGAACAACTATAGTACGTAGCTATAGCCATAAAAAACTTAAAGTGAGACTGTTCGTTTTTTTATATGTCGAATTATGATTATGCAAGTTTTGCGAAGATTATCTGCTATTTCGTAGGATATTCGCTGCTTTTTCCTTGTCGCTATCGAAGGTGAATATGCGATAGATATCTGTTGCATTCTGCAAATCTACTATGCGGGGAGCCATCATGCTGAGGACTTTCATCTTGCTATCGTCAAAAGAGAAAATCTTCATGATGCGAACGACCTGGGCACAGGAATAATAGCATCCGAGACTTGCTACTTCTATCAAGTCGAACTTGTTGTCATCAAAGTTAGTCTTCTTTATCTTGTTGTATAGTTTTGAGAAAGAGGCATCGTCCAGACAATAATCATAGTTCATTCCGCCGTTAGGATAATAACCTCCGTCGTATGGGGGAAGTGATGGCTGCTGAGGCTGCTGGGGTTGCTGGGGTTGCTGACCATTCGGCTGCTGGCTGTTGGATTCTATGATTCTCGTGTTGTATTCCACTACTTTTCCAGATCTGTCGAAGAATACCGTGATGTACTTGGAGTCTCCAAACAGATTGGTGTTTTTGGCGTATTCCCATTTGTCTCCATAGATATTGAAACTGGTGAGTTTCGGTTCTCCCAAGATGGCAATCACTTCTTGTTTGGTCATTCCGCGCTCTACGTTTCTCTTTCCTTTAGCCGATGCTGACATACATACGGCAAACATCAATATTGTTGTGGCAATCAGTGCCATCAGTTCATTTCTTTTCATAATCGTTACTGTTTTTGAGGGTTCCTAATCATTTACTGAAACATTCTTGTTGTTTTGTTTCGCTTGCAAAAGTATGCTTTTCTTGTGAGATGGTGTGGAATAAATCCCTAAACTTGAAAGGAAAATCCCTATCGTGTGGGATTCATACACTTGGGAGTTGCTAAATGATTTTGACCGGAAATGCCTATGACCGCTTTGACCGGATTTAGAATTCTCTTCATTTTCCTCGGTTCCCCCTTTGACTCCTGACTTTCCATTTACTCCTGTCTTTCTTCTTGATTCGTGTTTTTTGCAGCCTTCCTTTTCTTGCCCTTTTTTTAGTCTTAATAGACGACCGGCGTTTGTTGTCTATTAAGACCAAACTCGGTCTTAATAGATGCCTTTCTCAAGGCACAAAGGCTGTTTCGCAATTGCTGGATGCAAAGATACTACATTTTGGGATAATATCCGGTCATAGCGGTCATGGTAATTTTCGGTCAAAATCCTTCGGGGGATGCCATGTTCCTTCAGAATTTGCGGGTTTCAACAAAAATAATAAATCAGAAAAGTCCGTGAGCAGGAGTGAATGCTCACGGACTTTATTCCTTAAATGAATGGTATCATGTAAAAAGGAAGCAACAATGTGTTGCTGTTTTCCCTTGATTCTCTTCTTTCCATTTGAGAATCTTATCGTATATTTTGCGTCTGAATATTCTTTGTATCATATTATTTTTTCTTTATTCTGCTGCAAAGATACGGAAAATATCTGAAAATGAGCAAGATAAGTGAAGAATATCCGATTCCCCCGAAATTTGGTGATTGATAAAAAGCACTAATTCGAAAATATTTTCTTTTTTATTTGTAGATTTGTTTTTTTTTGTTTATCTTTACCACCGAATAGCTAAATGGATTAGAAGATGGTGTTTTCCTTTACCTATTTATATAATAAGAAAAAGAAATGAAGACTGCAAAGGAATTATTTGACGAACTGAATAGCTGGGATGAGAACAGGCGGATAGAAGCCAAATCTGCATCGGCTGTTGGTAAGAGTATGATGGAGACTGTTTGTGCTTTTGCCAATGAGCCTGGACTGCGTGGTGGCTATCTTCTCCTTGGCGCCAAGCGTATAGGGATGACAGAAGACGGCAAACCAGTCTATGAGCCTGAGAATATAGAGAATACAGACAAGATTCAATCGGATTTTGTCGCTATGTGCAATTCTATGTTCAATGTTCGTATTCGCCCGATTATTAATGTGGAAGAATATTTGGGTAAGACTGTTATTGTTGTCAAAATCGAAGAGTTACCTGAGAGTCAGAAGCCTGCGTATTTTGCCAAGCGTGGTTTGCCTGAGGGGGCGTTTCGTCGTATAGGTCCTTCTGATGAAAAATGCTCAGAAGAGGATATGTATCTTTTCTATCAATCTGCTGATACCTATGATAGTTGTATTGTAGATGATGCTGACCTTGATGATATTGATGAGAATGCACTCAATTTCTATCGTAAACTTCGCAAGGAAGTGAATCCGGATGCAGAAGAGCTGACGCTGAATGATGTGGATTTGTTGAGGGCATTAGGAGCTATTAAGAAGAATAAGCAAGGTGGATATGATTTGACTTATACGGGGCTCTTGGTTTTTGGAAAACAAATGTCGCTTCGTCGTTTGGTTCCTTCTTTCAGAGTTGATTACATTAGAATTTCTGGCAATCAATGGTTAGCTGATGGCGATAATCGCTTTGAGCAAACTATCGATATGCGCGGACCATTAATCCTCATGGTAAACAAGGCATGTAGTGCTGTGATGGATGACCTGCCAAAAGGCTTTGAACTGAAGAAAGATTCCATGCAGGCATCTACACCAGCGATTCTTCCCAATAAGGTATTACGTGAGGCGATAGTCAATTCGTATATTCATCGTTCTAATCGAGTGAATCAGCCGATTCAGATTATCCGCTATTCCAATCGTATTGAGATTCACAACCCAGGCTATTCTCTGAAACCTCAGGATGATTGGGGAGAGCCAGGCTCTATGCTTCGCAATCCAAGAATCAGTGAGATTTTCCATGATACGAATCTTGCTGAGACTAAGGGTACTGGTATTGGTGCGATGCGCAGATTGATGAAGGAGGCTGGTTTGATGCCGCCAACTTTTGAGTCGAACCATGAAGCGAATAAGTTTACGGCAAGACTTCTGCTCCATCATTTCCTCAGCAAGGAGAATATGGAATGGTTGGCTCAATATGCCGAGTTTGGCTTGATGAATGAGCAGAAGCTGGCTCTAGTCTTCGTGAGAGAAGTGGGTGCGATAGATAATGCTACTTATCGCCAGCTGGATTCTTCGATTACTCATGCCCGTGCACGTCTGGAGATTCATAAGCTTTGCAATCTTGGATTCCTAGAGAAGAAAGGGCAGGGTCGTAACACTTACTATATAAGAACCTCCAAGGTGGTATCCTTAGAAGAAAGGTTACTACCTCAGGACGAAAGGTTACGACCTCAGCATGGTACATTGGGAGAAAAGATACCACCTCAACATGGTACATTGGGAGAAAAGATACCACCTCAGCATGGTACATTAGGCGAAAAGATACCACCTCAATATGGTACATTGGGAGAAAAGATACCACCTCAAGGCGAAAAGATACCACCTCAGCATGGTACATTTGAGATCGAAAGCCAACCGAAAAGTCGTAACGAATTACTGAGGGAACTTCCTAAAGGGCTCCAAGAACGAGTTGCAAAACTAGGAAAGTGGGCATCTCGGGAAAAGGTTAGTCAACTCCTTGTAGATTTATGCGCTTTTAAGCCATATAGCTACGAAGAGCTTGCTTTGATAATTCAAAGAGCGGCCAAGCCTATGAAGGATAAGTACATAAAGCCTTTACGATTAGCAAACAAGCTTTTCTATTGGATTCCTGAGATGATTAATCATCCACTGCAAAAGTATGTTGCTGACCCTTCGATGGCGAGGAGTAGCAATAAAAAAAGAAAACAATAGGATTAAGATATATGAATATTTTTAAAATTGTGCAGACATTTGCGTCTCTTACTCAGGAAAGTGTTTTGAATACGCTATCCCTTTCTCGTTCATTTCGACAATGTTATATTGAGAATACTGAGATGTTGCCAGTTTCCATAAATCCACTTGTTGATGCACATTTTAATCAGCGATTGAGAGAAACTGCGCATAGCAGAATATTATATTCTCTATTGACAGGAAGTAATGTCGTAAAAAAACATTTTATAAAGTTCTTTTTAGACAAAGATGTGTCAGCTAATGATATTACGATACCATATCCTGATAAAAATAGAATTGATTTAACTATTAAAGGGAAAAACTTCTTCTTGATAATAGAGAATAAAGTTAATGGAGCACAGGAACAAAAGAAACAGGTTGATAGATATGTTGATATAGCAAGCAAGATTTATCCTTCAAAGGAAATCTATGTACTATATCTGAACCAAGATGGATATACCTATCCGTCAGAGTATTCTTTATCATCTAAAGTTAAAATGAAGTTAGGTAAGAATTTTATCTGCAAAAATTATAAGGTTGATATTCTAAACTGGCTATATTCTGTCAATAGGATAATTCCTTTTGATACAGAACAGCAGCTAAAAAGTTCTATAGTCGTTTATATTGGCTATTTAGAAGAATATTTTGGAAACTCAAAAAGACAAATAATTATGAATAATAAACTTGATAAATTGATAGTGGAACAACTCAAATTAGATAATAAATCTACTTATGAAAAGCTACAGGTTATTGAAGATGAATTGGAAAATGTTCAGAAACTCTGTGAACGCTTAGAGTTCTTACAAGAACAGTATCAAGAGGAATATAATGAGGAAAATTTTAAAGAATGGTATAATAAATGTGTTGGTATTATTGACGATAAACTTATCCTTATATGTCAATCTTCTACGGAATTCGGTTTTGATTTTGATTATCATAAATCTAAATTCCGATGTGAGGTTTCTGTTGACTTAGGGGGATACTATTGGGGGATTAAGTGTTTAAGTCAGAGAGTCTGTAAAAACGTACAGGGAAAATTGAAAGATATCGTGCTTAATAGTAAGTATGGATTCCATAATAATGAGGAAAATGCACCGGAATGGGTTGTGTCAGATTATGCTTCTGAGAGTGATATTGTAGAGCGTTTTGTTACGTTAGCGTCAATAATTATTCAGCAACCAGAAGTGGTTCTCTGTCAATAAGATTATAGGTAACTACTTATGTCCATAGGGGGCTTCAATGGGGACTGAGTAGTTACGAAGAAATCTGCTTAAAAAGTATATTTATGAGGTGTACATTTTTTTTGCTCCGATTGAGGTAGATGCTTGTTGCATTTTTTTGCAGAAAGTTCCTTTTAATCTTGTGCTTTGCAGTACAAAACTTGATATTTTTGCTAATTCAATGAAAATGAGAAAGATAGATATGTGGTATCCGATTCCCCCGAAATTCTTAACCTAATAATATCCGATTCCCCCAAAATTTTTGGGAGTATATCAGGTAAGTAAAAGAAGAAAGTTTGTAATAAAAAAGTCCGTGAGCATTCATTGCCTACGGACTTTTTTAATTATCTTATTCTTATAAATGTCTTATGCCTTGAAGCTCTCCAAGTCTTCTGCCTTGAAGTTCTGGATGTATGCTGAATGGCCGAGAACTTCCTCCTCTGCCATGCGAACATATACATTTGCACTCTTGGCAAACAGCTCTGGTGCCTTGGTTGCATCGTCGAGGATGAGGAGAGACATTACGATGTCGCCAGTCATGTTGTAGAGACGGCGAGCCAAGAAGTCGTGAACTGCCTGATCGTTGGCTTCCTTCACCTTGTTGATGGCTGCCTCGTAAAGTTCTACAAGCTTGGCCACACGCTCCTTCAATGCCTTCAAATCATCAGAAACCTCGCTCTCCAACATCTCCTTGATGATGCTGAGATAAGTGCCGTTGGTGATGTAGCGGATAGCTGCTACTACTTGAAGCTGGGTGGTACCCTCGTAGATAGAGAAGATGCGGGCATCACGGAACAGGCGCTGGCACTTGTACTCCATGATGAAACCAGAACCACCATGGATGCTGATGGCATCGTATGCATTCTGGTTGGCATACTCTGAGTTCATACCCTTAGCCAATGGAGTGAACGCATCAGCCAAGCGGGTGTATTTCTTCATCTCCTGGCGCTCCTCTGGAGTGAGCTTAGTGTCGCGGGCGATGTCTTCCAAAGCCTTGTAGATATCTACGTAGCGAGCGCAGCAGTAGAGGAGTGAACGGCCTGCATCCAACTTAGCCTTCATTCTTGAAAGCATGTCATAAACAGCTGGGAAGTTGATGATCTTCTCACCAAACTGAGCACGCTCCTTGGCATAAGCCAAGCCCTCGTTGTAAGCCTCCTGCTCAACACCTACACTCTGAGCTGCAATACCCAGACGGGCACCGTTCATCAAAGCCATCACGTACTTAATCAAACCGAGACGGGTGTTACCGCAAAGCTCTGCCTTGGCATTCTTGTAAACCAACTCGCAGGTAGGAGAACCGTGAATACCCAACTTGTGCTCGATGTGACGGACTGTTACGCCACCATCACGCTTGTCGTAGATGAACATAGAAAGACCACGACCATCCTTGGTGCCTTCCTCTGAACGAGCCAGAACCAGGTGGATGTCTGAGTCACCATTGGTGATGAAACGCTTCACACCATTCAGACGCCATGTGCCGTCCTCATCCTGTGTAGCCTTCAGCATCACGCGCTGCAAGTCAGAACCTGCATCAGGCTCAGTCAAGTCCATACTCATGGTCTCGCCTGCGCAGATGCGAGGGATGTACTTCTGGCGCTGCTCCTCAGAACCGAACTCATAGAGTGTATCGATACAGCTCTGGAGAGACCAGATGTTCTGGAAACCTGCATCGGCTGCAGCGATAATCTCTGAAGCCATAGAGAAGATGGCGTTAGGCAGGTTCAAGCCGCCATAACGGCGAGGCATAGACAAGCCCCAGAGGCCAGCCTTGCGGGTAGCATCGAGGTTCTCGAATGTCTTGCTGGCATAGATCATGCGGCCGTTTTCCAAGTGTGGACCTTCGAGGTCAACATCCTCAGAGTTTGGTTCGATGATGTTAGCAGCTACATCGCCGGTAATATCCAGCAATCGCTTGTAGTTCTCGATGGCATCCTCGTAGTTTACTGGAGCATCTTCAAACTGGTCTTTTTCTACATAATTTCTTTCCTTCAAGTCCACAACACGCTTCATGAGCGGATGATTCAAGTGGAACTCTATTTCAGGATGGTCTGTATAATAATTAGCCATTTTGCTTTTCTTATTTAAATAATGTGTAATGCAGATTACTTGGAATTCTGCTTGTAGTACTTGATGAGCTTAGGAACCACATCCTCAACATTGCCGTTGATAACGTAGTCGGCAATCTTGTTGATTGGAGCATCAGGATCGTTGTTTACAGAGATGATGATACCTGAATCCTGCATACCGGCGATGTGCTGAATCTGACCAGAGATTCCGCAAGCGATATAAACCTTAGGATGAACGGTAACACCAGTCTGACCAATCTGACGGTCGTGATCTACCCAACCTGCATCTACGGCAGCACGGGAAGCACCTACCTCACCATGGAGGAGATGAGCCAACTCGAAGAGCTGGTCGAAGCCTTCCTTGCTTCCTACACCATAACCGCCGGCTACAACGATGGCAGAACCCTTCAGGTTGTGCTTGGCAGCCTCTACGTGGTGGTCGAGTACCTTCACTACGAAGTCTTCAGCAGGAACATACTTGCTTACCTCTGGATAAACCACTTCCTTCTTGCACTCACCCTCGTAGATGCTCTTCTGCATCACGCCGGAGCGGACTGTAGCCATCTGAGGACGGTGCTCTGGGTTTACGATGGTAGCCACGATGTTACCACCGAAAGCAGGACGAATCTGATAGAGTAGACCCTCATAGTGCTTGCCGCTCTTCTTGTCGTCGTAATCACCGATTTCAAGCTCTGTACAGTCGGCGGTAAGACCGCTGGTCAATGAAGAAGAAACACGAGGACCGAGGTCGCGACCGATAACGGTAGCACCCATCAATGCAATCTGAGGCTTCTCCTCCTTGAAGAGGTTGACGAGAATGTCGGTATGTGGAGCTGAAGTGTATGGGAACAAACCCTCAGCATCGAAAACAAATAATTTATCTACACCATAAGGGAGAATCTGATCCTCTACCTGACCCTTGATGCCGGTACCAGCCACGATGGCATGGAGTTCCACGCCCTGCTGGTTAGCGAGCTTACGACCCTTGGTGAGCAATTCCTGAGATACTTCGGCAACGGTTGTGCCTTCTACCTCGCAATATACAAATACGTTGTTCATTGTCTTTTCTAATAAAGCATTTTTAAATGAATCGGAATCTGAATCATCCTTCGATGATTATCCGATAATACTTTCGTCCAACAATTCCTTCATCAGTCCGTCGATGTCCTCATCGCTGCTGGTCAAGGTCTTGCTCTCCTTAGCCTGGAACACGATGTTCTTCACGGCTTTCACTTTGGTAGGTGAACCGCTCAAACCGCACTGTGCAGGGTCGCCGTCAACATCGGCAACGCTCCACTGGTTCAGGGTGAGGTAAGGGCGCTCCTCATAGAGGTTGGCCCAAGGCTCATCGCCCTTGCGCTCCATAGGGCAGGTAGCGTATTTATATTTCATCACGAGCTTCACGTTGCATGGGCGACATGGAGCAGCACTTCCGTTTACGGTGATAACCAATGGCAATGGAGCCTCAACAGTCTCCACACCACCATCAATGAGGCGGCGGATTGTAGCCTTGCCGTCTTCTACCTTGAGGATTTCCTCTGCGTAGGTTACCTGGTTCAATCCCAACTTCTGAGCCACCTGCGGACCTACCTGGGCTGTATCACCATCGATAGCCTGGCGACCACCGATCACGATGTCAACGTCACCAATCTTCTGGATACCAGTAGCAAGGGCATAGGAAGTAGCCAATGTATCAGCACCGGCAAAGAGACGGTCGGTAAGCAACCAACCCGTATCTGCACCACGATAAAGACCCTGGCGGATGATTTCGCCAGCACGTGGAGGCCCCATTGTCAAAATACCAACTGTAGAACCAGGATTCTGCTCCTTCAAACGAAGAGCCTGCTCCAATGCGTTCAAATCCTCAGGATTGAAGATTGCAGGAAGGGCTGCACGATTTACGGTGCCTTCGGCAGTCATCGCGTCCTTACCCACATTTCTTGTGTCAGGTACTTGCTTGGCAAGTACTACGATTTTTAAACTCATATTAATAAATGGTTATTGTTATAATATTCTAAGTTTGTTAGTGTTCGGTACTCAAGTTGTCCGTTTTCGAGTTCGCTTTTCGGACTGTCCAATGTCAATTTGGGACAAAACACAGCCGCAAAAGTACCATTTTTTTATCTTTTACCAAAATATTTCGTTATAAAAATGCACAATTTTGCTTTCTTTGTGCGCAAAATAGAATATTTGTGCATGTTTTTCTTGGAGTTATGGAAGAAATGTTATAGTTTTTAGGCGAATGAGAAGGGGGTGTTTTTCCTCTTATACGTCTCATATATAAGAAACTACAGCAAAACAATAAAAGGAATCAACAATATATGAAAAAGGTTTTTGTAAGTGGTTGTTATGATCTGTTGCACTGTGGTCATGTTGAGTTCTTCCGCCAGGCTTCACAGTTTTCTGAGAGCCCTATATATAATAAGGTGGAAAATGGTCTGATGGGGGAGAATAATATGGCGATAGGCTTCTTTGTACCGCTTGTCTGTTTTATCGTAGTGGCTGCTTTTGCTGCAAACGTTATCCGAAAATAAAGGGGCTTTAGCAAGAAAAGATAGCTTCTCAAATCAGAGTGGCTCTGTAAATTGATAAAAGAAAAGACAGGAAAGTTTAACCGGAACGAATAGACTTTCCTGTCTTTTTCTTTGTTTATTCTCACCCATCCACAAGTTGTCTTGTCCTAGAAAAAGTTGACACAGTATAAATCAACTTAAAAATAATAAATA
>ERZ791632.37-NODE-37-length-50012-cov-39.9142_pt1 | contig 50012 bp, 44 predicted proteins | sample MGYA00510263_ERZ791632 | MGnify/ENA primary metagenome ERZ791632 (study PRJEB30046, sample SAMN00715181) | human gut metagenome | study: EMG produced TPA metagenomics assembly of the A metagenome-wide association study of gut microbiota in type 2... | reverse complement strand
ACTGTTTTGATTACGGATGCAAAGGTAATATATTATATAGGTACCGCCATACGGGCTAATGGTGATTTACAAACTATAAACTGCTATTCCCAGGCGGTCCATCCCGCACAACATGGCGAGGGCTTTGATGCCCCGCCAACCTTATAGCGAAGCGGTTCCGAGCACCGGAGGGCTTGGGAGTGGGTTAAGGACCCTCCCGCGGGGGAGGGACAGGTGGGGCAAAAACAGTATGTCACCATTACAGCGTCCCCACTATATTACAAGTAGTTACACCTTTTTTAAGTTTTCCTGCATTATTGCCTTGCTCTCGTCCTTCAAAGAAGCCACAGTAGATTCCAAGGCAGCAGCCTTTAGTTCCAACTCTATTGTTAGAGCTTGGTGAAAATCAGCCAAGGACGCAGGTTTCGAGCTCTACGGTTCTGGTTAAAGTCCTGCATCACCTTTTCGAAGTATTCCTTTGTTTCCATAATTCTGTTTTTTAAGAATTCGGATGCAAAGGTAAATACTTAAAGTGTTAAAACCTTACGCTGTAATGGTGATATACGAGCCAGATACGCTTTTTTATCATCACCGCAAAGTAGCGGGCGTCGCTTCATCCACAAACCACTCAAAGCGCATGAAATAGTTATCGCCAATTTCCTCACATTGCTCAGCAATCTCCCCAAGCATACCCAAACGGAAATCCTCCTCTATCTCATCACTATTGATCAGCAACTCCCTCACCATGTCTGCCGACTGAGTGACAATGTCCTTCAACACCTTGTTTTCTTCTGCCCAAACATCATATCTGGCAGGGGTATAAGCCAAGTGGTCGTGTTTGAACTCTCGGCAAGTGATGGTCATCACATATCCAGCTATCAAGGCAGCATCAATCAGATTACCTTTCTTTTTCATACTCTTGGCTTTCCTCATCATTGCCCCCAGGTCTTGCTCTATCTTCCTCCAGTCCAATTGGGGCTGTCCGAATCGCTTGCCCAACATACCAGCTTGGGCAAAGCAAGCCTCTACCTGTTCCTTATAGTTGCCACGCTCTGGCTTCCAATATTTTTCCACCAAAGCTGTAGCAAAGTCCTCATGCGTGGCAGCATACTGTCACACAAAGCCTTTCATCTCCTTGCCCGATATTTTCGAGAGTACTTTATCTATCTTATCTATTTGAGTGTTTGTGTTCATTGTTACTTATTTTAGCTTACAACTTATGCGCCTTGTTGAAAAACAAATCGTCAGAGTCAAAATTCTTTTCCGCAATAAGATGCTTTTGAAGATAATCATAATTGTGATAATCATCGTCAAACTTCCCTATATCAACATTTTTATCATGAATGTAGATATTGCTCTGCCTGTCAGTATGTTTCTTTATAAACTCACGCACAAAATCTTCGATTTCTTTATTTGAAGATGGGATAAAGTTTAATTTTACAAAGAAATTATCAACTACAGGCATACTCTTATTAATGAAATCGTATTTATCATCCGACAAAGATGAATCAACCATAAATTCATCGACTAATATATGCTCAAAGCCATAATCCTTTTCCTTATGTCTAAGTTGGAAGAACTTTACATTTCTACCAATAAGCATGTCTTTTATTTTATGTTTGTCACTCTCAGACATTAGGGAACCAAAGATAATGCCGTACAAGGCTGAAGATACATACATATGTTCTTTAGGAGTATCGGTGATAATTCTTGTTTCCTCTTCATAACTCCAACTCTGTTCTTTTGTAGCTACTAATTTCGTCATCAAATCTTGATTATTGAAATCTCGGAAATCCAAAGCAGGAACTGAAGGTGCATATACAACATCAAGCAAGTTCTTATCTGATAAACATACTCCATCAGTATATTCCATCAGTTTGTTTTCACGATAGATGATACAATATCCCTTACGTTCAGAAGCATACAATGCCCACATAGAAGGTATATGAGGATTTCTGCTCAAAGAAAACACACCAATAGTCTTTACTTTCTCCATAAGACCTCTTAGTTGTTTCTCCACATTGCTGATAGATTTAGAACAGCCTGGGAAAGAAAACTTTAAACCATCCAATTGTTTCAATATAATTTGAGCATTGTAAAAACATTCTTGATCATCATTCAAATGCTCAACATCCGAAGCCCAAAAATAGTTATCTCTCAAAGCTTTCAAGTCTCTATCAAAACAATCTTCCTCAATACTTCGATATTTATACAATAGCTTTTCTTCCATAACTTTATAAATTGTAATGCATAACATCAAACTCCTCATTGCCAATTTCTAGCTTCAAGTCTTTTTCTTCAAACTCCAAACATGTTTTTGCCCAATCACGCACTTTCACATTTTGGTGTGTAAGGAGTTGCTTAAAGCAAGCTATATTTCTGTTATAATATGGTATAAGTGAACCTGTCCAATGAAAAGAATGAAGATTTGCGTGTATACCTTCCAAAACCCTTTTATCTTCACCAAAGTTGTCTATCAACCACTTGATTATTTTGCTGAAACCTTTAACCGTTCGATTCTCTGCTTCACCAACATATTCAAAACACGGAGCCAATTCTGCAATTCTATATGGAACTTTATCTGGATGTTGAATACAAAGGTTCTTAATTTTCTCATCATTATCATTGAACATATATCCTTTTCCAAAACCGAATCCAGAACCGATGTCATAGCGAACGTTCATATAGAAGATGAAATATTCCTCTTTATAGAAAGCACGAGAGAATTCATTCCAAATACAGTCAATGTATTCTTTAGATAATAAAGTTTTATATATAGTATTAACATACTTACTATCTAACATACTGTCTTTTTCTTCCATGAATTTTGAATTTATCTGCTGAGCAAAGTTCTCATCATGCTGACTCTCTAAAATTGTCATAACTGTATGTGAATACCAATAACCATCAAATTTGGTCTCTTGCCTTAAGGGATATTTCAAAAGTAAACTCTTCATTATATTCATGATATGTTCATCCTTTTCCATTAAAGGATAGATTACATATCTGTATCGTTGCATAAAGGAATATACTTCATCAACATGATTTTGCAAATTGTCATTTAACCACGGCAACAACAAAACTGCCTGTTGGGAATTCATCCATCTCAGGCTATTCAAATAAATTGGAAGGAAGTCTATAGATAACTGATCCTTCTCCGCCATATTTTCAAAATGATGTAATATGGTCAGCCTATCATCTTCTTTCTTTGATAATAATTCGACATAAAGTTTTTCATAATGCATAGAGTATATTTTCTCCAAGAATTCAGTATTCTCTATTCTATCCGACAGTTCTGTGACAAATTGGCTTAATCTACTTTTTTCACAATCTCCATTGTTTTCAATGACATAATCTAGAATTTTATGGAATAAAATAGTCATCGATTCTGCATCCATCATTTCTGATATTTTCTTGAAAAAGCAGGAATCTATGTAAATATCCAAATCTAATATTGATTTTATTTCCAAGTAATTAGTATAGATATCTTTGGATACAAATTCCACAGCTATTTGCCCAAACAAGTCGATATGACTTTGCACACTCTCTTCTTCTGATAATTTGAAATCCATTTGACTTTTCAGCCAAGCCTCGTAAAGTTTGTTAGAAAAACTATCCGGTCTTAACTTATCTATTAAGCAAAGAATCTCCTTCTTGGTTCCTTGATAATCCTTGTCAAAATCAGCATCCAATGACATTCTAAACAGACTGTCATATAATTCCAGCCATTTATTGTGTCTAAGATATAAAATCTTATTGACTAGCGGAAGCATAATGCAATTAAATCGTAAAGGATTGCTTGTCCAGGTATAATAATGGGTTTCTACAATTTTGCTAATTTTAGATACATATTTTTTCTGTTCCAGTATTTGCAGCAACAGGTCACGACAAGCATACCAATATTCCCTAATTTCATCAGAAGATTTGGGATAATAGTCTTGTTTTATTTTCAGGCCGAATTCCTCAGCCCCATTCATACGACTAAAACTTCCGTTTTTGAATGCCGTATCAACAGCCTTTATAACTAGTTTTTCATATTGAGCAGAACTAGCCAGTAACATACGCAAAGCATTAACTCGTTCAGCATAATCAACTTCTGTTCCAGGCAAAAGAATATTGAAAATTTGCACAAACTGTCCAGTGGCATTATTGCCCCACTCCTCATTCTCTGCTAAAGCAAATTTTGCCAAGAGCACAATACCATATTCAAAACTGCTTTTAGAAAAACAAAGCTTTTCAAGCGTGTTTACATAATTTCGTCTTATATAATCAGTAATGTTGTCATGCAACCACTGAGCATCTTTTTTCTCAAAGAAATCATATAATCCTTTTGCAATAGCGACAGGATTCACATGCGACATGGCGAGAAAGAGACGTGAACCCATGTCGGAAAGAATCACTTTCTCATTGATAAAAGAACGGTCTTGCGCCCATCTTTCAACAATTTTTTGTGCGTAAGGACTATCATCCACGGCTTCCATCCTTTTGCATAGGCAAGATTTTAAAGTCCTACCTTCTGTTTCAGGCAAAGATTCAACATAATCAATTAAATCATCAAGTTGATTTCCGCATCCTGCGAACCACTTGTCCACATACCATAATGCTAAAGGGTATGGTCTAACATTCAGATTTTCCATTCCAACTTCTATAAATGTATTCCTACATTTTTCAATTGTGGTATTTACTATTGTATGACGGTAATTCGCATCTGTAGATGCTAATGGTAATAAAATCGAATTTTCTATAATTTTATTATAGACAGGATGGGGTTGCGTTCCTTGCTTATACGGTAATGGCTGAAAAAGCGCCAATGCCTGCAATGCCGTTTGTTGCTCATCTGTAAGTCCCGTATCATGTGATACCATGCGCTCAATCAGTGTATCTACGGTATGAATATTTATTTTGTTTTCAGATTGAAATTCATCCACAAGACTTAATGCCATTGTTGGAAAACCATCGGCAATATTCTTTACATTTTCTCTGATTATTGAATTTACCTCTGGAATATGGTCATCTATATATTCGTTTACTTCTTTCCTTAAAATATCCCTTTCCAATCGGATTTCCTTGATTTTTGCCTCACTATTTCTTTCATTTACAGCATTGGAGGTAAGGATAAGGCGAATATGCCCATAATTGAAATTATCATAATCTTGCAGTACTCTGTATTGCAATTCACCGTTGCAATTATCTATAATTATCAATCCTTCGCCATCTGTTATCTTTTGACAACGTACATTGAATTGTTTCAAGATTACTGCGACATCCCCATTTACGGCATTGCAATAATAGCAATTTTTGGAAATATCTAAATTTTTGAACGCTTCGTAAACCATTCTCGTTTTTCCATAACCAGAGAATGCAACAATTTTAACAATCTTGTTGGATGGGTTCTTCAGTACTTGTATATATGAATCGACCTTTTCATTTGTCATATATATATAAGGTTGATGAGTCCTTTTTATCCAATTTTCAAGGGATTCAAATAAGGCAACCCTTTTGTTTGGACACCACGTTCCATCTTCTCCAAATGCTTTATCAACTCCAAAATCATACTGACTATTTTGAATATATTTGGCAATTGCGACATCACTTGGCATGTCAACATTAATATCTATCACATGGAAACCATTCTTATACTGTTCATCAGTCTCATCATTATTGTTGACTGTGATACCAGCTACTCCAGAACGGATGATAGAACTGCCACTTGGAATTTCCAAATAGTTAGAATCGTCACCATGTATATGCCCTGTAAGCAATAAATCAAAGTTTGACATGATTGGTTGTTTGACCGCATTTCTATCATATTCTATAAGAGCAGATATATCATGGTGCATGACTGCTATCTTGATGTCACAATCCTCTATAGTATCTAAAGCCTCCACTACTTGAGCATTTCCCAACAGCACTTCTTCTCCTGATTTTGCGGTACATCCCCAAGCAGTATTCAGCATTGCTATACCGATATTCTTTCCTTCAATTTGAAGTTTGAGACAGGAAGCAAAATCTGTTTCAGATTTAGAATACTCTGCAATTCCATTGTAAAAAGCGTCTCGAAAAGCATAATAAGCCAACATGCCTTTCATGTTCTCATTCGCAGAATTGTCAGAGAATAAGAATTTCATCACCTTTGTCTCCGTACCTAAGGATTTCATCAAACTGTCAACACCCTTCGGCAACAAGGAAACATCTTTGTCGTGATTTCCTGGAACAATGACAATATGTTCGTTAGTAAGACCGAGTTCACTCTTGATAGGTAGCAGAACTATTTCTTCAAAAGTTTTGAAACCTTCTGTTGGGGAGCTAAATGATTCTCCACAACGGTCTATCAAGTCTCCACCAAATACGACCAAGTCTATTTTCTTTTGCTTGTTGACCTTTCTCAACGCATCAAGTAACTTTTCAGCATTGATTTTATGTAGTATTAAGATTTTCCCTCCTTGCAGATGGAAATCAGAAAAATGAATTATTCTCATGCCTTTGTCAGTTTATATTTTCGAAGTCTTGGTGCACCAAAAGCTTCTATTCGTTTATATTTCATTAATGTTTTTACAATGCGTAATACATGTGTCTTCGGCATATCTAAGGCTTCTGCTATATTTGCAGATGTAACTTCATTATGCCTGGCAATAAAGTCAAACACTTGTTCTGTCTTATTGGCTATCCGTTTTTGCTTTTTATTATTCTCAATGGCTCTTTTAAAACCAGCGTAATCATTATGGGCATAAGTGTTTTCTAAAGCCTTGACAACTACATTTTCATATCGTTTATGAGCTTCAAACAACTCATTGAAAACATATTGCATGTCTTTTGTTGGCAGTTTCTTTATCCATTTAGGGAATTTTGTATTCCAATTTGGAAAAATCTGGCTTAACATTTCCGGCTCTCGCAATGATAATATCAATGAGAATTCCTTACCACTTCTGCGAATGGCAGATGTAAACATGGAAGATGCATAAGCCTCGATATTAGCATTAACCTTATCTGTAATAAACTTTCTCGATTTTTCAAAAATGCCTTGTTCTCCAATAGGATGTATCACTGACAATTGCATGGAAATAAATGGGTCTATTACTACATTTGTCTGATCAGTGTAAGCCTTCAATGCTTTAAAGGCCAAATCTGTATATTGATTATCTTTCAAAACACATTCGCTTGGTCTCTCTGTGTTCTTTCTAAACTCATCAAGAATACTGACAAGCATTGCACCTATAGAAACATGGCAAGTCTTTGTCATTTCATCAAGGCAATCATATAGCAACTCAGAATACTGTCCCGAATTTTCCACCGCTTTGAGTTTTACAAACTCCTCTTCAGAATATTTGAAGAAAAGCCTAACAAAAGAAGCATAATAATTAAGATTTCTATCTGTTTTATGATAAGCAAGAATGATGAGTTTAATATATCTTCTCAACAAGTCTTCGTTAGTAATCCAATCCAAACCTCTATAGCGAAGATATTCTTCAACCGTACTCCAATTAGTCTTTTTACTCATTAGCTTGTCAAAATAAGCTAAAGCACTATCATCATCTGTTTCTTCAAAGATTGGTGCTATATTCTTATAATAGATTTTATAGCTATACCTATCATAAAAATAAAGGTCAAAAGATTCCGCTCTTCTCAAACGTTTATAACCATTCTCTTCGCTTCGACTTCCGTCTTGGATAGGGAACAATTCTTTAACGACAGTAATGACATTTTCATTTGCACCTAATTCTTTGAGCACTTTCTCATAGCCTTGAACAAGATACATGGTGGTCTCACTTCCACTAATGAAACCGCCTCTTCGCACAAATTGACAATTTACAATAGCATTATAGATTGTGATGTTTGAATATCTGATTAAAGTCAGCAAGAGGAAATCGCCCACATTAACGTCATCCATAACATGAACATATCGAGACATGAACAGATTAATAAACCTTTTTACATGTCTGATAGTTCCCAATGTCATTACTACCATACTTCCAACTTTTTCCCATTCTCCAGCAAGTTCTTTGCTATAAGCCATATCATTCGAAATGGATAGGGTATGTTCCCGAAGATATTTGGCTATATAGCTTTTGATGACCCAAGTTTTTTGAACAGGTAACGGAAGTTCATAACAAAAATATTTGTCTGTAAAATCACCATCAATCTGATGACCTAAAGTTTGTTTCAACACACCATTGACATATTGTTTGTCATAAGCGGACATATAGATAACATTGCAGAAAGCACCATTTCGATCTATCAATTTCAACACTTCAAGCAATTCTATTCCAGACAAACGATCGAGGTCTTCTATAATGACATATATTGTTCTGCCAATTTTAGAAATAGCCTCACAGATTCGGTTTCTTTCATCTTCTACATTAAAAGACTCGAAAGCATCTGTAAGCCTATTAAATAGTCCTTCACCTTCTACTAACTTTAAAGCTCGAATATATCTCGTTATTGTGCCAGATATGCTTGTATGGTATTTTCTTATGGCTTCTGAAAATACATCGAAGAAATCATCTTGTATATTATCAGGCTTAGTGGAGCTACGCGGATAAAAGCGCACTACGATACTATTAGAATCATCTATTGACTTCTCAAATATATTAAGAAAAGAACTCTTTCCTGTTCCCCATTCTCCCGTAATTCCAACGCTAAAAGCATGTTCTGTCACATTGACAGATTCTAAATCTCCTTTTAGATACTTTACTATATCCTTGTAGTCAAACAAATCGAATTCTATGTCACTTATAGGTTCATCGCTCAGTATGTTACCGCCAGAAGTTCGTTCTGTTTTCTTAACTGAATTAAGAATTTTCAAAATAACAAGATTCAAAAATACAGGAACAAGCAAATCCAAATATGCTATATTCATGCCTAAGACATTGATACCCCAAAAAAGAAAATGAGAGGATAATAGTCTATAATACAGGTAATATGCTAGTCCTATACTCCACCAACACAGATACCGATGTGATACATAAAGTCCTCTCCTTACATATTTCCATATGGATACTCCAATATACAAACTTACAGAGAAGAAGACAATCCATCCAAATGCCGTTTTATTCAAATCACAAACACACCAAGCATTCAATGTACCCAGGGCACTTGTTATATATGATTCCGCAAGCCACAAGAATATCACACAAGCTATTAAACTATAATAATATGGCAGTATGTTTTCTGCTTGTGTAAGAAACTTAAAAAATCTTTTCTTACAAACATTATAAGATTTCTTTATGGCAGATAGATTCAAAAACTTCATTTCTACGTGTTGATTATTAAAGATATTCGTACAACTAACTCCCATCCCCTAAAACAAACTTATTATAGGGTAGAAGAGCATTTCCCAAAAATCATCACTCTTTCAGATTCACCAGACACCAGTCGAAGAGTTTCTAGGTATTGCTGCATACTCTACAATCATCCTATAACATACCACCTGTATGAGAAAAACAATCATTTGTGTAGGGTGTTGTTGAACTCCATATTGCTCAAAGTATTATTATCAATAAACCATCGCTAATCTTTCTATCCCTAATTCTTTTATAGGGCTAATAACCGTTCCCAACTCATTGATGATATTTCCATATTCGACAACCAACTTTATAGCATCAGATAAATGTAAATTCTCAGAAATATCAAGTTGTTTGCAAACATCGTTATCACGATGAGCAGCAACATTGTTTCTCACAAGTTTTAATTCGCCTGCATTGTCTTCCCTAAATTTTGTAAGACATTTCTTCACCTCTTTCAAGGCTGAGTAATCATAGCTTGGAAAATTGGAGTTGATAAACTTCATTATCTTTCCTGTATTTTTTATCAACTTCTCTGATGTCTCATAAATAGCAATATATACTGTCTTTATGGCATCTTGTAGCTCCCACGAATCATTATCTACAGATAGCCGTTTAGTACATTGCTTCATCTCGATGCTTGCCATTTGTATATGTCCTAACGTATTCCAAATAGTCAAGTTATCCGTGAATGCTTCTTTTTTGGCTGTCCATATAGGTATTACGGAAAGACTCGCTTTATCTAATGCCTTATTACACTGCGTAATATTTGTTTTGCAATGTTCGATACCTTTAACAATTTCTTCAAGACACGCTTGCTCCACTTGCAAGCTTGAATCCAAGCTGTGTTTTAGCTTTTCTCTATTCTCTTCTATGCGTTCATGAAGAAAAATATCTAATTGACTCTTTTTATTCTTCATATCTCTAACTATTTATCGTGTCTTTTCTGGGGATAGAGTTTAACTAACTCTATCCATTTTTTGCTACTCTCATTATCACAGAACAAAACTATGTTGGCTTTTTTTGTCTTGCAACTTTGATAGATAAGTCCATCTATATTTTTCCCACTCTTATCTTTAAACATCCATCTTAGATATTCCGTGAATATTTGCGATGGTACATATTCGATTTCTTCTTTTCCATCTGTATGAAGTGGTTGGGTTATGTCTTTATGGAATGCTTTCAGAAAAGAATAGCCTTGCCAGTTGTCCATCCAAATAGACATATTATGAGGCAACTTCATTAAATCCACGACATTCAATTCCTTTATCGTAGAAAACTCACCGACAACCAAACATATCTCATCCTTACTCTTGATGCTTTCTTCTATGGCGGTTTCTTTATCGAAAGCGCCATAGAACATAGATACACCAGCAGGACTCATTCTGCATTGTCCGGCAGACGCAGCAGGCGCAGAAGTAATGTCCTTAAACCCCAACTTGTCATCCAATTTATAATTTAGACTCCTTGTACGGTAAATCAAAGTTCCAACAGGCAAAGATACGAATATCTCCTTGCTATTACAAATGCAGTCATTCAAGTCTGTCAAGATATCTTCTTTATTGCCTGCATCATCATATAAGGCAGTCCAAAAGGTATATCGACGTAAGTGCTTTACATTTTCAGAAAACTCATTCCATTGCCTTTCTTTTTCCTCATTCCACCATAGTTCAAAAGGATCTTTCTTTACCCACATGTTGTCTTCAAAAAGATGATCCATATCTTCATTCAATTCCTCGCACTCTGTATGAAGTCCCAAGTCTTCCATCATTTCCGATGTATCTTCATAAACTTCTGTTTTTTCAGGGACAGCAAAGCATCCAACTCGCTTAATACCTGGTATTTCCTCTTTGTCGTCATCGTAATATGAACTAGCCAATGGTAGACCTTCAGAATCAACATCATTGAAAAATATAGATATTGTCATTCCTATATGATCAGCTAATGCGCTCATATCTATGACACGTTCTTTTCTATGACAATAAGAGCATATACCATCCTCACTATTCTCTTGAATATATTGATTCAAGTATTTGTCATCAAAATGATGGGTGCATACATATTTTTCACCTTTAGAGAAACCTGTGTAATCATGTTCCTCCATATCCATCATTAATTGCTTTACTCTTCCCATAAATTCAGTTTTTATCAACTTTTTATTGTTCTATCGAACAAAATTATTATTCACACAAATTAATGTCGTCCAATCTTTTGCTTTTCAGCCATTTTGCTATAGTTTTTCGTAATTTAAGATTTGTCATTATTAAACTTTGCACATTTTTAAATGCTGGTGCATCTTTTCTATAGTAGACATATTGGTTATACCCAAAATGTTCTTTTGCTGAAATAAAATCTGTACGTAACGCATACAAATCATCACCCATACCTATATAAATCTGATGTTTATCTATATCAAAGTTGCAAGATTCATATTCTCCATCATATTCTTTCAATACATTGGCAATAGGAGTGGGTATTAGGGGATTGTAACGAAATCTATTGAACGAAAAATACCAATCTTTATTACGAAAAACAATAGGATAATTGGTACCTTGATATTTTACAGTATCGGAGAATTCAAACAAATTTCGGTTTTCATATTTCGTAACGTAACCAGAGCGAGTCTTTGCACATAATACATAGTTTATAGGTTTATGGGCAATAGAGTCCACCAATTCCATAACAGCATCTATCTGTTGTTGCTCTACATACCTTTTAGAATATGTGTATTCAATATGTAATGACAAAACCAAAGATATCACTGCTATTGCAAGTGATATATATGATTTAAAACTTTCTATATTTCTCATTTATTAACCTTTAATCATTTGCCATTATACGTTTGAAAAAACTTATCTCTCATTTTCCATGATGAATTTGTCGTTGTTTATTCGTTTTCCCATAGTAGATCAACATTAGTCTTATAGTAAAGGGCTACACTCTCATCCCCTAAAACAAACTTATTATAAGGAAGAGTAGCAGTTTCCCAAAAATCATCACTCTTTCAGCCCCTCTCGACATCAGTCGAAGAGCATCTCGGCATTGCAGCATACCCTCCAATCACCTCATAACATACCAGCGGTATAAGAAAGGCAATCGCCATACTGCCAGTTGTATCCGCAATATACCCCATGATTACTGGAGCAATCGCACCACCCACTATCGTCATGATAAGCAATGAAGAAGCAAGCTTGGTCTTTGTACCCGCATTTCTCAATGCCAGCGAGAATATCGTCGGAAACATGATGCTCTCTCCCAGATACAGGGCGAAGAACGCAATGAGAGACAAGGTTCCGCTACATACCACCACGATCAATGTGGCAACAAAGGTGAGGATGGCACAGGTCAGCATACCAAAACCGAATGCTATCACTCGCATCGGCTTCTCCTCCACCATCTCGTTCGTATCCGCCTCATGCGCTCTCCTTGGGTCTGGCAACTTGATCCTTGATAGGACCAGCGCCACAGAAAGCACGAAGATACCCACTAGAGCAGCCTGCGTCAGGGCCGACATCGCCTTGCTGATATGGAACGACTCCTGGAAATGCGGATTCAGCACCTCCAGGATGCCATGGGCAAAGCCCCACATGAAGAAGAGACTGCTGATGATGAGGAAGGGCACCAGATAGTTATGCCCTTCGTATCTGAAGATGGATGGCTTCATCATGATTCTCTGCAAATTTAAGACTATCCTTTACTACCAGTGCCAGATAACCACCGCCGCCGGCTCCCGGCATTTTCCAGCGCCTTCACCTTATCAAGATCGTAAACAGCAATCTATGAATAAACTCTCACTGCAATAATGATATGCATCCTGAAGGCACTCAATCCACGTCTTTCCACTTTTCGTGAAAGCAGACCAAAGATAAAGACAACATGCAACGATGCCCACACCGCCCTAAACTATGTACATTCCTACCATAGTCATTTCTTTTTTAAACAACAAAGAATCTACAGATAGAGTTCTCACTTACATTAGGATTTATTATCTTATATATCCCAACAAATCAAGATACATCATTCTTGACTCTAAGCACTCATCTTCAGGAATATGATTCGCCTCTTTCTCCAAACTCTCAGTAGAGTACAAGAATTTGAAACCATTCTTTTCATAAAAATGAAGCACATTTTCCTTATTGTAAGCATCAACAACAATGAAACGGCAACCAGTCTTATTGTTAGGATGAACAAACCACGACGCTATGTATTCAATCACTTGTGAACCAACTGATAAAACTGTTCCTTGGAACTCCTTTGCCACACCAAGTCTTCCAATCAATACTGCTGGATAACTCCTTGTTCTCTTTGAATTCGGAATCTTCCTCTGTATTCGATTTCTTGAAGTATTGGGTATTAATGCAGCCTTGATACTATCATTTGCTAACGTAAAAGCACAAACAATCTTCTTGTCATCTCCTGTTGTGGAAAAATAATAAGTTTTTCCCAACAGCTGCTCTGCATAAAGGAATGCATCTTGATGAAAGAAATCATCCAAGTCCTTATCTCCGCAACTAAAACTTTCCAACTCACCCTGTGTTGTAACAGGATATGGAAAGCCTCCACAACTATTTTGCAAAAGGTCCTTTTCCTCCATGTTCTTTCATATATTTACGTGAACGTTCCATAATGCGATCAATATCCTCAAAAGAAAAGACTAATTTTCTCCTCTGTGGATTACGCTCATTCTCCTCAGCCTCACGAACAAATCGTTCGGCAGTCTCACCTGTCAAAACCGGAATACTTCTTATTTCTAATGCCATAATCTTCTCCTTTTAAACGTTTAACTTTTGCAGCCAAAATTACGCTTTTTCCTCGAAACCACCAAGAAAATCACAAAAAATCTGCAAGTTATCAATAAATTACCACAAAATCAGCACTTTGCTATCCTATTATAGCAAAAGGGATTACAAACCGGACCCTCATGGATATAGATACCCGTATCCGTTTCACCGGCGATGGAAGCCCCCCCGCCCTTCACGATATAGTGCTCGAAACCGCTACGCTTTATGGTTGGCGGACCATCAAAGGTCTACGCCAGATTGTGCGGGATGGGACCGCATGGGTATAGTTTGCTATTATCTTGCTAAACTGCGTAATTATCTACTCCTTCTAAGTCTTGGATAGCTGTTTTATGTCACCAAACATTTACAAACTTTGGCTCTTCTCCTGTACGAGCTAAATAATCCAGACGGAGCATCTGCTCTAACTCTGCCATACGCTTTCTTTTTCTTTCCTTTGATGCCATGAATCTTTTCATCGCTGCATCACGCTTCTCCCAAAATTCCTTATTCAATGTTTCCATAAATCCTCCTATTTTTTTATATTCAGTGAAAATATAAGTTTTTTTAATTACTCCGACAGATACTTAACTATCCAAGGTTTCAACTCAGGAATGTCAACTTCTATCGTGTCCCAAAGGCTTTCGGGATCTATTGTATAATAGCCATGAACAAGGACATGTCGCATCCGTTCTATCTGACGCCAATTTACATCAGAATGAGAATCACGAAATTCTGCTGAAAGCATATAGACAGCCTCGCCTATTACTTCCACCAATTTGGTAAAGCCATAAAAGATGAGCTTATTCTTCTTGATATCTTCAAAAGTATATTGAGCATGAAACTCCTCTATACTTTCTATCGCTTCAAGAATATGCTCTAACCTTCCCCTATCTCTAACTTTTTCTCTCATAAATCAAGAATTTATCTTGGTTGGCTGTTTCTTGAGCAAAAGGGAGGAGACGATTAGCCTCTACTATATCCACCTTGCGATGAAGCAAGTCTTCCAAATTCAACATAATACCTGCTATTTTCATCAGAGAAATTCGATTATGCTGACGATCATACTCTACAAGAATGTCTATGTCACTATCAGTAGTTTCTTCTCCTCGTGAGCATGAACCAAAGAGCCAAGCCTTTGTTATTGGCTGGCTACCAAAGAAATCTTGTATCTTTGGAATCATATTTTGTACATTCTTACTAATCATAACAGCGTAATTTTATTGTTTTTAATGGAGCTTATACTCCATTTCTCTGTTCATTGTGCAAATATAAGTTTTTTCTTTGAAACTACCAAATTTTTGGGGGAGTTTTTGCTTCTTGCTCTAATCTCCCCCAGATTAACACAGATTTCTTAGACTTATTCGGTCTCAGGTGGTAAATCCCACTCTGCTCCTATGGATTCTATCACGAATTTTTCGAAGCTCGCCTTATAGCCACCTTCCATCGGGCAGGGATCGTTGGAATAGATCTTGTGGTACACCTCTTCTATGTTGTCCAGATAGTCCATTATCTGCATCACCTGGTCTCTGGTGCAGTGAAACTTCTTCAGCGAAGAACGAAGCAGACTGTAGGACTGGGTGTTACGGGCATAACCCTCTTAAACATGCTTGACTGAATCCTCATTCATGTGGCCAGCCACCTTGAGGGTGCGTACCACATTAGTACTATCGCCGAGGATGGTATCCGTCAAAGCGCCCAGTGCCTTTTGTGTTTTTGTAAATCGTTTCATTTCTTAATATATTCAAAAATTCTAATCTTTTCTGTTAAGATATCGTAAATTACCGCATTGTTGTACCTATATATGTAGGTACAATGGGTTACGGGGTGTTTTTAACACATTATTAACGCTAAAGGTTGGCATCGGGGTTCACCCTTCACCGACTTCATCGCCAAGTGTTCACCCACACTCTTAATCAGAAAACGTTGGAAACAACAGAATATTATAAACAACTGAGAATTTTAAAACAAATGGAAAAGAAACCAAACAACTGCATGAATGAGACAGCCACGATGCCATCGTACTTCCCTTGCATCAAATCTTCAGAGAGCCATCGACTCGTCGACTGGTTGTATCTCAAGAGCGTGATTACCTCTAGCCCAGAGCTTAGAATGATGACCGAGACTTACCGCAAGCGCCTCACCATCAGCAAGCAGTTTGCCGACCCCGACCTGCCCTTCTAGGGGTGGGTAGGGTAAGTAAGGGGAGGGTACTTTCTAAGACTTTCCTTATGTAAAGGTTCGTTTACTATAGGAAAGATACAGTATATATATAGACTCCTGGAAAAAGCGATTTTCTACTCACCCTAGTTACCCCCTGGCGTAAACAAGATAGTTACGATAGCTAAGTATCATGGTTACGATGGCTAAGTATCATACTTATGGATGATATTTAAGTCGCACACGGATCTCACGGATTATTTTTTTCGTTGCAAGCAACGGGTATTCTCATCTGGTCTCAATGGAAAAACTCCGAAGGAGTCGAGAATCCGTGAGATCCGTGTGGGAAAAATTCAACATTTAACATTAAACATTAAACATCACTCTCAATGAAAGTAAACTGGAAATCCGTCATCAATTTCGTCATCACTGTCCTCACCGCCGTCCTCAGCACCTTCTGCATGCAGAGCTGCAAATGATAGCGTCTGAACACGAATTACACGAATCGAACGAATCATATCTGTTCAAAGGACATATTCGTGTCATTCGAGAAATTCGTGTTCAGTTAAATATCTGTTCAAAGGACATATTCGTGTCATTCGAGAAATTCGTGTTCAGTTAAATCAAAACACTTTGCGTTCGTATTCCAATCCGTCAGAGTGGCCAAAATTATAGAGAATACCGAGTTTAAATCCTGTAGCTTTGAGATAATTATATACTTGACTTCGATGAGAATCATTGAGTTCAGAAACAGCTTTCAGTTCAATAATAATATCACCATAACAGACAAAATCAGCTCGATAAGTCTGCTTTAGTTCATTTCCTTCATAGAAGACTTTAAGTTCTTTCTCACGTTCAAAGGGGATGCCTCGCTTAGCAAATTCAATAGCCAAGGCTTCCTGATAAACGGCTTCAAGGAATCCTGAACCCAATACATTATACACATGCATTGCAGCCCCAGTGATGTTATATGATTCTTTACTACGGTATATCATAATCTCTATATATATTTTTTTTTGAATACGAATTACACGAATCGAACGAATACATCCTGTTCAAGCACGGAAAATTCGTGTCATTCGAGGAATTCGTGTTCAGTTAAACCCTTTAAAATCCATAGAATCCAATGAAGAATCAAAGAAAAATCGATCTGATCGTGGTACATTGCAGTGCCACACGTGTAAACCAGGACTTCCCTGTAGAAGCCTTGGAAGCCTGCCACAAGGCACGTGGTTTCCACTCCATCGGTTACCACTATTACATTACGAAGGATGGCATGGTCTATCCCTGCCGTCCAGAAAACGAGGTGGGGGCTCACGCCCGCCACTACAACACCCAAAGCATCGGAATCTGCTACGAGGGTGGTCTCGACGAGAAAGGCAAGCCTGCCGACACTCGCACTCCAGCCCAGAAGGAATCTCTGGAAGACCTCCTCTACAGTCTCGCCCTCGACTATCCCGATGCCGAGATTCTAGGTCATTGCGACCTCCCCTGGGTTCGCAAGAGCTGTCCTTGCTTTAATGTCAAGGAATGGCTGAAGGAAATCGACTTCCACATATAATTCTCCATACTCTTCTCATACTTTCATTTTCTCTCCCCAATCTTATGTCCCGCATAAGGTTGGGGATATAATCATTTATCCTGACTAATATTTATCTTATATATCCCAACAGATCAAGATACATCATCCTTGGCAACACCAAGTCTTCCTATCAATACCGCCGGATAACTTCTTGTTCTTTTGGAATTCGGAATTTTCCTTTGTATTTTGTTTCTTGAAGCATTTGGAATTAAAGCAGCCTTGATGCTGTCGTTAGCCAGAGTAAAGGCACAGACTATTTCATTCCTACCACTTCTTTCTGTAGCAAAGAAATATATTTTCCCCAATAATTGTCCATCATAGAGACAAGCCTCTTGATGAAAGAAATCATCAAGGTCTTCATCGCCACAACAGAAAGAATCAAGCTCATTTTTTTGCCGTAATACGATAAAGCGAGCAATTACTTTGCAAAAGGACTCTTTCCTCCATGCGCTTTCAAATTAGCAGTTGAACGAACCAATATTTTCTCCACATCAGCAAATGACATTCGCAAAGCCTTTCTTTGCGGATTACGTTCATTCTCCTCTGCCTCACGAACAAATCGTTCGGCAGTCTCACCTGTAAGAACAGGAATACTTCTTATCTCTAATGCCATAACCTTTCATTTTAAATGATTAATATTATGTTGCAAAATTATGCATTTTCAGCGAAACCACCAAGGAAAATGCCAAAAATCTGCAAGTTATCAGCCAATTACCCAAAAATCAACTGTAAACTATTAACAATTAACTCTAAACTCCCTTCCCCAGGCGGTCCCAGCCCGCACAATATGGCGTAGACCTTTGATGGTCCGCCAACCTTATAGCGCAGCGGTTCTGAGCACCGGAGGGCGGTTACATCCTCTCGTCCCTGAGGGAAGAGAGGCTTGGTGAGAAAGGTGGAGCCTTCTTTAATGGTAAAGAAGGACGGGATGATTTTAGAACTCCCTTCCTTAACGGTAAGGAAGGACGGGTAGGCTTTCGAAAAAAATCCTTTTGGCTAAAGGGAGGCAGAGGGTTTCAAAAGTGCATACCCTCCAATCACCCCATAACATACCAGCGGTATGAGAAAGGCAATCGCCATACTCCCCGTAGTATCCGCAATATACCCCATGATTACAGGAGCAACCGCACCACCCACTATCGTCATGATAAGCAACGAAGAAGCAAGCTTGGTCTTTGTACCCGCATCCCTCAATGCCAGCGAGAAGATAGTCGGAAACATGATGCTCTCTCCCAGATACAGGGCGAAGAACGCAATGAGAGATAAGGTTCCGCTACATACCACCACGATCAATGTGGCAACAAAGGTGAGGATGGCACAGGTCAGCATACCAAAACCGAATGCCATCACTCGCATCGGCTTTTCCTCCACCATCTCGTTCGTATCCGCCTCATGCGCTCTCCTTGGGTCTGGCAATGTAATTCTTGACAGAATCAATGCCACAGCAAGCACGAAGATACCCACCAGGGCATAAGGAATGGCGATGTTGACACCCGAGAACAGAAGTTGACCGCCAACCAGCGGTCCTACAATCCATCCGATACCATTGAGCGACTGTGACAGGTTGATTCTGCTCTCCGCCTTGTCAGGATGTCCCAGTACCGTAGTATAAGGATTCGCACTCGTTTCCAGACAGGTCAGTCCGCATCCTATCACAAACAGCGACAGAACAAAGAAGTAGAAACTGTTGATCCTGCTTCCCGGTATGAACATCAGGGCACCGATACCGAAGAAAACCAGACCTGTTATCACACCCCTCCTGTAGCCCCACTTCCGGATAATCCATCCGGCAGGCAGCGCCATCAGAAAGTAGGCACCATAGACAGCAGCCTGCGTCAAGGCCGACATCGCCTTGCTGATATGGAACGACTCCTGGAAATGCGGATTCAGCACCTCCAGGATGCCATGGGCAAAGCCCCACATGAAGAAGAGACTGCTGATGATGAGGAAGGGCACCAGATAGTTATGCCCTTCGTATCTGAAGATGGATGGCTTCATCATGATTCTCTGCAAATTTAAGACTGTCCTTTACTACCAGTGCCAGATAACCACCGCCACCGGCTCCCGGCATCTTCCATGCCAGAACCTCCTCCATGTTGCTATAGCGGTCAATCATCGGCTGCACACTTGCCTCCGGTTCTATCACACCGTTGATAGACGGATTCACCATCCCCGGGAACATCGCAATCTGGGCCTCGAAAGATGCCCTGTATGCTGCCGCAAAGGCATCGAGGTCGTGCGCCAGAATCGCCTTCCAGCAAGCATCAGCTGCATCAGCCAGCGCCTTCACCTTCTCAGGCGTGATATCCTTACCTTCCACCACACTGCATCCCGGTCTTCTCGGTTCCATCGGAATCATCACCAGATGGTCTTCCAGGAAACGGAGGGTCATCTCATCTTGCGTACTCTCAATCTTCTCCGGCCAGAAGTTGTTGTCATAATAATGACGCACCAGACCGGGCACACAGATACCGATAGAATCCTGGGCACCCGAGATGATACCATCATGACGCTCCGGATTGTTCTCAAAGCAGAATACCAGTCGGGCGAGCATCTCCGGATCCATCTTCGGCAACTTCACCGGCCATATCTTCTGAATCATCTTACGGGTAGAGGTAGACAGACCACAACGGTTGCGCACCTCAAAGGTAGGTTCCAGCGAGATGGTAATCGCCCATCCCGGATGATACATGCTTACATAAGGCTGATCAATCCAAGTACCAGCCAGATCCAGACGGGTAGGAATCCCCGCCTCCTGTGCCAAATTATCAGATACGTTCGATAACGCCTTCTTCAGGTCAGAAGAAGACCGCGCCTTCAAACCCGCATGAGGCGTGCGCTGGAGTTCGACATATTCGATGCCCCTTTCCTTACAGATCCTACGTTTCTCATCAGACCCACCTTCAGCGTTCACCACAAACACATCCGGTTTCACTTTATCAAGAGTTGGCAGGAAATCGATGACTCCGCTTCCCTCATTGATATACGCATCCTTCACCGCCTTGATATTCTTGACCATGAATAGTCTTTCCTCCTGCGGAAACATAGGCTTGCGATGCTTATACTCCAGATAAGTAGCATCCGATCCGATACCCACATACAGGTCACCATACCGTGATGCCTGCTGGAAAAACTCCACATGACCGGAATGTAGCAGGTCATAGCAATCGCTTACAAAAACTTTTTTTGCCATTATTATTTTTTATTGATAATCGAAGTGCAAATAGTAACCTTGCACTCTTGCTCTGCATAAACAGCGTAAGAGCTACAGCATAAATAACAACACTCTTTTCTAAATCCAAATATTTATGATTTCTGATGCAAAGATAAATACTTAAAGTGTTAATACCTTCCGCTGTAATGGTAATATACAACAAATTAGCTACGCAGTAAGCACATATTCTTAAAAATACTTATTTAGTATCATCAATTTTCTTCCAATATTTCAATAAGCGTTCTCGAATCTTCTTACTGTCAGAAATACTTTTAATCGCATCCTTTTTAAAACCATTCCTATACAAATAACTAACAACCATTAGACATAAACGCTGACATTTATCCCATTGTCGGACAAACTTGAAATTATCCTCATAGACAAGGATTCTATTCCAATCGCTGGCAGGAAATGCACACTTACTCAATAACATATAAATATCATCAAATGACTTCTTAAAGAAACATAGGCTATATGCACCAGAAAGTTGAAAAGCTAACATAAAAGTGAAGCTCAGAAAGCTTGGTTTCTTACTATTGCTGCTTTCAAGACATTTCCAATAGGAATTTGGATATTCACGTACTTGCTTCGAAGAAGGATTAATATAAGATGTCAAAGCATCTAGTAAAAACTCATTCTTTACACCATCAGTTTGAGCAGTCATCCAACCGAGGCAATCATTTGTTTTCAACAAACATCCCTTCAATAAACTTTCATCTACGTACAATCGTTCTTCTTTATTTATGTAATCAAAAACTATATTGACAACAGAGTCTACATGTTTGAAGATTTCATTTGCCCAGACACTCCCTATCTGTGCCTCATTACGCAAGACAGCTAGTAACAACATATCCCATTGCCTCATATTGTGTGCCAGTTCAATTGGCAATGTTTGGAAATATTCAGCAAAGTGTTTAGGACTTAACCACAACCAACATTCATTTTTTATATAGGAATCATTTCCTAAAATTAAATGTTTCAGCAGGTTCCATTTCATCTCAACAATAGCATTAATTTGCACAGCATCTAAATAATTGAATGCATATAAGAGAATTTTCGATGGTGTATTAGATATACTATCATGTGAAATGAGATTGGATGACAAAATTAATAAATCAGAAGCATTTAAATTCGGAAGTCTTTGCTCTACATCGACAAACTTCCAATCTGCTTCTTCAATATTAAGCAAAGATATTTCCTTGAGGCACTCAGAATCTGTACAGAAATAATCTGAAATTTTTCTACTAAGGAAATTGTATTTAACTATTTTTCCTTCTTCTCCCTTTGGAAAAGCACCAAAGATGTAAGCCAAAACATCACTATAAGGCGGTGTCTTCTTATTTTTATCTACAGCATAATCCAGCAATTTAAACAAATTGATAACACTCTCAAACTTAATATTGCTTTTTTCAATATCTTTATCAAATAGATGTATCAAATAAGAAGTATTATCGTGCATCTTACATGCAACTTCAAAAAGATACTGCAAACCTCTGGTAAAGTTATCCTCTTTAAGTTCACTTCTCCAGCTCCCACTTTCCATCGTTTCAGAATTTCCTCTCATTAAAAACTGTAACGAAAAACTCTTTTTATTTATCTTTCTTATAGTTTCTGAACCGCTACTAACAGAAGTTTCCCAAAGGATACCTAAAGGAAGATATTGCAATAATGATAACAATAATAACTGTAACTCGTTTTGACTTCGAGTAATTCCGAAGCAAGCACCTCTAAATCCCCCCAACAACACAGAGAAGATAAACAGAAAGGCAATCTTGTCTATTTTAGAAAAAATAGAATCCCCACTATAGTTATAAATATCCTCGGTATCAACTATCAAGGCTTCATTATAAAGCGTATATTGATCTTTCTCGGGTCTCCTAAAAAACTTCAATAAGTTTCTTATATCGAAATTACCTTTGAAACACTCAATTGGTACTAACAAAGTATGAGTCCAAACACAACCTGGTCTTTCCATTTCCCTTGCATACCAAGTTTTAGCAAAAGCCATATACTTACCAGAGGACAATGGATAAACCGTGAGATAGTTATCTTCCTCTTCTTTAGAACCACGATAGCCAGTCCAATCACTCAATGTTGCCATGAGTGAAGAATCCTCCTGTTCCAAAGAGGAAACAGAAGAGGCCAACAATCCATGTCCCTTATAATAACCGTGAAGAGTCTGTTCAAACTGTATTTTCATTGCATCAAGTAATTCAATGGCTTTGACAAGTCATAATATATACCATTTGTATCATTTACAAAGGCACGAACACCGTTTTCTGTTTTTTCAAGCATATCATCCCTGTTCCAATTCTTTTTTCTATAATCACAACCTTGCGCACTTAAGCCAATAATAAGAGCGTCTGGATAATTATACTTAACAAAATTATATAAAGCAGGAGATTTGCTTTTCAACCATTCCTCTGGATTTTCAGGATCATTTCCATTATTTGTCACATCATCCCAACGAGTTAAGGCTAGCACCAACCGTTTAAATTTTTTATGACTAAATAAATATTTTAAGACCATAATATTTATGGCTGAAGATGACATATTCTTTGTTTCAAGAGGAAGAACATCATTATCTCCTTCGGATTCTTTCTCTATTTTATCATCATCATAAAAGAGGCCATTTGAGACATCCCATACCATATAAAACAAAGAATCAGCTTCTTTACACCATTCATCAATCTCGTCAGTATTATTTTGGTCTATGATATTATAGAATTTTTCACCCCAAAAATCAGGAACACTTAATGCGATTTCTTGCCCAGTCTGTTTTACCTTTAAGTTAATCGATACATTGTCCACTACATTTTGCTCTGTACTGTTTCTTTCAATTTTTTGGATTTTTTGCCATAAATCACTTAATTTTTCCAGCAACTCAATATGTATGGGCAGTTCACCTGCACTCATAAGCATATTAGTATTACTATTACATAAATTATACCAAAGTGCACCTATATAAGTGGATTTACCCGAACTAGGTAATCCTGCAATCATACATTTTTTACTAACCATATCTTATGATTTTAATAATTCTTTAACCCAATCTACTTTAGTATTATATGTTTTCTTGCAATCACAACAGCCAACCAAATATTTGAAAAAATCAATTAAGGACCCATTATCATTAATTTTGAGTGAAGATATTTCAAAAACTCTATTGATTTTAAGTCCACTTTCATTCTCTAAATTTCCTTTTAAAGATTCAGCCCTCGATTTAAACTCAACCTGTATATTCTCATCCTTATTTAGTATGTCATCTATTTTATTAAAGACAACATCAATAACCATATTTTTTTTAAAAATTTCAGAAGACTTCATTCTAGACAAAAGTTTTTTAAAGAGATTTTCAAAATGCAGTCTTTTTTCAATATCTATAAACACCGTCGAATCTATAAAGAAAACTAAATGTTTACTATTTTTCAAGCCCTTATCAGCACTAATATTTGCTGCATCAGAAATATAATGCTTATCATAAGTTTCACCAGAACGATCGGATAATACAAGTTGAAAATGATGACCATCCCTTTCAAAATGTAGAGAGAGATAATAGCCGTCAATTTCCGTAGTACGTAAAGAACGTTTTACACCAGCAAGTTTTGCATTACGAATATATGTTCTTCGTTCAAAACCTGAGAACGTATCTGAATCATAGAAAGTAAAATCACCAATGACACCATTAGCCATCAAATAATGATATAACGATCCCACAAATGTGGATTTACCAAATTCCGCAAAACCTAAAAATGTAACCACATGGGGTACTACGTCTTTTACGACCTGATTGACATTGCCATCATCTAACGCATCGCAATAAAACCGTCTGTCATTTTTCGGTTGCTTGTCTAATACTTGAGCTGTTTTCTGCATAGAAGACACAACGGCTTCCGATGCATCACCTTCAAGAAGAAGACTCTTGTCTAAATTATTCTTCTCCATTTTCCCTCAATTTTAATTCTAATAGAACTTCATAATACAAGTAAACAAAAAACTCTGCTGGAGAAAGTTTTTCTTCCATAAACGCCTCTTCATATGTATAAGATTCATTTATCATCTTCAAAATGATAGACGATTTTGATACAGGAGCATCAAAGAAATCTTTGTCTAAGACAAGTATATCAGAGATAATGCCTCGCAACGATTTTTTAGCGACCGACTTTATTACACCTGACAATTCCAGCATTTTCTTCAAGCTAATATATACATATATACTTGGTATCTCTTTGTAACAATAGTCAAGAAAATAAAGAACTTTTAAAAAGGCATTACGTTCACCTGAAAATTCCATATTATCCCAAAAATGCTCTAATTTATATAGCCAAGTATACCTACCCATAACCCTAAGCTTTGCTAGTATTTCTTCGTCAACATCTAAAGAAGTAGTTGGTTTATCAAAGATTTCGGCAATAAAATCCATATCGACATCTCCACTACCTAATTCATTCTCATCTAAATAGTCACAAAAGTTATAATATAAATGAACAAGACTATCTTGAAAATTCAAACTATCCCAATGACCTATACAAGAAAGCAATTGGTTCTGGAGAGAGCAAGATAGAATAACTTTTTGCTCTTCATCATCATTATTTTCTATAGAAATATAAATGACATAAAATGTTAAGGCATTCCATACACAATCAGGAAAATCAGATGTACTGAATTCTCTATCATGTGCCATTTTCTCAACATAAATTCTTACTTTACTAGAATAGCCACCTCTGAGATAATATTTCACCCAATCTGCGAATTCGGATTCTTTCAAATCAACAGATTCTACAAAATCAAGGCATATTTCTTCCAATTGGCAGACTATTTCTGCATCATATGGACAAACTAATCCACATTCATTTAATATTCCAGACAAAACATTCATATTATTTAATTTATGAATTTAACAAATTCCAAAGTTCACCCCATCTATTATCGGCATCTACTTTAGCTAAGAATTTGCGATCATTATAATAATCGTTTTTGGAGCTATCATATAATCCATCATACATCTTGATGATAATTTTTTTATGATTCATATTATCATTATATAAACAACGAATTTCTCGTATAGACACACCATCAGGTAAAACTGGAGTTTTATTTTCATACTCCCATCTATTTTCTTCCTTAGGTAAATCAACAAGATATTCCTTGCAATGCTCCTCATCTCGAACAAAATTATTGATATTCCATTTATTAACAATAAGATTCACTCTTAATTGTTTCTCGTCACCGTCAGACATATCCAATTCTACTATATTATATATAGGTATATATTTTTTCTTCTCTTCCTCATTCGCTCCTACAGGAGGCTGCATTGCTCCAGAGAACACTCTCACAGCTCCACCTGTTTTAGCTTGAGAAGAATCTGCTACATGCACGTGACCATAAAATTGAATAGCAAACAATTCATCAAATTTATTCTGTAATTCTGCCCCTTTTACGATAAAAGACATAGGATGATGCATCATAAGAATATTTATTGACTTATTATTTGACAAGTCTAAGTTGTTGTGCGCAAAAACCGACAGGTACATTTTATGTCCATCAGGCTTCCAATCCGGAGTCCAATCATTTTCATCACATGATAACGCAGAGTTAAAACCTACAAGATTAATCTGGTAACCATGAAAATTCCGAGCTAAGTCACTTTCCCAAAACATTTTATCTTCATCATAGTCTATGCAGAAGGACTCATCACGAGTATCATCTATACATTTTTGAATAATAGGCTCTATATTATCAAAACTCTTGCAAAAATCAAGATAATTTTTGAAAGGAACATACAGATTACATAACATATCAGGCTCTTCTTCAATTAGAACCTTAAACATATCTTCTCTATCATCCAAATGTGTTAATCCCCAGTTTAAAATTTTTCTCAAGGAAGGTTTTCCTGCCTTACGAAGTTTATCATGATTACCAGGAACAACAAAGACTTGACACGGCTTACATCCTACATTTTTACAGATTTCATCTATAAATGTCTTAGACTTCTCATATTCTTCATTTTTTCCACTGAAAGCAATATCACCGCAGATTAATACAGCGTCAAAGCGACAACTATAACATTTACAATAGTCCTTGATATCTTTCAACAAACCACTTCGCATTGTTTTAAAATCATCCATTGCTCTTGGACAGGCAACATTATGAATGTCTGATAGTTGTAAAATTCTTATTTTAGTCATTTTCTTCACTTTTTTCCGATACATTATAATTAGCGAATATTTCAACGATAGCATAGTTAGTATCGATTATACCACAAACTCTATTTCATGTTCTGAAGAGACAAACAACTTTTACGATAACCGACAAGCAACAACAAGTCCCTGATGCCATCTATCTTTTGTTGTTCTTCAGAAATTCAACCACTACATAATCGGTATCATCCTTATCAAGTTTCCCACACACTTGCTTATTTTCTCAAATGGCGTATTTGTCGAATTCATCACTCGAAGTGCAAACGAAGAATATTGGTATTTTACAAAAGAATTGCCACAAAGCAAATCAAGCATTTTCAATGAGTATTCAAGCCATATTCTAAACATTGCCTCATTAAGATACTAGCATAGCTACCAATGTTGATAATACAAATACCCAAATCTTTATCTACATAGTCATCATTTTTGTTATTTATCGTATGTTACAGTATTTATCAATTGGTATCATAGTGACACATAAACCAAAACCTCCATAACTAACGTCTAACGGAGAATAATCGGGGAACCGATGAGGTTGTAAAGACTATTGAAGAGAGGCTTGGAGAGAAAGGTGGAGCCTCCCTTATGGGTAAGGGAGGACGGGTGGGTTTTCGAAAAAAATCCTTTTGGCTAAAGAGGAATGTGGCGATTTCTCGAAACCGCCAAGAGAATCAAAAGAAATCTGTGATAATCCGTGAAATCTGTGGAACTAGAAGATTCGTAAGCCAGCGACAACCTTCCGTTCTGATTCTCTTACCATTCATCTTATATCCAAATGCTTGGAAGGATCAGCTTTTCCACTATCTATTGTTCCTTCAAGATTAGCCTCACCCAAATGCTTACGACCAGTTTTGTCAAAGACCTCATAATGCGTCTTATGAAGCATGTCCTTATACCAAAAATATCCAGTTTTAAGTTCTTTATAGACTGTAGCACCTTGAACAGGATCCACTCCTGACATCTTCGAAAACCTATTAGTATCGTTTAGAGAGAAGGTAAAAGCCCCATTTTGCATGAGGAAATCAAGCAACATATCTTCACTATTAAAACAAGGCACTTTCACGAACCTTTTTGGATAATCAGGAAGATGAGCGGCATCGCGGAAGAAAACAAGTTGGTTGTTTACATGTTGAACTGCATCAACACAAACAAACTTCGCCTTGTCCACGACAGAACGTGAAACCAAATGTCGATATCCATCCAATTCATAGAAGAGAGGCTTGACTGAAAAGTTGTTTACATCCCATTGAAAGCAAGACAACTCATTATTTATACTCGCATGAGCAATATTCGCCTTGTCCTTAAAGAGTTGCACGATATGATGAGAAGCATAGGTGTTCGAATCAAACCAGAGTTTTATATTCGGATACCTCATTTGTCTCAAATCTTGCAGAATCGGCATTGTAACCTGATTGACGACACAAAAATAAACATTTATCATAGCTATCATTCTTATATGGAATACAACTTAAAGGCATCAGCCTCCATCCTATCAAAAAATCCCTTTGGCTGATTCTCCAACAATCCATCATCCTTGATAGTTATAGTATCCACCTGAGAGGCATGTTTCTCCTTATTATGAAGGAAATACATTCTCACAAGGGATTTATCCAATCCTCTCTCGGAATTTCTCACATACTCCTTGCAAGCCAACTGCACACCATTTATAATATGGTCGCTATGAGTCTCCACTATTACTTGCACACCATTTCTGGCGACTTTAGCCATAAGCCGAGCCATTTCAGCTTGACCATCAGGATGCAAATGAGCCTCAGGATTTTCTAATATCACTATGGCTCCAGGTCGAGCAGACAACAATGCCACAATCACAGGAAGCGTATAGGAAATTCCAAATCCGACATTCTCAGCTCTCAATCCACGAATAGGCTTTGTCAGCTCATCCTCGCCCTCAAATCCATAGATAATATTATACGATTGATTGTCTTTGCCAGACTCTACATCAACTGTAACACGAGGACTTATTTTTTGCTCCCAATAGATAGTCTGTTGCAGCAAAGAAAGGTCATCTTTCTCCTCATCATAATAATTTGCTACATCATCTCTCCCATACCTATCCAAAAAATGAGCAACAAGTTCACCTTTACCTTCATTTAGAGATATTTGTCTCTGGTTTTCAACGGCATAAGTATCTTTAGGAAAGCTACTTTTTCCTCCCCATCTCAGAGAACTGACATACTGGAATTCATTATTAAACAACGATAGACGCCCAAGCAACTCTTGACTCATCGCATTCTCATTATAGCTATCTTTTTTGATAAAAGAATCACCAAATTCCTTGGCAATATCAAATACAAAATGAAATGCTCCCCCAGCATCAGTATCTATATCAAAGCTGATTTTTGAGTCATCAGCCAATGCATACAATGCGTCATGTGCAATACCGACAGAGCATAAAGGAGTATTTAAATCCAAGCCATAGGAAAGACGATTTTTCAGAAAAGATTGTCTCAGCAGCAACAATGCCTGAATCAAACTTGTTTTGCCACATCCATTCACACCAGTCAACACGGTCAGATTTCCCAAAGAAATCTCTGTATCCTTATGCGACTTAAAATTATTTATTTTCAAACGACTAATCATAATTTTACTATTTATGGATAAAACCATTTACAATATTCCCGAAAGTACCAAAACGTCTCTTTACATTATCTCGACGACCTGTACCTGAAGAGAACGAGCCATTATATGCCCTATCATGAGCCATTTCAGTCATCAACAGCTGCTTAAATTTCTCCTTATTACTTCTGAGAACTTCATAGTCCTCATCATCAAGAATGGCAAAGTAATAAGCAATGACCTCAAAATAAGCCTTATTGATCGGACGCTTCTTTTCGTTATCGCTTTCACGTTTTCTGAAAGCATCCTCACCAAATATCTCAACAGCCCGAACCATAGACTTATGGAAATCAACCTTCATCTGCTGGATGACACTCGGAGAGAACTCTCCTTGCTTGATTTTATCCAAACATAAGTTCATGTAATTGTCCAAATCAGGCTGATAATTTTTATAACCCAGAAGATAAAAAGTCATAAAACGAGTAACGAAATCTTGGTCTTGCATTCTCTTCAGAGGAATCTTGTAGCAAGTAGCCTTCCTAAAAGCCTCATCTTCTGCCAATTCCTTTACGGTATCAATGGAAAGTCCTTGGAACACGGCATTTCTAATCTCCTGTGGCTTCAGTTCCATTCCACCAGTGTTGAGCCGCTTAAACAAGACATACCTCACATTGTCGGGCACACCTTTGCTCAGCAGATTTACCGTGATGGGCAACATACGCAAGTCACGTCTCAAATCAAATGGAAGTTCGTTGAATTTTTTACCATTAAACTCCAAGAATTCCAGTTCACAGAGGCTGAAGTTTTGCTCCACACAATAATTACGAATGGCACAGCACCGTTGCAAGCCATCAATTATCTTCCAGCATTTTTTACTAACCTCCTCAAAATAAAAAGCAGGCAGACGAAGCCCTAACAAAGCCGATTCTATGAGTCGACTCTGTTTCCCCAACGACCAAAGGTTCTCCTGTCTTTGATATTCCGTATTAAAATCAATCCATCCGTAATCGATTCTATCTATCAAGTCACCCAAATTCATCGGTGGATTAACCAGCTCAATATCATTAGGAGAGAAAGGTTGAGTTATAATTTCATTAGACGAAGTATCCTCCTTGTCGATATCAACAAATTCGTCACCTTTATATCTTTCTTCTTCCATTATATTCAAAAAAATTAGCAGCCAAGTTTCCCCAATTCTTTGGGGGCAAAACAATAAGCCTACATATATTGTAATATTACATTGCAAAACTACTATTTTTTTTTCAATTGACCAAAAAAAAGGGGGAGAAACATTTTAGATGGGATAATTTTTGACGGAAAATATGCATAGACAACACCATCTACTAAAAATTTTACATCTTAGTGGTGGTCAGAAGACAGTTCTCCGCTCGGCAGCAGCTGTTTGGGCTTTTGCCTTAGTTATACGGGCATTAGCGGCAGCTATCTCTGCCTCCAATGCTGATATTTTATCTTGTATACTCATATTCTAATTTTTGTCTGAACCGACGTTGACATTATCAATATCAATGTTTCCCCTGACGAATATCATCCCTAGCTTCCTCTATTCCAGTTTTTTTCTGATGATTAGGAACAATTACGACACCTTTCATAGACTCAAGAACCTTCTTAAGTCCAGCCATAACACTTTTGTCCTCCACTTGTATAGTTAATGTTGGCATAATCTCTATTTTAAACGTTTAACTTCTGCCGCAAAAGTACGTTTTTTTCTCGAAACCACCAAGAAAATCAAAAGAAATCTGTGATAATCCGTGAAATCTGTGGGACTAGAAGATTCGTAAGCCAGCGACAACCTTCCGTTCTAGTGACGCGTGACGGCAGTGACACCTGTTTTCTAAAACTTTCCTCACGCGGGCGGGCAGGAAAAATTTCCAGAAAGGCTTCCCGCCCGCCTACGTGAGAGAGATTTCAAGAAAAGCCTGTCACCGGTGTCACCTTGTCACCCGGAAGTAAGTCTCATTCCAGCATCCTAAGTAAGTCACTTACGGGTCGTAAGTGAGTCACTTAGGCTTCGCATGTGGGAAAGTTAATCATCCTTCCAGTCTTATTTTCAGAAAGAAAACGTGAAAATCAGTGAGAAACCGTGAATGGCGGATTCTGAATGCAGTATCTTTGCATTGTGATTCAGAATGAACCACGGGCAATGCGCAGCGCCGATTAACTTTAATAATTTAACAATTTAAACGTTATGATCAGAATTGTCTTATACCAGAACACGAACCAGAAGAAGGATATCGAAGAAAACCTTTTGTTACATCTCTACCCTACTCTTTCGTCATGTTCCAGAGGAACAAGCTATTACCGATGATATATCTTCTCCACATACGCTTAGGCTCCTTGATCAAGCGATAGAGCCATTCCAAGCCATGCTCCTGCCACCAGATAGGTGCACGCTCCACGGTACCAGCGAAGAAGTCGAAGACAGCACCAATGGTACCTACGTGGCAATGGATGTTCAACTCATTCCAATGAGAGTACGTCCACTTCTCCTGCTTAGGAGCCGTCATACCAATCCAAAGCAAATCTGGGTTGGCAGCATTGATGGCATCAATGATAGCCTTGTTGTCCTCATCCGAGAACTCAGGCTTATAAGGAGGCGAATAAGTCACCACCTTCAGGTGAGGATAATCCACGGCAGCACGCTTCACAATCAGGTCGAGCACCTTCTGCGAACTACCCATGAACATCACCGTACCGCCCTTTTTCTCCAGCTTGTTCATTTCGAAGAAAAACAAGTCCCAGCCAGCAATTCTTTCCTTAGGCTGACTCTTAGCCTTAATCCACTTGCACGCTTTCACGATACTCACTCCATCCGGAATCAGCACATCACCATTAGTCAGAGCATCAGCAAAGAGCTGATCCTTCTTTGCGGTGTTAAAAGAGTGCGCATTTATTGTGTTAATGAGCAATTTGCCCTCTGGTAATGAGGCTAATTCCACCTTACTACCCAAAATTGTTAATGTTTTTAGTCGAAACATAACTGTATTTCAAATTATTTTGTTATCTTCGCAGCCATAAACAGCGGGTTCCATCAGAATCCCATCATTTCATGAACAAGAAACAATGATTATGACATACGATATTAATACTATATATACGAAGTATAAGCAGCTTACGAAAAAGCAACGTCAGCAACTCCTTGCGGCTCTTCAGTCGCAAGGCATCAACATTGTGAAAATCGAAGCCTACGAATATGCTGATGCCCCAGGCATCAAACATCTGTTTTTCTATTTTGCAGAGAATAGCAGGAAAGCTATTCCTTACTTCATGCTAGATAGCGAAGTCTGGAAGAAGATTTGTCATTACCTCATGGATAAGAACTAATTATATCCATGGCTATACTCTAGCATGCCCCCAATATAACTATAGCTTTTTCTACCAAAGCCATTAAACCTTTTACAACAAAGCCATTAGCAACACCTTTGACAGCATTAAGCCCCATTGTCATTAACTTCTTGTTCCATTTAGGCTTTTGAATTTCAGCCTTAACCATATCTACAGAATCTTTTAAATCCTGATTACCTGATTCTTTTACAAGTTTTTCAATATCTTTCAATACAGACAAAAACTCTTTTTGCTCATTAGAATAAGTCACATTACCGATATGACTATTTTCCACACTTACAGCACCAGTAGAAATCGTAGATCCTTCTGTTGCGACAACTGCTGCATTAATATTATTTGTGACCATAATTTGTTTAATAATTTGTTTTGTAGCCATTACATCAAAATTCAGCTCCCAATTCATTTTATCGTTAAGTTCCAAAAAGAATGTCAACAACAACGATTTGAACTTAGAAATAACGGCTTGGATATTATTCATGTTAATATGCTGATTAGCTACTAGTATATAGCCTTCAACATATTTCGCCATATAGTTTTGAACGATATATTGCGGTACAGCCATTATCAAGTCATTACTATGTTTACCATCTTTCATCATTAATTCTATTTCACTTAATGACTCAAATACAGCCATATGAGTCATACGTTCTCGTATTTTTTCATCGTCAATGTATTCACATGGAAATTGGTAATTCTTAACCATTCGTCCAAAAGGTTGGGAAATATCTACCTTTACAATACAATTTATCTTTCGGTAACTTGGCAAAGAATACTCATCATCTCCATAGCCATTCATCTCATGCTTTATCCAGGTTGAAAATTCCTCATCCTTTAAATAATGACATATTGTCTGAGTCTTCAGCAGAATGGACTCAATAGACTTGTTTTCTGTCAAATCAGAAATAACACTATCAACTAATGATTTCAAAGTATTCATCCCTATAAGTTTTATGAAGTATATAAATAGAGCAGAAATCGCAAAGTCACGATATGCCCTATCTATCAAATTGATTTATAAACTTTGCCCGCATTAGACAAGAAACTACTTAATCTATACTACGTTAAATTTATATTTGATCAAACAGGCATAAGCGCACTAAAAAAATAGCAAACATCATTACCCCTTCTGATAAATATGATTCAACTGGCTGATATATTGCAGAGTTGAGAACTTACTAAAGATCGTATTCCGTGCATTGACACTTAGCCTATTTAATAAGTTTCTATCAGAATTAATTTTACTGATAGCATCCACAATACTATCAGTATCCTTAACTTTGATAAATAATCCATTATTACCATCAACAACAACTTCCGGAATAGATCCTACTGGTGTTATTACTGGCACAACACCATAACTCATACATTCAAGTAATGACATCGGCAAACCTTCAAAATAAGTAGGCATTACCAAAACATCAAGGCTTCGTAAAAAATCGCACTTACTTTTTCCGGAAACTAAACCTACATAAGAAAAATTATCACCTAAAGATTGTATAAATCTAGGTAAAAATTCTCCTTCTGTTTGTTCTTTTCCTGCAAGAATTAACTTAAATGGGATTCCTGCTTCTTTTAATTTCATGCAACCAACCAACAGTTCCGTCATCCCCTTATTAGGCTCTATGCGACCAAGATAGCCTAAGTACAATACCTTTTCTGATTTTAAGTTTTGCTCTTTGGCATAAAGCTCAGCATCTTTTAAATCTACACAGTTAGGAAGACTATAAACATTTTTAGCATGAAAACGATCTTTCAAGATTTTTACCTCACTATCACTCAAAACGATAAAAGGAACATTCCATGAAAATACCTTTGATAAAATGCCCTTTAAAAGAGCAGGTATCTTAGGAGATGTCAAGAACAATCCTCCATGAATATGTACTACCATCTTATGTTTTTTATGCAAAGCATAATACATAAATGGCACATCACGAATGATTGATTTCGCATCAAGTGGAAAATTATAGTGTATAAGCGCATCAGAATATGCATTAATAAATTTTGTCCATTTAAAAAATGACCCTATCAATTTTGTAATTCGATGCCAACCACCTTTTTCTTTATCTTTTTTTCCTAATTCGAAATGAAGATATTTACAATTAGGATTATTATCTATAACAAACCTAACAACACTTGATACACCACTCACATTCTGCGTTGGATCTAATGATGGTGACGTAATAATTATTTTTTTCATAAACATACAGACAACTTATAATATGAACGATTTATCTTTTCAAAGCATTCTTCAAAAAGTTCCAAGACTTAATTCGCTCTTCTTTTAAAATCGCATGAACTTTTTCATAATCTATAGTCCGATTAAGTATTGCTTCCAACTCTTCTGGATCATAATTTACAACATATCTATCCGAAAGTCCTACCAATTCTAACAGATTTTCCAATCTACTATTTTTACCATTTGGAGTAGCAAAAACAACGAATGGAGTCTTATATAGAAGACTAAAGACTAAACCATGAAAAGAATCCGTTATCACAAATTTAGCTCCAGCCAACTTTTTAATCCAATTTTCAACATCAGGGGGATAAGAATATCTAAATCCAGGAATTGGATATACATTAGTTATGGTTCTTAATGGAGCATTAATTTGCTTTGATATAAATTTTGCAGTCTGTTTAAATTCTGCTCTTCGATTAAACTGATAGCATATTATATCATTTCTCTCTGGTATCGTATCAACAATTTCTGGATATGATTCGTGAAGCATAGTAGGATCTAAAACCAATTGCGATTGTATATCAAATTCGTTAGCAAGCAATTTTTGACCTGCTCTTTCTCTAACAGAAATAAAATCAAATTGCAAAAGAGCCTGTTTTACCTTATCTTTGATTTGAGCATACTCTTTTGGCCATTTTTCCAGACCTAAACTTGATGCATAAGAAACTCGGAGACATTCTTTCGAACCAAAATCCAAAAAATACGCCAAACACTTGTCTTTGCTTATAAAAGGATTCCACACTTGATCACTTCCTACCAATAAACATTCATAATCCATTTTTGCCATTTTCAGTTCTTCATATGAATGATACAATTCAGTCTGCTCAGGATAATACTCATTCATGAATCTGACCAAAGTTTTATCCTTATACAAAGAAAAAACATGTTTTATACCATGCTTTTCTTCTTGTCTAAGATTGATTATCTTAACTTCATGACCAAGTTCTTTTAAAGCACGGCAGGTTGCATAGCACTGCATTATCGCACCATAATTCACTGAAAAATGATATGTTATAAGTCCAATTTTCATAACTCATTACAATAATTTAATACGAATTTTAGTCAATAATTTATATATCATCCAAAGACTAAAGACCTTTACATCATTGGCATAAATATGTTTCAACGTTTTAGAAGATAATACTCTAAACAATTTCGACATTTTTTTTCTTTCAAATAATTGTCCTTTTTTACATATACCATTAACTATTCTATGATTATATTTAATCGCATTTTCTTTGTCAGTAATTTCAACATGCAGGAATTTAGACATTTGATCTAATAAATCTACAGATTGTTGATTATGAGCTATCACCAAGGAGATTCCATTGTAATGCTCAGATTCATACAAGTTATCCCCCCATAAATCTCCAATCGTAAAATCTACCTTACGTGATATACCATTATATTGGCAATTATAACATGAATATCTATTCGTTAATTCTGAGCAAAAACCATCAGTAATAAAGTTTTTTACGTTTGAATAATCATGAACATATCCATTGTCGTCTATTGTCTTCATATTATATTTAAAGCCAGCACTCTTCCATCCACTCTCCTTAGTTCTAAAAGAAAGAATTTTTTGAATTTTATAAGGCTCACTTTCAAAAAACTTATTTATCAATAATTTCGAGGGAACACCACCGCAAATTAAATCAACAGTTATCAGACGACCAGAATATACTTTATGTTTTAAGAATGAGAGAAGCCCAGCTATCTGACATCCCGTTCCAGAAAACAAGACAAACTTTTCGCCTTTCAGTAATTTATATGCATGCAAATATGATGTCTCAGCATTTGACTGAGTATATTTTGACCCTTGTAACAATGCAAGATCACTCTTATTATCAATGCATATATGCTTAATATCACATACACCAACATTAGCTGCACCAAAGACGTAGCCACCTTGCTCCAAAACATATAATGCCATAGCAGCAAAAGCTCCACCAGAGGCACTTCGTTTTCGAATATTATTATCTAAATTCCAGGCAGCATAGAACTTAGATTCAAAGTTTCCTTTATAATCATAATGTGAAACTACCGGACAAACTTTTTCACAGTTATGACAAAGAACACAATTTTCGGTATTACAACGTACTGCCAGATGCCCTTCTTCATCAATATATGAACTTAAAGCATTCTTGTTACATGAAGAAACACAAGCAAGGCAGCCCGTACACTCTTTTTTATTTGCTAAATTAGGTTTACTCATAGCGCATCGAAAAAAGCTTTATATTTATTGACTATAGATGCCAAAGACAGGTTTTCATCAACAAACTTCTGTTCGTTAGCTTTAACAGAATTGTAGATTTGCTGATGATTGTTCAGTATCCACTCCATCTTATCAGCAAGTGCCTGTTCATCTTGGCTTTTAAAGGTAAATCCCGTAACCCCGTCTGTGACAAATTCAGAGAATTGTTCTATGTCTGAACACAATACAGGAAGATTATATCTAAACGCTACTGTTATAGCACCACTCTGTGCAATATCCTGATAAGGCATGACAAAATAATCACTTTCTGCAAATAAATCAGCTACTGCCTCATTAGGTATTCGCATAATATCTAAATCATAGATTTCAGGATGTTCTATAAGTGGAGCATAACTACTTGCCCAGTCTTTACAATTACCCGCTATCTTAATTTTAAAATTAAAGATTCCCTTTTTATTCAATATATTAACAGCCTTCAACAACAAATCGATACGCTTATACCTTATGATATTACCAAACACCAAAAATGTAACTTTATTCTTCTCTACAGTTTTCGTTGGCTCACCATAATCCTTCAGAGCCAAATGTGCCATTAATACGTTCTTGTTTTTATACGCACTAACAAGAGCCTTGTATTGACTATATGAGAAGGTTTGGATATTCTTAAATGTAGAAAGCCATTTACTTGTATAAAAACGCATAAACTTCTCGTTACTTGCCCCCTTAGGCGTTGTCACATTGTGGCATGCGACAACTATTTTTCGAATCGGCAATAACCATTTGTAAAGCCATATTCCAAAGGGAAGTGCATATTCTGATGTATAATATACAGTAGGGTTTCCCTCCTTCACCTTCCGTATCAGGCGATAGATAAAAAGCGCATTCTTGAAAGAACGCATTCTATAAACTTGCCATTCGTAAGTAATAAACACTATTTTATCTTTACCTAGCGTTTCTTCAATATAAGCTTTCGTATTTTCTCCATCCTTAGGTTGCAAAACTACATACCAATGAATGTCATACACTATTTGAAGTTCTTTAATGATAGGAAGATCCACATCAACAAAACATGATGGGGTAATCCAAGCTATTTTCTTCTTCATTTTATTATTTATTCATTCGTTATATTCTTACATCACATCATTTATACAATTCTATTTCCAAGCAGCAATTGGATTTGAAAAAATTAGCAAGTTTGAATCCTGGCTTAATATATTTACCAAAAGCCACTTGAACAAAATGTGCTATCCAGGATCAGCCCCCTGCAGAGGTGACTCCCCAAATTCGATATAATCCATATTGTTTAAGACCATAAAAAGAGGATTTAAATGGAAGATAAAGGCTACTTGAATTCTCATCAATTACATTAAATTTATCACAATTCCATCCAATTTCTGTTCTCTATTGCCATTCAAATAAACAGTATTGCAATAAAATAGCATACTACTATACCTATTGGTATAAACACTATCATACCAAATATACCAATTGTGCTCAAGAAACGTTTTACATTCTAAAAACGGATACAGATTATTTGTGTATGTTGATGTTTCTAAAGCATGCATTATTTTCTTTATAGATGGTATTCTGTAAGAAGACTCAAACCATTGCAGCACTTCCTCCACGTATAAACCTTTATTTATATCAAATATTTCCTTCAAAAAATGTTAGATAGATTTCTGCCAAGATATCATCACAAAACTTTCTTACCAATACTTAGGCATCATTACTTCTTCCTTTTAACAACAACTCCTTAATAGAATCGATAGATTCATAAATGGACATGAAAACAAGTTTTCATAATTTGCAAAGCCTTTGGATCCTAATGGCAGGAAACAAAAGTCACGATCAGCTACGCATCCATGAAACACCTTTTCCTCATCAAGTTCCTTAAAACATACATGTTCATCATATACCTTGAGAGGGTTACATTTTCACTACCTAGAATTCCCATTAAAGATCAAAAGAAACAAGTCTATAACGATTATTTGCCTTATCAATGAATACGGATTACTTTCCAAACTCTTTAATTCTCTGTTCCTCTTTCAAAGAGCAAACAAGCAGTTGTCCATTCTTCTCGGCTACAATATAGCCATCCAATCCTTGAACTACCACCTTGCTTTCATCGGCTGCATGTACCACGCAGTTCTTACATTCATACAATCGGATATCCTTTCCTACCTTGGCATTGCCAGCCTCATCTTGTGGGAGTAAGGTACGGAGGCTGCCCCAGCTGCCTAAGTCGCTCCAGCCAAACTCGGCTGGCAGGGTATAGATTTCCTTCGACTTCTCCATCACGGCATAGTCAATGCTTATCTTCTCGCAGGTTGGGAAGAGTTTGCCAACTACCTCTTTCTCCTGTTCGGTATAGAAAGAAGGTGCCATCTCGTCCATGATGCTGGCAAGCTGAGGCTGGAAGGTGCGGATTGCCTTGCTGATGGTATCAATGTTCCATACGAAGATTCCGGCATTCCAATAGTAATTGCCAGCGGCAAGGTATTGCTCGGCTGTCTCCAGGTTGGGCTTTTCCTTGAAAGCCTCAACCTTGTAGATTTCATCTACGGATGTTGGCTCTGCTGCAGCGATATAGCCATAGCCTGTTTCCGGCCGGCTTGGCTTAATACCGATGGTAACGATGGCGTTCTTATCGGAAGTATAGCTCAATGCCTTGCTGAGCACTCGCTGATACTCCGAGGTATTGATAACCAAGGCATCGGATGGTGTCACCACGATGTTGGCATCAGGATGCTTCTTCTGGATTTTCCAGCAGGCATAAGCAATACATGGAGCGGTATTGCGAGCCTCCGGCTCTGCTAATATGTTATCAACTGGCATGTCTGGGATTTGCTCCTTGACAATGCGAATGTATTTCTCGTTTGTCACTACCCACATGTTCTCGACAGGACAGATTGGCTTCAATCTATCTACTGTCAATTGAATGAGGGAACGGCCCACACCCATCACATCAATGAACTGCTTTGGGTAATCGGGGGTTGACATAGGCCAGAAGCGGCTACCTACGCCGCCGGCCATGATTATGATTTGAATGTTATTATACATCTTTATGATTCTAAAAATCTTTTATATTCCGTAATAATGAAAGCATTCATAGCGTCCAAATACTCCTTATTCTGTAACTTTGCTGTTTTTATATACTCTACATCCTCCCAAACTTGCTTAAGATGTTCTGCCCACATATCAGGTTTCTCAGAAGCAAAGAGAGGAGCTTTGTCTTTTCGGAATACTCCTGCCATACTATGAGGATGCACTAACGTAACCTTATCAAAAGATATAGACTCAAATGTCTTTATCTTCAATCCCGTACCTTGATACACAGGATTAATGGCCACATCAGCCTTAGCATAAAAGGCTGCAGGATCATCAATATATCCAAGTGCCGTAACACCTTTTATGTTTCCCAACGTTGGCAATACTTTACATATACTTCCACCAATAAGTAACTCTGCATCAGGAATTGTTTTCCTTATTACAGGAAAGACTTCTCGCAAGAACCACTTGATACCATTTTGGTTGAAATCATTGTTACCAGACAGGAATACCATCTTATGATTCCCAGCTATAGGCTGAGGATGGTAGTCATATTTTCCGTAAAGATTATAAACTTTACTGTTTGGCGAAAGCAACTGGAAGTAATCGGCCTCTTGTTCTTGCAAGGCAAAGATATGTGGGCAACGTTGCATGGCCTTAGCCTCAGTATCTGCTGTTATGCACAATGTTGGCATTCCTGTCTTTAATTGCTTATATGCGATGCAGTCGTGTGTAGCTATTGCCTTCTTAGGAATATTTATGTGCTCAAACAATCGGGACAGATAGTAATAATTGATGATACAGACATCAAAATGAATGGTGCCATCAAGTTCGTTTACCATCTGCTCCAATCCAAATGGATATTGGTCATCCACCTTCCAGTAATTATGTCCAAACTTCATACGATATAGCTTAGCCGCTATCATCTTATACTTTTGGAACTTGCTGACAGTAAACAAATGGAATTTATCACCCCAATATTTTTGCGTTTGTTCTAAACTTTCTATATATGGAGCCGCATTCCTCTTCAACGGCAGTTCATTAATATAAAGAAAATGCACTTCATGCCCCATTGAAATAAGCATTTCTGCCTGTGATAATATCCACCATCGATTTCCCGCATCCGTTGGATGCGTAGGGCATTTTGAAACTATTAATATTTTCATCGTTATTTGGTAGTTATTATATTCATTATTTCGCCCATCATTTTCAGGTATTCGTCATATTTATCTAGAGCAACTTTTCTCACATGCTCACAAGGAAATTTTTGAATTGCATCAACTATTACGGAAGCTTCTACATAACAAATATCATTATCTATTGGTTTGACATAATTCTTCAATCCGAATACCCCCATGATATGTTCTACCTTACTAGAACCATCCCTGACCGTGCGGTTGAAGAAATCTTTTGTTCCCCAATGATCTATGCTAAAACATGGAACGGCATTGTGCAAACTTACAATTATAGGATGCATATTGCTGCCAACATATCCACTTGCATATTTAATAAGCGCATACCAATCAATTGATGACAAAGGCACCTTTATCTCATAATCAAAATGATGCTGATACCTTACGCCTCCAGGCATAGGGAATGCAACACAAGTCTTTCCCGCAGCTTTGAACATTGAATTAAGCTCATCTAAAGTCTTTAACGTAAGACTCTGAGAATGAAGTGATACCAGAACGTAATCTTTAGGTAAACTAAATCGTTTACGAATATCGTCTTCAGACGGAACCAAATGTCCTGCATTATAATTAAAAGCGAACACAGGATCTGGTGTAACCTTTACATCCTGATTTACCCCTATAGCCTTCATCATATTTAAGGTCCATGTGTCTCGAACAGAAATATACTTCATGTTATTCAAAGTCTCGAACATTCTTGACTTCAAGGACTTTGAAAATTGGCTGTATTTTGAGTTTTGCGAAGAGACTGACATCATAACTGTTGGTATCTTATCAGCAAAGCCACACCCCCAAAATGGATTTGGAAACATACGCTCTGAAGCAGGATGTGCGATGTAAAAAGGTTTACGCCTACCTTTATGAATACGTGACAAAAGAGGGTGATGCTGAACTACTGCATCAGATCCTATAATGATTGCATCTATATGATATTTATCAATTGCCGCTACCACATCGTCTGAATTATATAGATTTTCAGTCTGATTTTCTATATAACTGTTAACAAAATCAATGTGCGCCTTTGTCTGTACTGATTTCTTATAGCTTTCTTCTAAACTATTTTCCGTCTTGACGGATACATAATTCAAAAATATTGGGTTATACCCTATTTTTTTTAAATAATAATAGGTTGATACCCCCTGTATATTGGCACCAAAATTAGCAACCTTGTAAAATGTTAGGATTCCTATGTTCATTTTTCTTTTTTATATTAAGTTTAATATTTTCATCTAACAAATAAAGAAATGTTCCATAAGCAATGATTCCGATTGCCCATGACATCCAAAAGTCAAAAATTATCAGGAATATTTTCATTACAAAAAACATCTTATATCCGAAGTCTATATATTTCCAATTTTTTACGAACTTGTATACATAAAGTAGTATGGCTGACGCACCAACTATTCCTACGGATGAGTAATAGCCAAGCAAACCTATATCAGCCCGATAAAACCTCAAAACGCTTGTGCAGTATTCCAATCTATGGTCAAGTATTGTACTTCCCCATCCTGTTCCCAGTATAGGATACAAAGGAGAATCAGAAAAGTCATTTAAATAAAACAATGCAGCCAAATAGCGTATGAAGTCCTCACCAGTACCTTGTGTTACATCCTGTTCTGCACTCATTTGTGCAAAATCGGCATAAAAGTTGAAAAACAATAATGACAACAACAAGATACTTGTAAATCGTAACTTCCATTTATGCTTACTCTTTGTTCTCAATATTCCCCAGGCACATACTGCCAATAAAGAGATTATGTGTTTACGAGAGCAATAGCACAATATTCCAACTGCAAATACTATTGCATAAAAGAACGTCTTTTTAGAATTATTTCCATCAAAAAATTTTCCTGCATAATATGCAAAAGCTAGCATGACAAAATCGATTCCCCATATATAAAATCGCCATAATCCCATTCTGTTTTCCACATTATCCCATTCGTTCCTTCTGCCAAGAAACCAATATTGCGGATATGTAAATTGTTGACCAATCTCTAGTACGACCCAAACCAAACAGAAAATACAAACTATTCTTATTATCTCTTGAGGGGAAACTTTCCATATCCTTAATAGATAATAGAAAAACAACCCATAATATGTAGCGACAAATGTATAAAAGAAAGAACGGAATGTGGCGTTCCAATCAATGAAGGCAGGAATGATACTTAAAAAGGCAGACATTAAAGTCCATCCTGCTACATTTGTCATCTCTCCTTTATCTATATTCTTTATATTAAAAAGAACATAAATAAACAAGAAAACACCTATGTAAAATGATTGACGTGATCCCCAACCTGACCAAGATAAGTCTATGGAAGAAAAGCCACATAGAGCAATAAAAAGTGTTGTAACTATGATTGTCGTCTTTGCGGCATTTAATTCTTTGTAATTACCCAAACTCATTTTTAAGCAAAATATTCAATTGAACAATTTTTATAGCCATAATCATACTGTTTTTTCTCACGATATCCAATTATCCTTGCTGGCACACCTCCAACTATTGCATAAGGAGGGACATCTCTTGTTACTACTGCACCAGAGGCCACAACAGCACCTTCACCAATTGTTGTGCCAGGAAGAATAATGGAGCGACAACATATCCATGCATAATCACCGATATAAACCGCAGCACCTTTGGCCGCAAAAAGCATATCATTATAATCATGATTCAGAGTCCATATTATGGCATCATAAGCTATTGTGACATTTTTACCTATATAAAGCCCCTTTCGTCCATCCAACAAAACTTTAGGACCTATAGACACCCCATCCTCTATCTTTATTTTTTTAGGACATCTTACATGAAATCCTTGATAAAAACGAACATTTTTGGTCATTTGAACTCCAACCAATCGTAATCCTAAATTTCTCATTCTTATACTTGGAAAATTTGATAATAAACTATTTACCAATACCCATGTTAAGCCTGATTTTATTGCATACAAATGCTTTTTCATAATCCGAATAATAGTTTTTTTTAAATAGAACTTCCTTTTAGAAAATTAGCCATTAATATAGATAAAGTTATAGCTATCACTGATAGTACAAAGGAATATACTATTTGAAAAGTTACACATGTTACTAGTGAATTTAAAGATATCATATATACTCCCACTTCTTTAAAAATCATAACGAAAAAAGAATGTAGCAGATATATTTCCATGGAATTTCTACCAATATATGCTATTACCCCCGATTTAAACTTATTACAGCACAAATGATATAAATAAACTATCATCGTCAAAGGTAAAAGTACGCTAGATATAAATCCTATTATGGGAATCTTTGTGCCACATAAGATGAAAGTTATTATATATAAAATAAAACTCGAAAAGACTATATACCTATTCATAAAGAACTCTTTGAGTTTCATGTATTTATTCATAAAAAAGCCCAAAACAAATGCAGGGTAATACATAAATAGACGTCCTATAACAACAATCCCTAATGTCTCATCTTCTAGGCTACTAAAAACTTTCCCAAAAGCATAAAGAAAAGCACCAACAACAGAGTATAGAATAAATTCTTTTTTATGGTTTAAATGACATTTGTTTGTAATTAGCATCAATGCAGCAACCAATAAGTCCATAAAGAAAAGGCATTGCAAAAACCAATATCCCCAATGTCCACGGCTTACAAGAAGTAAAGATCCTGTGAAAAAATAAGGAATCAATATTCTGTTTATTCTTTTAGTCAAAGTTTTCTGGAAGAACTTATCATTGCGTTTTATCGGTTTATAAAACAAAAAGCCAGAGACAAAAAAAAGCAATGGCATATGGAAAGAATATATTATTTTATAAACTAAAGACAAATACAATTCATTTCCGCTCAATGACAATACAGGCTGATGTATAAAAGACTTATCCAAAGTCCATGGTATAACATGCCCCATAACCATTAATAGGATAGCTATTCCTTTTATGACATCCAAATATGGATAATAAACTTTCGCTGTTTCCATAACACTATTTCTTCCATCTGTCATATCTAATAATTTTTTTTAAGAATCTTTTTATCTGTTCTTTTCTATAATTCACGACAAAATCCTTATGCTCTTTTTCTAAATTGCAATTGAACAAGGATTGCACCAAGGAACCGTAATCTTCTCTCTTTATGCGACTGAATATCTCTTTTCGTTCTACTGGTACATCTCTAAAGTCATTACACACTGCAGGTTGTACAAAAACACTTGAATAATCATATTCTTTTTGATATAAATATTTTGCTATATGCGAAATTAAATCACCGCCTTTCTTCGTGTTTACAGAATAAAGAGAACGAATACTATTATTTGGACCTAATTTCGAATCATTAATAACTTCTTTTTTTATAAACCATGGGTCTCCAACACTAATATCGGCATACCGTGTTGAAGATTTGAACGGGCAACAATAACAAGCCAATCTCAAATTATAACTTTTGCCATCACCACTGTAAGCGAAGCACCTGTATGTAGGAGAACTTCCTGCAAAACGTTCGATATGTATAATTTTACCATCTTTTTCAATATCAAAGTTCACCATTCCACCATTTGAATGAGGATATAGTCTCTTACTACGAAAACGGAAATTTTTAATCTTTGATTTAAAACGCTTCTCCCAATAATTCACTTCATATGTCATCAATTTAGCACTAAATGTCCCATGACAAAACAAGTCTACAGTAAAAAGGTTTTTGTAAGCCCGATGCAGATATGCTTTCAAACCTGCTATTTGACACGGAGTTCCTATATAAAGGACTTTTTTGCCTATATTTAAGGCCTTTTGAACTTCCGCAAATGTTCCTTTCGTATCACTTTGCAGGTATTTTGAATTTCTTATGCTAAAAATACCTTCTCTATCTGTTACACCCTTATGATAGGCAGTCCATGTTTCTTCATCAAGAAAACACCCAAAGACAAGGCCATTTTGGCTGATTATATAATCAGCCAGCATTGTACAGATTCCAATAGATGCACTCTCCTTGTAATACTCCTCTTTAGGGGTTGTTGCAATATAGCAATGTTGCTCCTCGTCCGAAGGATTACATTGATCAGTAACCTCTGGGCATCTAATATCGCATAGTCCACAATTTATGCATTTTTGAACATTTCTAATTGGGAACAAGAACCCTTCTTCGTCTGGCTTCATTGTCAAAGCCTCATGCTTACAGATTTGAGCACAAGTTCCACAACCTGAACATGTTTTCTTTTCACCCGTAAATATATAACTTTTAAATTGTCTCTTTTTTATATCCATCTTCTTAAGCGTAAGGCTATTTTTATCGGTAAATATCTAAATAGGAAATATATGGCCTTTGCATCTCTGTTAGAATTATAATATCTTACAAACGAGACCTTTGTACCACATTTATCAATGAGTCTATCTATTCGCGCTTCAAACTGGTAGTCGTACAATGGTGTACACTTTTCAAAATGGACCAAAACTTTGTCTAATCCTTCTGATAATGATGTGTTAAACTTGAGATTAGGAACAGCGTTTTTTATTTTTGAATTATCAAATTTTGCATCCAATGCACGATCGCCTATCAGCATTTCCTTGTATTCTGGCAATATAGAATATAACTCTTCGGAAGATATTCTAATCACATTTAAAGGCTTTTTTAATTTCGAAAATAACATTTCTACAATCTCATTCTGCGTATAAGAAAAATCTCCAGTTATATGAAAATCTTCACCTTTCGCTTTCTCATTTAAAAACAACCCAACTACTCCAACAGCAAAATCATCAGCATAAGTAACTGTAGATACAGCATTTCCATCATCCCAAACAAACCATGGTTTTCCTGACTTTATGCGTTCTATTAATGTTTTATGATACTTGTATGCAGGTGCAATTCCCAATGGAATACGCTCGTCATTATAAGTTATATATGGTCTAATAATCGTAAAATATGAAGATGCCTTTTCTGCCAATTTACGTAACATTAATTCACATTCGTATTTTTCTATGTTATAACTCCAGTCTTTATTTGGCTTACAAGAAGTCTCCTTTATCGGAAAATCTTTTTTTGCTCGACGATAAACACATGCTGAAGAAATAAATATATACTGTTTGCATATATCCATAAAAATAGGATATGTCCGTTCAATGTCTGACGCTTTCCTTGATAAAAAATCAACGACAACATCAAACTTCTCAGAACAAATCTTATCTTTCCATGTTGTAGTATCAAAGAAATCACCTTTTACACAACGCACATCTGAAGGAATATTGTCATTGTGTGTTCCGCGATTCAATATTGTTATAGTATAATTGTGCTTTAATGCTTCAAACAAAACAGCCTTACTTAAAGTACCTGTTCCACCTAACAGTAAAATTTTCATCTTTTAAATACTTTTTTGTTTATATATGATATAATAAAATTACGCTCTTTAGGATTGCACCCACAATAGAATATTACTATTATTGTTGATATAAAACATGTGCATATAGAAAATATTAATGATAAAAAACAATGTTCTCCTATATATCTATTCATCAATATAGGAATGATTAACGATAGTATTGTAACACAAATAATATTTAAGACTACACGTTTTACAAAACTTATTGAGGGCAGCTTAATCAAATCATTCAACAACCACAATCTTATAAATAAACATCCAATTGCTATCATTATTGCAATGACCATTGTCGCATAAGGCGAAAATCCCAATTTTAGAGCCAAATAAGACAATGGAAAATTCATAAGATTTAATCCTCCAGCGTAAATTTGATATTTTTTAATATTGCCAGTAGCCAACATTGCAGTTGTCAAAGGATTTGACAAAGATTCAAGCATGGCTAGAGTCAACGTTAACTGGACAAAAACTACGGCATAATTTGGAACATTCTTTAACCACAAATAAAGTATATAATCCGTATTAACCAGTACAGGCATAGATAATAACAATAGCAAATAAAAAGAATAACGAGATCCTAAAAATATTAGTTCAAACATATACTCCTTATTATCTGTAGCATAAGATTTTGTTATTTGTGGGTTTAATGCCATCATAAAATTTAGAACAAATCCAGAAATTGCGTTATTGACTTGTAGGGCTACTCCTCTTGCTGCATTAACAATAGGACCGCAAAAGACATTCAAGATAACATTAACACCTTGATCACGTAAAACTGTTGCAGAAGAGCCTATAAAATTCCATCCTGCAAACCCAAACATTTGCTTCAACATGTCCTTGTCCCAATGGAAATGATAGGTACATTCCGTAAAATGTTTCTTGCAATAATGGCCATAAGTCAGACGAACTGTCACCGCCACTGCACACATCAAAATGGCGTAATATATCAGTTTGTCTATTGGAGACCACATGATAAAGAATGCGATAGCCAACTTACCTATAGCCTCCAAAATGCTGATGTAGGCAAACGCCGACATTTTCTCGTGCGCTATGATTGCTGCATTATAAGGTACACTAATCAAATTGATGACAAAGGTGATGATGGAGAATTGCAGCACCCAGTTGGCCGCCGACATTCTATCTGCGGGTATTGTCATCTTTGCATTCAGAAACCATACGCCGACCGACTCTATCAAGACCACTATAATCAAAGACAGCAACAACTGTATAGTCACAGAGGCAGAAAATATCTTATTGAGCTTACTCTGGTCACCCTTTCCCAACTCATAAGTGATGAATCTGCTTATGGCAGCTGATAACGATCCTGAAATAACAGTGAACATCGCCACCACACCACCTACGACATTATATATACCAAAGTCCTCCACTCCCAACGCATTCAATATTACACGGCTCGTGTACAATGACACCGCCATCATAAAGAGCATGCGAAAGTAAAGAAGCAATGTATTCTTCGCTATTCGTTTATTATTATCTGATGTTTGATTTGACATAAATTACTTTCCAAATTCCTTAATTCTCTGTTCCTCTTTCAATGAGCAGACAAGCAGTTGTCCATTCTTCTCGGCTACGATATAACCATCCAAGCCTTGAACTACCACCTTACTTTCATCGGCTGCATGAACCACACAGTTCTTGCATTCATACAAGCGGATGTCCTTGCCTACCTTGGCATTGCCAGCCTCATCTTGTGGAAGCAGGGTACGGAGGCTGCCCCAGCTGCCTAAGTCGCTCCAGCCAAACTCGGCTGGCAAGGTATAGATTTCCTTAGACTTCTCCATCACGGCATAGTCAATGCTTATCTTCTCGCAGGTTGGGAAGAGTT
>ERZ791632.36-NODE-36-length-50610-cov-53.3263_pt1 | contig 50610 bp, 40 predicted proteins | sample MGYA00510263_ERZ791632 | MGnify/ENA primary metagenome ERZ791632 (study PRJEB30046, sample SAMN00715181) | human gut metagenome | study: EMG produced TPA metagenomics assembly of the A metagenome-wide association study of gut microbiota in type 2... | reverse complement strand
CATCATCATGCTCTCCGTGTTCCTGGCGCTGGCGCAAGACTGGATGATAGGTGAAAATGGCAAGATGGTGCAGGTGCTGGGAGAGGGACAGGACTTCATGTCGCTCATTATCGGCTGTCTGTTTACAGGCTTGTCGCTCGCCATCGTCTTCCTGCACAATGGAAGTACGGGAGGAACGGATATCATCGCCGCCATCGTGAACAAATACCATAACATCTCGCTGGGACGTGTGCTCATCTTCGTGGACCTCGTCATCGTGGGCAGTTCCTTCTTCGTCTTCAATGCGAAACCGGAATTCACGGCGATAGATGCCATCAGAAAGGTGGTATTCGGTCTCTGTACCATGGTGATAGAGAACCTGGTGCTCGACTATGTGATGAATGCCAAGCGAGAGAGTGTGCAGTTCATGATATTCAGCAAGAAATATCAGGAGATAGCCAACGCCATCGGTACGCAGATGGACCATGGTGTAACGATTCTGGATGGTCACGGCTGGTACACCGGCGATGAGATGAAGGTGCTCTGTATTCTTGCCAAGAAGAACGAGAGCGTCACCATCTTCCGTATCGTCAAGATCATCGACCCGAATGCCTTTGTCAGCCAGAGTGCCGTCATCGGTGTGTATGGCGAGGGATTTGATGAAATGAAAGTGAAAATCAAGGAGAAAGATATTAAGAAAATCAAATAGTGATTATGAAGATAGTATTTGCAACCAATAACCAGCATAAGCTCCAGGAAATCCGCGACATCCTGGGCAGCGACTACGAGGTGGTTTCGCTGAAGGAGATAGGATGCGATGTGGATATTCCTGAAACAGGAAATACGCTGGAGGAGAATGCCTTGCAGAAGGCGCAGTATGTTTACGACCATTATCACCTGAGCTGCTTTGCCGATGATACCGGTCTGGAAGTAGAGGCGCTGGATGGTGCGCCGGGTGTTCACAGCGCCCGCTATGCTGAAGGTACCGACCACGACAGCGAGGCAAACATGGCTAAACTGCTCAGAGAACTGGATGGAAAGGAGAACAGAAAGGCCCGCTTCCGCACCGTGATCTGCTACATCGAGAAGAAGGATGTCTGCCCTTGCGGCTGCACCAGCATCAAGAAAATCCATCAGTTTGACGGCATCGTAAACGGTTCTATCGCTACCGAAAAGCACGGCACCGAAGGTTTCGGCTACGACCCGATCTTCGTTCCGGAAGGCTACGACCAGAGTTTCGCCCAGCTGGGTGAGGAAATCAAGAACGGCATCAGCCATAGAGCCAGAGCCGTGGCTAAACTGGCTGAATACTTAAAGAACAAAAATGATTAATACCCTTTCGATATTAATCCCTACATATAATAATGTATGCGTTGAGCTTGTAAAATCCCTGCAAGCTCAAGCATCGTTATTGTATTCATCCTCTGATTCTCTCTCTTCATCCTCTCATTTCGAATATGAAATATTAGTCGCCGATGATGGTTCCACAGATGAAAGAACCGTAGAAGGCAACCGTATCATCAATACCCTCCCCCATTGCCGCTACATCGAAAGAAAAGAGAACGTGGGCAGGGCTGCCATCCGCAACTTCCTGGCAAGGGAGGCGAAATATACCTGGCTGCTTTTTATCGACAGCAACATGAACGTAATCAGCCATCAGTATCTTGCCAATTATCTAAAAGAAAAGGAAAGCGATGTGGTCTATGGAGGATATCAGATAAAACGGGATGCTGAAACCAGAGAACGACAGAAATATAACCTACGATACATTTTCGAATCAGCCGGCACGCAGAACGGAAATCATCTCCAGCGACAGGCTCATCCCTATGCAGACTTCCACACCTCCAACTTTATCGTGAAGCGAAGCATCCTGCTGAAACACCCATTCGATGAACGGTTTTCCCACTATGGATATGAAGATGTGCTTTGGGGCAAGAATCTAAAAGACAATCACATACCGATTCTTCACGTGGATAATCCACTGGGTTATGAACACTTTATAGGCAATATGTCGTTTCTCTATAAAACAGAGGAAAGCCTGCGCACCCTCTATCAGTTCAGGAATGAACTGCAGGGCTATTCCAAAATCATCGACTATGCCCACAAGCTGAAAAGATGGTATCTCTATCCACCTTGCCAGTATCTCTTTCCGCTGCTGAGTCTGCCAATAAAAGCCAGGCTCACAGGCAATAAACCCAGTATTTTTATGTTTAATATATATAAGTTATTATATTATATACATTTAGATAGATGAGAAAGAAAATATGGATACTCCTCTCGTTCCTGATCCTTCAGGTTGCCGCTTTCCAGAGCAGCGCCGCCATCGGCGACTGGAAAGCCTATATGGCGTACAGCGAAGTGCAGGAAATAGAAGAAGCCGGCAACTGGATTTTCGTGCAGGCTTCCAGCAATCTCTATGCTTACAACAGAAACGACCAGAGCATTCAGACCTTCAGCAAGATGGATTTCCTGAACGACTGCGATATCCAGCACATCGCTTACAACAAGACTGCCAAGCGGCTGCTCATCCTCTACAGCAATGCCAATATCGACCTGATGAACACCCAGAACTGGAGCGTGCAGAATCTGCCGGATTACTATTCTGCCACCATCACGGGCGACAAGACCATCAACGATATCTATATGTATGGCAAATTCGCCTATCTATGCTATGGACAGGGCATCATCAAGCTCAATATGGCGGATGGGGAAATCAGCGATACGTATCAACTGGGATTCAAGGTGAACTGGTGCGAAATCAGGGATAACCAGATCTATGCCTACAGCCAGGAGGAAGGTACCTATCGCGCTGCCCTCTCTGACAACCTGCTCGACAGAAACCGATGGAGCAAGGTGGGGGCTTACACCGCTCCCCAAAAAGAGGACAAGAGCGAACTGATGAAGCTGGTAAGCAGCCTGCTGCCAGGAGGACCGAAGTATAATCATTTCTGGTATATGAAGTTTATCCACAACCAGCTCTATACCTGCGGCGGCGCCTTTCTTTCGGGAATTTCTCTTGATACCCGTCCCGGTACCATCCAGGTATTGAACAGGGACAACTGGACCATCTATCAGGATGACATCAGGAATACGACGGGTTATCAGTATCAGGATATCAACTGTGTAGAACCGGATATCCACGATCCAAACCACGTGTTTGCTTCGGGCAGAACCGGACTCTATGAGTTTACAGACGGCAAACTGACACATTATTATAATAAGGACAACAGTATCCTGGAAGCTGCCGTGGATAGAGGTACGGTACTGGACAACAACTATGTGCTGGTGCATAGTCTGCTATCGGATGAAAACGGAAAGCTGTGGATTCTCAACAGTCAGGCTACCCACCGCTCCATCATCGAGATGAAAGACAACCAGTTGGTAGCCCACGACCAGAAGACATTGAACCCGAACGGCTACAGTCTTTCGGCGATGACGGGTCTGATGAAGGACGGGCAGGGCAGGCTCTGGTTCGTGAATGACAATCATGAAACTCCAGCCATCGTCTGCTATCAGCCGGAAACAGATGAGGTGAAGATGTTCAGCAAGCCCTTCACCAACCAGGATGGTGCTGAAATCAATCTCTATTATATCAGATGCATCAAGGAAGACCTGGAGCACAATCTGTGGATAGGAACCGACCAGGGACCTTTCTACATCACTCCGCATATTCTGGATGACACGCAGCTAACGCTTACCCAGGTGAAAGTGCCGAGAAACGACGGTACCAATTATGTCGACTATCTGCTGGGCGGTGTGGATATTACTTGCATGGCGGTGGATCAGGCAAACAGAAAATGGTTTGGTACCAGCAACAACGGTATCTATCTGATCAGCGCCGACAATATGGAGCAGATTCACCACTTTACGGCAACCAACAGCAAGCTGCTGTCGAACAACATCGAATCGCTCGCCATCAACGATGCTACCGGTGAGGTGTTTATCGGAACCAACAAGGGTCTCTGCTCCTATATGAGCGATGCTACCGCCACCAACGAAGAGATGACCCAAGACAATGTATGGGCTTATCCGAACCCGGTAAAGCCAGACTATACAGGACTCATCACCATCACCGGTCTGTCGCTGGATGCGGATGTGAAGATAGTCAGTACCAGCGGAACCCTGGTGAACCAGGGCAGAAGCAACGGCGGCACCTATACCTGGAACGGCTGCGACCAGAAAGGCAGAAGAGTGGCTAGCGGAATCTATATGGTGGAAACCGCTACCAGCAACGGAGAGAAGGGTACCGTCTGCAAAATAGCCATCATCAGATAAAAGAGACAGCATCTTCTATCAGAAATTCTATCTTCTATCAGAAATATCAAGAGAGCAAGCAATGAAACTCAGTATCATCATCCCCGTATATCGTGCCGAAGATACGCTCGAAAGATGCATCGGGAGTATCCAGCAGCAATCATTCACCAGCTACGAGCTGATTCTCGTAGATGATGGATCGCCTGATGCGTGCCCTCTGCTCTGCGATGAATATGCCAGGAAAGATAGTCGTATCCACGTTATCCACAAGGAAAACGGAGGTTTAAGCGATGCCAGAAATGTGGGGATAAAGATGGCTAAAGGACTGTATATCACCTTCATAGACAGTGATGATGCGATAGGGGAAAACTCGCTTCAACAGCTGATGGAAGAACTTTATCAACATCCCGATGTGGATATTCTGGAATATCCCATCATGGAGAGAATCGGTCATCCCCATCGGGAAAAGATCCTCTCCTTCACTCCGAAAACCTATCAGAATGCCATCGAATACTGGTTGGCGGAAAAAGGCTATCATCATACCTATGCCTGCAACAAGATATTCAGGCGTTCGCTGTTTCAGAACATCGAATTTCCGAAAGGAAAAAGCTTCGAGGATGTGTGGACGATTCCGAAACTGATAGGGCTGACGGAGACGGAGATTACTCCGGACAGGGCGGTGGTTCCTCCGTCACCCTTGAAAATAAGGGTGACGGATGTAGGGAAGTATCTCTATTACTGGAATCCTCACGGCATTACATCGCAGGCAAAATATCCCGATCTGCTTCAGCTGTATCTGGGACAGAGGCAGGCTTTGATGAAGCTGGAAATAGCGGGTAAAGAAAAGATGAAGCTACAAATGGGAGTAACAGAAGAAATTCTGCTGAAATACCAGTCTTCATTAGAAGATTTCCTGACGCAGCATCTCAATGTCCTGCTCGATCTCTACGATTTATCAGGAAGATATGAACCGGATCCTCCCCTTATCCACGCCGTAAAATGGCTGGAAGGGAAAAAGGGGATTCATTCATTCAAACTCAAACTATTCAATATTTTAGGTTATCATTCATTATGCAAAATCAATCATCTCATACACAGAATATACAGGCACCCTTAGTAAGTTTCATCATCACCACTTACAATATGCCTACGGAATATCTGGAAGAATGCCTCAAAAGCATCCTCCAGCTCTCACTCAATGCCAAGGAAAGAGAAATCATCCTCGTGGATGATGGAAGCGATATCTGTGCAATCAACGGACTCACGGAATATCTGCAGGATATCATCTATCTGAGACAGCCTAACCAGGGAGTCAGCGTGGCTAGAAACTATGGTATGATGATAGCCAAGGGCAGATTCATCCAGTTTGTGGATGGCGACGACTATCTGGTACAGACCGCCTACGAACATTGTCTCGACATCGTAAGATATCATCAGCCAGACATCGTGACTTTCAACTATGTAAAAAACAGGCAGACGGATACTCCTCCTTATGAATTGCCGACTCCGATATCGGGCACAACCTATATGAGCAATCATAACCTGCATGGTTCTGCCTGCTCCTATATTTTCCGCAGCAGCATCAGAGGAACCCTGCAGTTTATGCCGGGCATCGTATATGGAGAAGATGAGGAGTTTACCTCTCAGCTTTTCCTGCGTGCCGAAAGAATCTTCAAGATGGAGACTGAGGCTTATTACTATCGTGAGAATCCGAACTCCATAACCCATCAGATGGATCATGAGAAGATTACCCAGAAAATGGATAACAGTCTGGAGGTAATCCTGAATCTGCAGAAACTGCTGGATAAGATTCCGGTGGCAGAAAGACAGGCGTTGAGTCGCCGCATCGCCCAACTCTCGATGGATTATCTGGTAAACAATATCCGACTGAAACATTCGCTGATAGCCCTGAACCACGCCATCAAGAAGTTGAGAAAGCATGGACTCTATCCACTTCCAGACAAGGAATACACCAAGAAATATACCATGTTCAGAAAGATGATAGGTACATACGTAGGAAGAATGGCGCTCCTCTTTTTCATCAAGAAATAAATGAAAAGGAGGAAGATTTTATCAGATAAATAAAGAGTATATCAGATAATAAAAGAGTATATCAGGAAGATGAAGATTCTATTAATGGGAGAATACAGTAACGTACATGCCACACTTGCCGAGGGACTCCGCAAGCTGGGGCATGAGGTTACCGTGCTCTCCAACGGCGACTTCTGGAAGAATTATCCACGAGATATCAACATGGTGAGAAAGCCTGGAAAACTAGGTGGAATCCTATATTTGATAAAGTTATACACAATTGTGCATAAGTTAAGGGGATACGACATCGTCCAGCTCATCAACCCGATGTTTCTGGAGTTGAAAGCTGAGCGTATCTTCCCGATTTACCGGTATTTGAGAAAGCACAACAGGAAGGTAGTGCTGGCTGCATTCGGTATGGATTACTATTGGGTAAGCGTCTGCTGCCAGGATAAGCCATTGAGATACAGTGATTTCAATATAGGAGAAGATTTACGCACCAATGCCGATGCCCTGAAAGAAAGAAAAGACTGGCTGGGAACCGCCAAGGAAAGACTCAACCGGATGATAGCTGAGGATTGCGACGGCATCATAGCGGGACTCTATGAATACTGGGTATGTTATCAACCGCATTTTCCACAGAAAACCACGTTTATCCCCTATCCTATCCATACTTATTCACAATCCCATCAGGATAGGGATAAAGGGGCATCTTCTGTAGAAACATCTTCTGTAGATATCTCCCGAAGACCTTCCCGAAAGTTGAAGTTATTCATAGGTATCAACAAAACCAGAAGTGAGTATAAGGGTACGGACATCATGCTGAAGGCTGCCCAGGCAATCGCCGAGAAATATCCGGAAAAGGTAGAACTGCGAATCGCCCAAAACGTGCCTTTTGCGGAATATGTAAAGATGATGAACGGCAGCGATGCCATCCTCGACCAGCTCTACAGTTATACTCCATCGATGAATCCGCTGGAGGCAATGGCAAGGGGCATCATCTGCATAGGCGGTGGAGAACCGGAAAACTACGAGATTATCCACGAGGAGCATCTCCGTCCCATCATCAATGTGCAGCCCAACTATGAGAGCGTATATCAAGAGTTGGAGCACCTGGTGCTTCACCCGGAACTGATACCGCAGCTTAAGCAACAGAGCATCGAATACATCAGCAAGCATCATGAATACATAAAGGTAGCTAAACAATATGAAGAATACTACAAGAGCCTGTTAGCCTAGGCTCTTGTTACAAAAAGACGTCGCCTACAGGATATTGGAACGAAGGATATCATTTAAGGAAGTTTTTGAAAAAAGCCTTGCTATTCCCAATTATTTCCACTATCTTTGCAATCGAATAAGTTGCACTCTATAAAACGAAGAAGATATGGATTACAAGAGATTACCATACGGCGTTGCCGATTATACCTGGATTAAGAGTCAGAACAGATACTGGGCTGATAAGACGATGTATATTCCAAAAATGGAGGAAGCAGGAGACTTTCTCTATCTAATTCGTCCACGTCGTTTTGGCAAGAGTGTCTTCCTCACGATGCTTCAAGCCTACTACGACATCGAGAAGAAAGACTCGTTCCATACCACATTCAAGAATACTTGGATTGAGTCGCACCCAACCGAAGGACTTGGCAAATACCAAGTCTTATACTTCGATTTTTCCAGAGCAGCGGCTGGTCCTGGTACTTTGGAAGAAAACTTCAATTTATATTGCAACAGCGTACTCGATGGTTTCATCAAAAAGTATGCAGCCTATTATGATGAAGATTTCAACATGGAGGAATACCTTGGCTTTTCCGGTGCCTCCTATAAGCTAAATGCACTGAATATTTATTCCAAGAGAAAAGGTACGCAACTTTACCTCATCATCGACGAGTACGACAATTTCACCAACAACATCCTGAGCGAGGAAGGAGAAGCTGTGTATCACGCTTTGACTCATGCACAGGGTTTCTACCGTGACTTCTTCAAGCTATTCAAGGGAATGTTCCAGCGCATCATGATGATGGGAGTTAGTCCTGTCACCGTGAACGACCTCAACAGTGGCTATAACATCGGCACCAATCTCTCCATGGACCCCATGTTCAATATGATGCTGGGATTCAGCGAGAACGAGGTGCGGGAAATGATAGAATACTACAGAGAAGTAGGACTCATCAAGGTTCCGACCGACCAGCTGATTACCGACATGAAGCCTTGGTATGACAACTATTGTTTTGCAAAGGACAGCCTGGTCACAGATCCAAAGATGTTCAATTCGGATATGGTTATCTATTATCTCCGCCATTTCATCCGTTTTGGCAAAGCTCCGGAAGAGATGATAGACCCAAACACCATGACTGATTATGCCAAGATGAAGAAGATCATCTTCCTGGACAAGCTGCAAGGCGACCGCAAGAGCGTACTGAAAGAAATCATCAACCAAGGTTACATCTGGGCAGAACTGAGAGAAAGTTTCCCTGCTGAAGACTTGGTTGACCCAGACCTGTTCCCAAGTCTGCTCTACTATTACGGCATGCTGACCATCATTGGCAAGCGTGGCAGAAGAGTAAAGTTGGGAATCCCTAACGAGAATGTACGCCGCCAATATTACGGCTATGTGTTGGATGAATACAACAAGGATACTAAAATCAACAATAATCATCTTGCCGACCGATACGATGTAATGGCTCTAGATGGTAACATCAAGCCAGCCATCGAATACATTGCCGAGGGTTATAAGAACTGCACGAGCATCCACTCCAGCATTCAGGCAGAGCGCAACCTGCAAGGGTTCATCGCCGCTTATCTTAACCATAGTGGTTATTACTACATCATCCAGGAAATGGAGCTGAACGGCGGCTATTGTGACTTGACGATGATTCCTGACCTCACCCGTTTCCCAGAGGTTGCCCATGCCTATCTCCTGGAGTTGAAGTATCTGAAATCAGGTGATACCGATGAAGAAGGCATGAAGGCTTTAGAAGAAGCAAAGGCGCAATTAGACCAATATACTCAAGACACAAGATTGCCAAAGCTGATGAGCGGCAAGCCTATACACAAGATTGCTATTATATATAAAGATAACGATCTTTGGAGAGTAGAGGAATGGCGCTGAAGAGGATAAGCCCTAATGATCTTTTATATTCAGCGACGCTGAATCTCCGTTCAGCGACGTTGAATGTGTATTCAGCGACGTTGAATGTATGTTCAACGTCGCCGAACGGAGATTTTCTTTAATAGTATCAGCATTTACCATAAAGGATATTCCTATTTTCCTTTAATGGTGTTTTTATTTTCCCTTAAGGATATTTCCATTTTCCCTTAATAGTATGCCTATTTTCCCTTATGGGATTGAGCCGTCATTAAACTAGTTTTGCCACTATTTAATTCATCAAAATAGAAACGACAAGGCTTATGAAAAGACTATACTTGCAAAAATCCCTCATTGAGGGATTATTTGTATCTTTGCTGCAGTTTTTAATGATATTCATTTAAAAGAGCAAGATAAGTCTTACGCTGACGGCTCAATCTAAAAGATGTTAAACAATAATAATTTAAAGGAGTTTATCTTCTAAGCATCTTTATTTTTTCGTATCTTTGCGAAAAGTTTCGTTACGAAAAAATTCGATTATGGAAAATCCGTTTAAATTTGGCTCATTAGTTGATACCCCATACTTTACAGACAGAGTGAAAGAACTGGACTACATCGTACAGTTTCTCAAGAGCGAGAACCACCTTGTTCTTATGTCACCACGACGTTTTGGCAAATCAAGTCTCGTAAAAAAGGCTGTTGTCCAAACCCAACGACCATACCTATGGCTCAATATGCAAGCCGTGCTCAGCAAAGAAGATTTTGCGGCAAAGCTTCTGAAGGAACTGCTCAATCAATTCAAACTGGAAAAGATGAAGCACTATCTTCGTAACTTCCGCATCATTCCATCTATCAACATGAACCCGATGACAGACGAGGTATCGGTTTCATTCCAACCATCAACCGACAATGGAACAACTGCAATAGAAGATGTTTTAAATACAATTCAGAAGGTTTCTACACCTCAAAACAAACTGATTGTTGTCCTGGACGAGTTCCAAAGCATTCTGGAAATCGACAAAAACATGGATAAGCAGCTCCGTTCCATCATGCAGGAACAGACAGGCATCAATTACATCTTTCTGGGCAGCCAGGAATCGATGATGACAGATATCTTTGAACGTGTGAAGTCTCCGTTCTATCATTTTGGAATGCTGATGAGACTCAACAAGATTCCATACGAAGATTTCAAATCATATATTGCAGACAGATTGAAAGATGTATCAGAGCAACCTACTCAAATTGCAGACGAGATACTGGCCTTTACAAGTTGCCATCCATACTACACGCAACAGCTTTCATTCGCAGTTTGGAACAACCTGGAAGCTGGCAAAAACGAGGATGTACTCCAACTCGCCATAGAAGACATCATAACGACCCATGATTTAGACTACGAACGTTTATGGTTGAATTTCAACAAGACAGACAAATATGTAATGGTCAGTATCTGCGAGGGCAACAATCCTGCACAAGACAGGAACCAACCTACCAGCACGATGACCAGTGCCCTATTGCGTTTAAGCAAGAAAGGCTACATCATCCGAAGTGACAGATATGAAATAGAAGACCCATTCTTCAGGAAATGGATACTCAAGAATATGATTGAGTAAGATTATATACTGAGAAATCGCCAGCGAAGCCTTTTTCTACAGCTTCGTTGGCGATTTTATTCCATATCAAACGCATTTTAGTTTCCCAGTTCCAACTGATTCTTTACAAGGTTATAATATGCCCCTCGCTTAGCGGTCAATGACTCATGGTTGCCTACCTCAACCACCTTACCCTGGTTGAGGACAACGATTTGGTCGGCATTCTTTACCGTACTCAGGCGATGAGCAACAATCACAACCGTCTTGCCTTGATAGAACTTATCCAGGTTTTCCACGATATTACGCTCATTGTTAGCATCGAGCGAGTTGGTTGCCTCGTCCAGGAAGATATAGTCAGGATTCTTATAAACAGCTCTCGCTATCAGGATGCGCTGCTTCTGTCCCTGGCTCAGTCCTACGCCATCACGCCCTATCTTGGTGTTGAACTTCAGCGGCAAGGCCATCACATAATCCTTGATGCAAGCTATCTCAGCTGCTCTCATCAAACGGTCTTCATCTATCTCTGCATCATCCACAGCTATGTTGCGCCCGATGCTCTCCGAGAAGATGACACCCTCCTGCATCACAACTCCACACTGTCGGCGCCACCATTTCCTGTTGAGCTGATTGATGTCGGTATCGCCGATGGTGATTTTTCCTTCCAGCACCGGGTAGTAACCCAGCATCAATCGGATGAGCGTGGTCTTTCCGCTGCCCGATGCTCCCACTATCGCCGTCACCTTGCCTTGAGGAACATGAATATCCACCCCGTCTATTGTCTTTCTGAGGGCATGAGGATCATACTTGAACATGATGTTGCTGATATGGATACCATCCTCAGGATGATCAAGACCTGTCAGCAAGCCATCCTTTCCGTTCTCATCATCCATCTGATGAATCTCATTGATACGTTCCAGGCTGATTTTCACATCCTGAACGGAATAGAAGAAGTTCATGAGTTGCTCCACCGGCGAGTTGAGCTGTCCGATGATATATTGCACGGCGAGCATCATACCCAAGGTCATGTGCCCTTGGATTACCGCCGTTGCGGCAACCACCGTCACAACGATATTCTTCACCTCATTGATAAAAATACTTCCTGCCTCCTGGGTCTGCTGTAGTTTCAGAGATTTCTGCTGCACTCTGAAAAGATTCACCTGTGTCTCCTCCCACTCCTTTCGCTTGCGCTGCTCGCAATCCTGCAACTTGATTTCCTGCATAGAAGTGATGAACTCGTATGTCCTGTTGTTGTTGATGGCCTGCTGCTCGAAGAGTTCATAATCGAGCACCTTTCTTCGACGCAGGAAGAGAGCCATCCATCCTCCGTACAGGATGCTGCCCAATAAGAAGATGGCAAACACCACCTTATTATATATAAAGAGCACCACCGAGAACACCACGAAGGTAAGCATGGCAAAGGTAATGTTGAGCGTCTGCTGGGTGAGAAAGTTGTTCACACGGCTATGATCGTTCATTCTTTGCATCAAGTCGCCCATCAGTTTGGTGTCGAAGAACGACATCGGCAGTTTCAGCAGTTTGATGAAGAAATCGCTCACCAGGGAGATGTTGATACGCATGGAGATGCGGAGCAGGAACCATCGGCGGGCAAAGTCTATTGCTGTTCGGCTGATGGTGAGCATCAACTGGCCTAAGAGAATGAGCCAGATGAATCCAATGTCTTGGTTCTTGATACCGACATCCACGATGGATTGGGTAAGGAACGGCAACACCAGCTGCAGGGCACTGCCCACAAGTAGTCCCAAGACAATCCAGGAGAATGCCTTGCGGTATTTCTTGAAATATCTGAAAAGGAACTTGAAGGAACGCTTCTCCTTCTGTCTATCTTCTCCTTCCATCTGATAGGTAAAGAAGGCAGGAGTGGTCTCGAAGAACATGGCGATACCCTTGTCCTCGTCATTAGAGCGAGTACTTATCCAATGCCGTCTGAATTCTTCAAGGTTATAAGTTGTCTTTCCCTTGCCAGGGTCTGCGATATAGAACTTCTTGCCCTTCTTCACCTTATATAATACCACGAAATGGTTCTGGTTCCAATGAAGGATGCAAGGGAGCGGAGTCTCGCTAAGTTCTACGACACTTGTTTTGGCACATACCGTATCCAGTCCCAAGGTCTTCGCTGTTTCGTTGATACCAAGCATCGAAACCCCTTCGGTTGTGGCAAAACAGAGTTTCGACAGAGAATCCAAAGAATATTCTCTGCCGAAATATTTACAAATCATCTGCAAGCAAGTAATACCACATAGCATACTATCATGCTGAAAACAAACAGGAAATCTATTCATTTACTTTTCCACATCTAAATTCTTACTATTATTTAGCTTTGTTGTCTTCCCCTTACCCAAACTATACTTAACACTGATAAGGGCAACAAAAGCATTTACTCTATTATCGCCATAGGTTTGATAAGCAAAATTTGGAAGACTCACTTTCGTATAAGTCTTCTTGGAAATCATGGAAGTCGGTATGCTTACTTCCAAAGATATTGGCAACTTACCTTTTAACAAAGAGCAAGAAGTTCCAACAAACAACTTTTCCTCTTCATCATACTGTTTACCTTGTAATAATGGCAATTTGTCATGTCGAAGGAAATAGCTAGCCATGAAACTCAATTTTGTATTTGGAATATTCCAAAGAAGCTGTGTATCAAGATACCAGGTTCTGCCAAAATGCTTCGTATCATCTTTCATATACCGATGATACCATTGGTAATTTGCAACAAATGACAGTTCTACGCCTTTGCCAAGATTATAATCACCTTCCATTCCCAAGTAATTATGTCTGTAATTACAATTTGCTTGAGTTTGATAAGTTTTATCCTCTTCTTGCTGATAATAGTCTATAATCTCATTCTTGCTCTGCTTGTACATATAGTCAATCTTGACTATATTGACAAAGTTGACAGTAATTTCAGAATAATGCATAATTCTAGGTTTCAACTCAGAATTACCTCTATGCCAAAGCACATCGTTCACTTGCCATCTTACCGTTGACAACTGATCAAGGTTGGGATACTCCACATCACAAAAATAATTATATTGCAAATACATCCACTTAACAGGTTTCCAATAACCCTTAAACAAAGGCATCCAAGATGTATGTTTCTCAGATACAGCCTTCAATTGGTTTTCATCTTTAACAGTCAACAAATGAGTGCCTAGCAAAGCATTGAAATTTCTAAATGGCTGATATGATATTGCTCCCATCAATTTACTTCGAGTTTCCTTGCTACTATGCAACAGAACATTCTCATTTCGGTCAGAATTAGAATAATCTTTCCATATTTGGGTGAAGTCTGCCCACAAAGACACCTTACAGCCTAAGTTATAGTAACCAGACAAATAATAACGCCAATAGTTTTTATCTCCCTTGTAAGGGGTTTGAGCTACATCATTTTTTGCACGATAAAATCTATCTTCATGAATATCATACCTGTTATATATAAGTTCCGAAGATAAATTTAAATGTTTTAGAACCGTTCCCTTATAAAACAATCCAATAGTATAATCATCTGTTTTGAAATCATCTAGGCTATTTGATTCATATTTTTCGTCCCTATTAGAAACAGAAAAGAAATCACTTTGTTTACTCCCCTTTGTCTCTATCCAAGCTTGCACAGATAGTGTTTGGTTATCTGACAATTTATAATCTGTTCCCAAACTAAAACTACCAATATTGCTCCCAGTACTCATGTTTGGTTTTCTATAATCAATAGCCTTTGATTTTATCGTCACATCACCCAAGTTACTATATTCATAACCTAATACATCATAATTCTGACGATGCGTAAAGTTTAGGCTGCCATACAGATTAACTCTTGGAAATGTATAGGTAAAGTTTGCACCCATAACTTCCCTATTGGAATGCTTATTTCTGAAAGAATACAAATTGCGGGAGAACGCACTTATATCCCATCCAGTATAGTCATTAACCAGTTCCATATTAAGCACTACTGGATATTCAGAATATTTACCAGCAGGATAACGCATAATTTCTACTGTTTTGATGCGCTTTGGGTTTATGCTGATGGCATATTCTCGTTTTACTTCCTTGCCATTGATAATTACAGGTACATTTTTATCTTTTCCTACATTCACTTCGTCTGTTCCCCAATCTGTTGTTATACCTGGAATTTTTGCTAATAGCTGTATAGCACTAGTGGTTCCTTTTCGAAGGGAATCGGTGATGAATACAGTTTCTTTAGATGCATTTCTACTCACCATATCAGCCACAGCTACCACCTCCTTTAAGTTTTCCACCTTTGATTGCAATACAACAACACCTATATCGCCCTTGAAACCAAGAGGAGATATAGTATCTCGTTTTTCAAAACCTATAGACTGGAAAGACAATTTATATATGTTTCCTTTGCTCTCCAAAGAGAATTCTCCTGTTTCCATACTGCGCACTCCACCCAGAAACCGATTTGTTTTATCAAAAGCAGAAACTGTAACAAAAGGCACACAAGAAGAATCCGATACAGATACAATTTTTCCTCTCACCTGCGCTAAGCAAGTGAAAGGAAACAAAAATAACATCAACACTACCCAAATGTACTTCATCTCTTAAGTTTTTTATTATTAATGACTCGCCAACAATAATCTTTTATACGATGTTCCAACAAATCATATTGTCCTTGATGACCACAAGGTATTTTGCCGTGGTTTTCTATTATTCGTTCTTCTCGCAATATCGGACATCCGCAATAACATAATGGATAATAACGACAACTATTGCAAATACATTTATCATCAAACAGGTCATAATCTTCAAAAATCGGCTTTTCGCTCCAAATTATATCACCATTAGCATCTAAATGACCTCGCAGTTTTCCGATAGGTCTCTTATCACATTTTTCCACACCTCCAGTATAATAGAACATATTATAATGTTCTTTTTCTACATAGCACATCGAGAATACATGTTGGATAGAGAGTTCAAAGCCACATTCAACAAGTTTTTCTTGCAATTTGCGCAACAAAAGAATAGACACGTTCTGCTCTTTAACTTGCCATACCTTTTGTAAATCCACTAATATTCTATTTCTATATTCTTTTGGAATATATCTAGTTATATCAGTTACCAGTGTGTCACTTTTCAATGTTGCCAATGTATAATTGATTCTCAACGTAACTTTTGCATCAGAATTTATCCTCAATAAGTTAACAATATTATTCAATATCAACCGAAAAGAACTGTCAGATAAACTATCTTGCTTATTTTTATTATGAGTCTTCTCATCGCCATCTATTGCTATTTGATAATAATCAACCTTGCATTTCTGTAAAAGTTTGATATTATCAATATTGAGCAAAGCACCATTCGTAGTTATGCCACTACTAAAATCAATTTTATGCTCTTCACAAAAACTAATCAGTTTCGGAGCTATGTATTCTATAACTTTCGGCTGCGTCAGTGGTTCTCCACCAAACCAAGATAAAACATATTCATGAATGGTATTTTCCAACAAATATTTTTTTATATGTTTCATTATTAAGTCAAACCGAGTATAATCCAAGACAACTGGTTCATGCTCTTGTACGCAATACCAACAATTATAGTTACATTCGAATGTAGGAAGGATTGTCGTTTTGAATTCTAAGGCATGAACAAAGCTATCCCTTTCCTCTTTCAAGATTGCTCTTTCGTCAAAACCTTCTTCAACTATAAATTTGGAAGCAGCTAAGCTTTGCAATATCTTAGGATGAGTACTTGCATAAGTATCTGGATTATTTATTAATTCCATCATTGATGTCAAGGCTTTTTCCTCTAAAATAAGGAATTCCTTGTTTAATCCATTGAAGATAACAAAATGCACATCATCATCTAATGAAACTATATATAAATATTTATTTGCCCTCATTGTCTATATCATATATAATTATAAACATTCAAACTGGATAGCATAACCAAAGAAATAGCATTCTATCCAGCTTGAATGTTCTTAATTCATTTTTACTAACAAATGTTCATATACTATATAACTTAAAAATTATGCGCAAATACATTTGTCACATTTATCACATTTGCTACACTTTTCAAGGTTGTCACCAGGTTTTGTTATCGGTTCATTATGATCAATACCACCACCTAGCAACAGCATCAACTCTTCTTCATTCAAGACAGAAGAGTTCTTCAAATTGAAAGTTTGTAAATTCATAATAATACAATTTATGGCTACTTAAATAAACGCTTCAGCAATCGTTCCTTTATACAGTAAGGTCTGCAAATAATATCGTCGACTTTATTATTTTTCTTACTTTAATGACTATCCCCAAATGGTGTCATCACCATCAGGTTCTTCGTCATCTGGGTTATAGTGCCAATTTCCTAAAGAATCTAACCACCAATACCCACCGCCTACAATTAGGCTTAAGTCTAAATCTTTCAATATATCCATACAATTTTAATTTGATTAATTTTCTAGCTGCAAAATTACGTCAAATTGCTCAAACCACCAAACTTTTTACATCATTTCCCACATAATATTTACCCCCTAAATTTTCATATAAAAATGATGTTAGAAAGTACGCTATTTTGAAAAAATATTTGTATTTTTGCACTTTTGAAGTAAAATAAGTAAAAATACAAAGCATGAAAAAGTATTATTGTATAACGATTTTAGCACTTTTAGTTGTTACATTGTTACAAGGATATAATGTATCTTTGCAATACAAGGAATATATCTATAAGGAAATAGATAAGATCAATTCTGCACTAAAAGTTTCTGTTGATGAAGAATATGCTATCCGAGCACATCAAAATTACAATCCACATAAAGATGGAAAACAACGACTCTACACAAAAATAATGACGGAAGAAGACTTTCTTAAAGCAAAGCCAAAGAAAGAAGATGTCATTCGCTTTGACGAAATAAACATTCAAGACCTAAGAGATAAAGGTATTGCAGAGACAGAAGCAGAAGCTATGGGATTATTGACAAAAGACAGGCTCACCGCCAAAGGCAATCCTATTAATCTCAAGAAACTCTCCCAAATATTCAAGAAAAATCTAAATGAGGGCTTTACCTATACCTTATTAATATTAGATGAGAACAAAAAGGTCATTAAGAGTTATGGACAAACAAAGGATATTGAAAGTTGGCAGACTAGCAAGCCTATCGCCATCGGACTCAAACCTATCCGTTTCGTACAGGCAAAGGTAGATGTGACTCCATCTTCCTTCATCATAAATTCTATAGAGACTCTAATCTCTACCATACTGCTTGCTCTTATCATCGTCTTTTGCGTAGGATACCAGATGACTGCCATCAGAAACAAGGAAGACCTCCTGAGAAATCGTGAGGTAAGCCTTCATGGAACTGTACACGACTTGAAAGCTCCATTGGCAAGCATCTTGCTAAAGTTGGGATTCATCAAAGACTGTATCAAGGATGCTGACTTGAAGGAGATGATTACTTCTTCAGAAAGACAAATCAAGAATCTTGCCAATACCATCAAGACGATACTGATTACCTCTAAGGCTGGTGAAAGTAAGTTAGTTATCAACAAAGAACAAGTTGACATCATCGAACTGACGCAACAAGCACAAGAACAAATAGACACTAACTATGCCAGCAAGCCACATACCATCGGAATTCACGATCATCGTGAAGAGAAAGCACTGGTGTATGCTGATAAGTACCTGATAGAAAATGTGATGCACAATCTAATGGAAAATGCCGTTAAATACTCTGATAAGGAGGCAAATGTTGAAGTCAACATCAAACAGAATGAACATTTCACCATCATCAGCGTGTCAGACCATGGCATAGGCATCGACAAGAAATATCAAAAGAAGATTTTCGAGCAGTTCTATCGCATACCAGCCACACACCATAAGAGCGGATATGGCATAGGCCTTGCCATGGTAAAATATGCCGTCAAGGCACATGGCGGAACCATCAAGGTGGTGAGCGAACTAGGCAAGGGCAGCACCTTTACGTTCACATTGCCGCTCAACTAAAAGCAACAAATCGTAATGGGCAAGGAACAAGAAACAAGATAAAACAATATAAAATAAGAAATATGGAAAAGATAAAAGTACTATTGGTCGATGACGACCTGGATTTCGGCAACACAGCAGTCTTGCTACTTAAAAAAGCAGGCTATGAGGTCTATTTTCAAAACACGCTGTTTGGAGTAGAAAGCCTTATCATGAAGTTGTCTCCCAACCTCATCATCCTCGATGTGATGATAGGAGAAGAGAACAGTCTGGAAAGAATCAACGACATCCGTCTTGCCGCAGAAGACATCCCTATCATGTGTGTATCTTCGTTACATGACTCTGAACTCAAAACCGAGGCCGCCAATAATGGTGCTATGATTTACATCGAGAAGCCTTTCGACAGCCGTGAGTTCCTGGGATGGGTAAACCGCTATGCCAAGCGCAAAGACTTCAGCAATTCCCGTATGATAAACATGGGTGCCTACACCGTAGATACAGAGACTCATGTGCTCAGCTTCCGTGGCTGCAGCGAGAAGACGCTGGGCAATACCGAGTTTGCTACACTCAAGCTATTATGGATCAATAAGGGCGAAGTCGTGTCACGTCAAGACCTCAAGGATACAGTTTGGAGAGGTGTACACTGTAGCGAAGAAAGTCTGAATAATGTGATGTACAACTTGCGCCGATATTTCGCCAAGGATGCCTCCATCCACCTGGAGACATTGCGCGGCGAAGGATTCAGAATGTGGATGGATGACTAGTATCCTTAAGGGTAAATAGGAATATCCTTAAGGGTAAATGCTGATACTATTAAAGAAAATCTCCGTTCAATAGTTTTGAACGTACATTCAAAATCATTGAACGCACATTCAAAACTATTGAACGGAGATTCAAAATCACTGAATATAAAAAATCGTTAGGGCTTATCCATTTTTTCTATAAGCCTATCACCTTTTTTCTATAATTCTATAAGATATCTCCCATAAGCCTATAACCTTTTTCCTATGAAAGCGAAAGCATCTTTTCTATAGGCTTCACGGCATCCTTGGCTATTTCTGGAGCCACTTCTACTGTAGGCCAGCCGAACTTCAGGCTATTGTAGATCTTCTTCAATGAGTTCATCTTCATATACTCGCACTCATTGCAGCTGCAACCTACTCCACCCTCACTTACCTCTGGTGGTACAGGATAGAAGATGACGTCAGGGCAGTTGCGCTCCAACTCATGCAGGATACCTGCCTCTGTGGCGATGATGTACTCCTTGATTTCAGGATGCTCCTGGGCATAATGCAGCATGGTGGCGGTAGAACCCTTTACGTCGGCTACGGCAAGCACTGGTGCCTTGCACTCCAGGTGAGCCATCACAACAGCCTCAGGATGCTCCTGCTTCAACTTGATGATAGCCTCTACCGAGAATTTCTCATGTACATGGCAGCCACCGTTCCAGAGCAGCATGTTTCTGCCTGTTACGCTGTTGATATAGTTGCCGAGGTTGTAATCAGGACCAAAGATAATCTTCGCATCCTGTGGGAAACTGTCGATAACCTTCTTGGCATTGCCACTGGTCACCACGCAATCGGTCAAAGCCTTCACGGCAGCGGTGGTATTCACATAGCTTACCACCTGGTAGCCTGGGTGCTCTTCCTTATACTTCTTCAGATCCTCAGCCTTGCAGCTGTCGGCAAGCGAGCAGCCGGCATTCAGGTCAGGGCAGAGCACAATCTTGTCTGGACTCAAGAGCTTGCAGGTTTCAGCCATGAAATGCACACCGCACATTACCATCACCTTAGCTTCTGTTTCAGCAGCCTTACGAGCCAAAGCCAGAGAATCACCCACAAAGTCGGCAATATCCTGAATCTCGCCTACTGTGTAGTAGTGCGCCAGGATAATCGCATCTTTCTCCTTGCAAAGCTTTCTGATTTCAGCTTTCAAGTCTAAGGTCTCGTCGATCGGTTCATCCACGTAACCTTTCTCAATCCATTCTTTTTTCACCATAACATTAATATTATATTTTTTATTTCTTATTTTTAAAAAGAGATTATAAGGATGATGATATGTCGTGGATAAGTGGATAAAAAACACCTTCTAAATTTGCTTTTTTCATTATCCATATCTTATGCAGAGTTATCCGTATTCGACTTGGAAATCTTTTTCTTGGTCTTTAAAGGATTAGCTCTTTTATCAACATTTCCCCAATTCGGTGCAAAGTTAATAAGTTTATATCTTTTTTCCGTCAAAAACTGCGAAAAAGTTTCTAAAAACTTATTAATAACCCTGTGGATATCCCTATTCCTCGGGGTTCGGGATGGGAGCGGTGGATATCCACAAAGTTATTAAATAGTTATTCCTGTGGTTTTCCTTATACTTTTCCACTGGTTTGTGGATAATGAAAAAAGCAGGTTTTCCCCTGACTTTTGCGTCATTGGAAAATCTGCTTCTTCTATCTCTTTATCCATCTCTTCTTCTTCTTTTATGAAGGAAAAGATTCTCTTTATTTTCTGTTCAGAACGTTCTCAACCTTTTCCACAATCAGCTCCGGCGAGATATTCTTCATACAGGCAAAGTCGCCACGCATGCACGGCTTGTTGCCATAGATGCTGCATGGGCGGCAAGGCATATCGAGCTGCACGGCATTGTCGGGACTCTGATGCCAGCCCATGAAACCGGCGTATGGATGGGTAGCTCCCCAGACACTTACCACTGGGGTATTGACCAGAGATGCCAGATGCATATTGCCGCTGTCCATACTGATCATCAGGCGGAGATGACTCATCAGGATGAGTTCATCGGAAATACCGTGGAGCTTGCCTGAAGCATTCACTACCTGTGGATATTTCTCTTCCCAGGCATCCATCACCGGAGTTTCGGTCTGTCCGCCTCCGAAAAGGAAGATGCGACAGTGAGGATGATTGTGAATCAGGCGTTCTACTACCTTCTCCATCTGCTGTACCGGATAAATCTTGCCTTCGTGGGCAGCGAATGGAGCCAGACCTATCCAAGGTTCCGCAGGGTTATGAGCATCCTTGTTGATAACTGTGGATTTATCCTTGCTGTTATCAACAGTAACCTGGAAAACTTGTTCAGGGAGCAGGCTCAGGTCTCCTCCTTCTTCCGGGAAGAGAGAAGTGAAATCCATCTGTACAGGATAACCCAACTTGGCAAAGACATCGGCGTAATTCTGGAAGGAAGATGGCTGTTTCTCCATCACCTTGCCGGAGGAAGCCACCAGCTTGCGCTTTCCCTTGCGATGCTTGTCGATATGTGCCACCTTGAAGTTGGAGAGGTTGAAGCGCATGCGCAGATAGCTGGAGCGCAAAACACTGTGAAGGTCGGCTATCGCAGTAAACTGCTTGGCGATGAGCCGGCGATAGAGTGCATTGAGACCTTTTACACCCTTATATTCCCCCTTGAGGTCAGCCTCCATGAAACCGACATTAGGGGCAAGATTCTCGAAGAACGGGCGAGCAAAGGAACGGCTTAACACGGTGATTCTTACGTGAGGATACTGCTTTGCCAATGAATAAATCACAGGTACAGTCATGGCAACGTCACCCATGGCCGAAAATCTAATAACGAGAATATGCTCTGTCTTCATCTTTTTTAGTCTCTTTATATATATAATAAGGTGTAAAACAGAGCGGGCTTCGCTTTTTATGGTAAAAAACAAAGCCTACTCTGCTTCTATTCTGGTTGTTGCGGTTTACTTCTTGTAGAGTACAGGGTTGGTAGAAGGATCGTTGTACATCTTCATCTGTCGATAGACCTTCATGTACTTTCTTCCAGCCTCGATGTCCTCCAGGAGCTGGTCGATGGCAGTAGAAAGATCCACCTGCTGTTCGAGGAGTACGTTGAGCTTAGCCTGGCACTTAGCCTTGTGCTCTTCAGAAGCCTCCGGGCGCTCCACCTGCTCCTTCATGTGATAGATCTTGAGGGCAAGGATGCTGAGACGGTCAACAGCCCATGCAGGACTTTCGGTATTGATGCGTGCATCATCCAGCACCTTTACATCCTTGTAAACCTCGCGGAAGTAAGAATCAATCTGTTCCACGAGATCAGTACGGTCCTGGTTGCTCTTATCGATTCTGCGCTTCAAGACGAGCGCCTCTGCAGGGTCAATCTGAGGGTCGCGGATGATATCCTCGAAATGCCACTGAACGGTGTCAATCCAGCACTTGAGGTAGAGACGGTTCTCAATGGTACCTTCCTCGAATGGATTATTGATAGGAGTATCAATGTTGTCTTTGATGTGATAATCGGCTATCGCCTGATTAAAAATCTTGTTAGCGTTTTCTGTAAATGTCATACGGTTTGAACTATTTGATTTAATACCGTACAAAAGTAACAAAATAATCTCAAAGAGCCAACAAAAAAGCGAAAAAAGGCGAAAAAGATGCACAATTAGGGGGTGTTTGTGCACCGAAAAGCACTTTTTTTGCTAAAATATTTGTTTATATCAAAAAAAAAGTGTTCCTTTGCACCCAGATTTTTAATTAGAAATTAAATTATAAACATTTTAAAGGTTACAATTATGTCAGAAATTGAAAGCAAAGTAAAGGCAATTATCGTAGATAAGCTCGGTGTTGATGAGGCAGAAGTTAAGCCAGAGGCAAGCTTCACAAATGATCTCGGTGCAGATTCTTTGGATACTGTAGAGTTGATCATGGAGTTCGAGAAGGAGTTCTCTATCTCTATCCCAGACGATAAGGCTGAGAAGATTGCTACTGTAGGTGACGCTATCGCTTACATCGAGGAGAACGCTAAGTAAATTAGCAACTAAAATTTTATAAATGGAATTAAAGAGAGTTGTAGTAACAGGTCTTGGTGCTGTGACTCCAGTTGGTAATTCTCCTGAGGAAACTTGGGAGAACCTCCTTGCTGGAAAGAGCGGTGCTGCCCCTATTACTCATTTCGATACAACTAATTTCAAGACAAAGTTCGCTTGCGAAGTAAAGGACCTGAACATCAATGAATGGATTGACCGTAAGGAGGCCCGCAAGCTCGACCGTTATACCCAGTTGGCTATGATTGCCGCTATGCAGGGTGTAAAGGATGCAAACATTGATCTTGAAACAGAAGATTTGAACAACGTTGGTGTTGTATTCGGTGTAGGTATCGGTGGTATCAAGACTTTCGAGGATGAGGTGGCGTATTTCGCTACTCATGAGGAGAACGGTCCTAAGTTCAACCCATTCTTCATCCCTAAGATGATTGCAGATATCGCATCTGGTCAGATTTCAATCCACTTCGGATTCCACGGACCAAACTATACCACAACATCTGCATGTGCTTCTTCAAGCAACGCATTGGCAGATGCCTTCAACCTGATTCGTCTGGGCAAGGCAAACATCATTGTCAGTGGTGGTGCAGAGGCTGCTATCTGCGCTTGTGGCGTAGGTGGTTTCAATGCTATGCACGCGTTGTCAACTCGTAACGATGACCCTGAGCATGCTTCACGTCCATTCAGCGCAAGCCGTGATGGATTTATCATGGGCGAGGGTGCTGGCTGCTTGATTCTCGAGGAGCTTGAGCACGCTAAGGCTCGTGGTGCGAAGATCTATGCTGAGATGGTAGGTGAAGGCGAGAGTGCTGACGCTTATCATATCACAGCTTCTCATCCAGAAGGTCTCGGTGCTAAGCTCGTGATGGAGCGCGCACTTGCTGATGCTAACCTCAAGCCAGAGGACATTGACTACATCAATGTTCACGGTACATCTACCCACGTAGGTGATATCTCTGAGGCTAAGGCTATCAAGGCTGTCTTCGGTGATGCTGCTTACAAGCTCAACATCAGTTCTACTAAGTCAATGACTGGTCACCTCCTCGGTGCTGCTGGTGCAGTAGAGGCTATGGCTTGTGTTCTTAGTGTGAAGAACGATATCGTTCCTCCTACTATCAACCACGAAGAGGGTGACAACGATCCAGAGCTCGATTACAACCTGAACTTCACATTCAACAAAGCAGAGAAGCGTGAGGTTCGTGCAGCATTGAGCAATACATTCGGATTCGGCGGTCATAACTGCTGTGTAGTATTCAAGAAGTATGCTGAATAATTTAATAGATAGAATAAAGCTCTCTTTCCGCAAGGATAAAGAGCTTTATTTTTCTTTGTACGAAATCCTAGGTTTTTATCCCCACGACATCAGTTATTACAAGATGGCGCTGATGCACAAGAGCATCATGCACCGCAATTCCAAGGGCAAGCCTGTGAACAACGAGCGCCTGGAGTTTCTGGGTGATGCCGTACTGGATGCTGTAGTGGGTGATATCGTGTATCAGCACTTTCCTGGCAAGCGAGAGGGATTCCTCACCAATACTCGAAGCAAGCTGGTGCAGCGTGATACGCTCAACAAGCTCGCCCAGGAGATGGGAATCAATCAACTTGTTTTATCTAATGGACACAGTTCTTCTCATAACAGCTATATGGGAGGAAATGCTTTCGAAGCGTTGGTTGGTGCCATTTATCTGGACCGTGGTTATGATGCCTGCATGAAATTCATGCAGAAGCGCATCCTGGCAAAAATGATAAACATCGATAAGGTGGCTTACAAGGAGGTGAACTTCAAGAGCAAACTCATTGAATGGAGCCAGAAGAACCGCGTGAAGCTGGAGTTCGTAATGCTGGGACAGGAGAAAGACAAGAACGGAAGCCCTGTTTTCACCTATCAGGTGGTGATGGAAGGTGTAAAGGGCGGAGAAGGCAAGGGTTACTCCAAGAAGGAGAGCCAGCAGCTGGCTTCCAAGCTTACCCTGGAACGATTGCGCAAGGAACCGCAGTATATCGATTCTGTGTTTACAGCCAAGGCAAACCGTACGAAGATGGAAGAAGAACCTGTGCTGGCTGTGCCTACCACCGAGGTAAAGAATGATTTCATCATCTCGCAAGACGCAGAAAAACAGGAGGCTGAAGATGTCGTTGCTTCTACTGTTACAGAAGAAATAACCACTACAGCCAATCAGGAAAGCGAAGACGAGTTTGACTTGAGTGATATCTCTGCAGAGCCAAAGGAAATGAGCCGCGAGGACATTATTGCAGCCGCCGAGGCAGCTGCCTTTGCAGAAGATAAGGAATAATCTACGGTGATAGAACTGGATTAAGATAAGAGAAAGACTCTCTTGAGACTGACGGATATGATAGTCTCAAGGGAGTTTTTTCGTTTGATATTTTACATTCTTATCCCCTATCTTGCCCGATAGGTTATGTTTTGTATTAAAAAACAGTAAAAACTTTCTCTATATCAAAAGATTGAAGTACTTTTGCAAGTACTTTATAAGGTATATATATCTAGATATGAGTTTAACAACGATAGTAAGTAATGTATTCAAGCCTCGCCAGAAGAGCTTGGAAAAGTATGTACATGATGCAGAGGAATTGCAGCATGAGGTACTGATGCGCCTTTTGGCATCTGGCAAAAACACCGAATATGGTGTGAAACATCTACTCAATACGACAAATAGCTACGAAAAGTTTGCGCAGAATGTGCCGGTCAATACCTATGAGGAATTGAAGGGCGACATCGACAGAATGCGTCATGGCGAAAGAGACATCCTCTGGCCAGGACAGGTGAAGTGGTACGCCAAATCTTCGGGTACTACCAACGACAAGAGTAAGTTCATCCCTGTTTCGCAGGATGGTTTGCAGAACATCCACTACAAGGGTGGATTCGATGCTGTGGCTTACTATCTGCGCAACAACCCAAAGAGTAAGATATTCGACGGCAAGAGCCTGATTCTCGGTGGAAGCCATTCGCCTAACTATAATGTTTCGGGCAGTCTGGTGGGTGACCTGAGTGCCATCCTCATCGAGAACATCAATCCGCTTGCCAACATGGTGCGCGTACCTAAGAAGGAAACCGCACTGCTGAGCGACTTTGAGGTGAAGCGCGACCGCATCGCCCATGAAACGCTGAACAAGAACGTAACCAATATCTCGGGTGTGCCTAGCTGGATGCTCAGCGTACTGGTACGCGTGATGGAACTCTCCGGCAAGCAGCATCTGGAGGAGGTATGGCCTAACCTGGAGGTGTTCTTCCATGGCGGCATCGCCTTCACGCCTTACCGCAAGCAGTATGAGCAGCTCATCACATCTCCTAACATGCATTATATGGAGACCTATAATGCCAGCGAGGGATTCTTCGGTCTGCAGGATGATCCGTCAGATCCAGCCATGTCGCTGATGGTAGATTACGATGTGTTCTACGAATTCATCCCGATGGATGAGTTTGGAAGCGATCATCCTACCGTGGTGCCTCTCTGGGGCGTGGAAGTAGGCAAGAACTATGCGATGGTGATTACCACCTCCTGCGGTTTGTGGCGCTATATGATTGGCGATACCATACAGTTTACCAGCACCAATCCATACAAGTTTGTCATCACCGGCCGTACCAAGTACTTTATCAATGCCTTTGGTGAGGAGCTGATTATGGACAATGCCGAGAAGGGACTTGCCTATGCCTGCGAGAAGACGGGTGCGCAGATTGCTGAATACACCGCTGCTCCTGTCTATATGGACAGCAATGCCAAGTGCCGCCACCAGTGGCTCATCGAATTCTCTGAGGAACCAAAGGACCTGAATGAGTTTGCCAGCCTGCTCGATACCAAGTTGCAGGAGATCAACAGCGATTACGAGGCGAAGCGCTTCCACGATGTTACCCTCCAGCACCTGGAGATAGTGAAGGCTAAGCCGGGACTCTTCAATGAATGGCTGAAGAGCAAGGGCAAGTTGGGCGGACAGCATAAGATTCCTCGTCTGAGCAACAGCCGCAAGAACATCGATGAGATGCTCATGATGAACAAATAAGGCTTTTTATATAGTAAGCCTTTATGAATAAGGCTTTTACTGCATAATCTGCAGGAATAGTGGACATGTAAGATAGAAAAGAATGACAAACAAGAACGACATCATACAATTGTTGAAGAATCGGATAAAGGCAAATACCCTGTTTTTGCCTTTCTATCTGCTTGTCTTCCTATTGCTGGTTTCCTGTGCCAAGATGGGACAGCCGGATGGCGGATGGTTTGACGAGACTCCTCCCAAGGTGATAGGAGCTTCGCCAGCCGATGGCGCCGTGAATGTAAACCAGAAGAAAATCAATATCTACTTCGATGAGTTTATCAAGCTCGATAACCCTTCGGAGAAGGTGGTGGTTTCGCCACCACAGTTGGAACAGCCTGAAATCAAGGGTGCCGGCAGGCGAATACAGATATCGCTTGTGGATTCACTCAAGGCGAATACCACCTACACCATCGACTTCTCGGATGCCATCAGCGATAACAACGAGGGCAATCCGATGGGAAACTATACCTACAGTTTCTCTACGGGAGCTGCCATTGATACCATGGAGGTATCGGGGCATGTGCTGGAATCGGAGAATCTGGAACCTGTCAAGGGTATCCTGGTGGGATTGTATGCCGACCATGCCGATTCTGCCTTCCGCACCAAACCGATGTTGCGAGTGAGCCGTACCGACAGTCGCGGCCGCTTTGTCATCAAGGGTGTGGCACCGGGTTCTTACCGCATCTATGCCCTGCAGGATCAGGATGGCGACTATAAGTTCAGTCAGAAGAGCGAGAAGATTGCTTTCTCCCACGACATCATCGTGCCTTCCTGCAAACCGGATGTTAGACAGGATACCACCTGGGTGGATTCCCTGCACATCAAGTCGATAGACCAGGTGGATTACATCCATTTCCTTCCTGACAATATCGTGCTCAGAGCCTTTACGGAGCCTCTGACCGACAGATTCTTCCTGAAGGCAGAGCGCCAGAAGGCAAATAGCTTCACCCTCTTCTTCAGTTATGGCGATTCCATTCTTCCACAGATCAAGGGACTCAACTTTGATGCCGAGAATGCTTTCCTGGTTGAGGCATCTGAGAAGAAGGATACCATTACCTACTGGCTGAAGGATACGGCACTGGTGAATCAGGATACGCTGCTGATGGATATCACTTACCGCATGACGGATAGTACCGGAGTACTGGTCAACAAGACCGATTCTGCCCAGGAAATCCTGTCAAAGGAACCATACGCCAAGCGAATGAAGAACATGGAAAAGGAACTGGCTGCCTGGACCAAGAAGCAGGAGAAAAAGAAGAAGAAAGGCGAACCCTACGATTCGGTGATGGAGGTGAAACCGCTCGATGTACAGCTGAGTGTATCATCGCAGTTTGATCCCGACCAGAATGTCATCTTCTCCTTCCCTACTCCATTGGCTAAGGTAGATACTGCCGCCATCCATCTCTATGCCAAGCATGATACGCTCTGGTATCGGGCTCCGATGGAATTCCTGCCGCTGGAGAACCGGAAATATGAACTCCGGGGAGAATGGCGACCGGATATAGAATACAGTCTGGAGGTAGATTCAGCAGCCTTTGAGGATATCTACGGATTGGCTTCCAAGCCTATCAAGCAGGGCTTCAAGGTCAACTCGCTGGATACCTATGGTACGCTGCTTGTGAACATCACCTCGCTCCACGACCTGCCGCTCATCGTGCAACTGCTTGATGCACAGGATAAAGTGGTAAAGGAGACCAAGACTGTGAATGGTGTGGCAGAATTCTATTATCTCAAACCACAGAAGTATTATATGCGTCTGATCGTAGATCGCAACAATAACGGCAAGTGGGATACGGGTAATTATGATAGCGATCAGCAGGCTGAGGAAGTATATTACTATCCGGAGGCTATAGAATGTAAGGCGAAATGGGATCTCACAGAAAGCTGGGATCCGCTGGCTCGTGAACTCTCGCTGCAGAAACCGGGAGCCATCACCAAGCAGAAGCCTGATAAGGAGAAGAAAGTTAAGAATCAGAATGTACAGCGTGCCGCTAAGCTCGGCATTCAGTATGTTCCTAAAATGTAAAGGATATGAAGTTACTCAAGTCATTTATAGTAGCCATGTTGCTGCTTTTGGTCAATACTTCTGTATCGGCCCAGTGTACTTTCCGTAATACTGCATTCAAGTCGGGTGAATTCCTGACTTACAATCTCTATTACAACTGGAAGTTTGTATGGGTAAAGGCTGGCACTGCCAGCATGTCGGTGGTGCAGACCACCCACAAGGGCAAGCCAGCCTATCGTGGTTCGCTGGTAACCCGCGGTAATAAGAGAGTGGACGATTTCTTCGTTCTCCGCGATACCCTGCTCTGCTATACAGGCACCGATATGGCTCCGATGTATTTCCGCAAGGGAGCCCGCGAAGGCAAGCGATATACCGTGGATGAGGTTTTCTACAACTATGCCGGCGGCAATTGCAATGTAAACCTGCATTATCAAAACAAGCATGGTGAGCACAGATGGAAGAAGCATTCTTATGATGACTGTGTCTTTGATATGATGAACATCTTCCTGCGTGCCCGCAGTTTCGACCCTGCCAACTGGAAAAAAGGTCATAGCGTGAAATTCCCTATCTGTGATGGTGGCGGTCGCACTCCTGCCCAGCTCAAGTATGGCGGCAAGGTGACCGTAAAGGCGGATAACGGCATCAAGTACCGCTGTCTGCGTCTGGAATATCAGGAGTATGAGGATGAGAAGTGGAAGAAGATTGTGGATTTCTATATCACGGACGATGAGAACCACATCCCTGTTCGCCTGGATATGTTCCTGAAGTTCGGCAGTGCCAAGGCTTTCCTCGTGAATGCCAAGGGTACCCGTAACCCGATAACTTCTATCGTGAAGTAGAAGTACGACAGAAAAAGTGATAGTGTAGGAGGAAAAATGAATAAAAAACAGATGAATACAGGCTTGGTCGTCTTCATCTGCTGCGTTCTTGTGGCTGTAGGAGTTACCCTGCATCTCCGGAAGCATGATATGCTCCCTATTATCCACAAGGTAGTGGATAACACGACTGCCACGCTGGTGGCGGATACGGTGAAGAAGAAAAAGCCTGTGGTGAAGAGAGATTTCAATATCTCTGGTTCTTTAAAAGATACCGAGGGAAACGGTGTGGCTGGCGTTATCGTGAGCGATGGCTTCAAATGTGTGAAGACCGATTCCCGAGGAAGATATAAGATGAAGCGGGACAGCTTGGCTCGCTTCATCTATTTTTCCGTGCCTGCCGAGTTCGAGGTTCCTACCCATTCGGCTACCGACCGCACGGCTTGTTTTTACCAGGCTGTTTCCAACAAGAAAAAGATTTATGACTTTACCCTGAGGCGATTGCCTGGCGGCAAGGAGACGAGTTATAAGATGATAGTCATCGGCGACCCGCAGATTACCAATGCCTACAGCCCCTACTATACTTCTCCGGATGATAATCCCATCAAGAAGAGCGATGTAGAAAGATTCACCACACAGACGATGGCAGACATCAAGCAAACCATCAAGAGTCTTCCTGCCGGTACTCCTGTCTATGGACTCAGCATGGGTGACGACGTACAGTATTACGGTGGCTATAATGCCAAGCTGGAGCGTCAGATACGCCAGGCATTGGGCTCTTCCGAGATGCGCCTTTTCTCTGTTATCGGCAATCACGACCAGGATGGAAAGGCACTCTACCGCAGGAAGTGGGAGGAGAATTTCGGTCCTACCGATTTTTCCTTCGACCGTGGCGATGTGCATTATGTCTGCATCAACAACTGCTTCTTCCATCGCGGCATGTCCTATTATTCTCCTGGAGAATTGCGCGAGCGCCAGGTGAAGTGGCTGAAGCAGAATCTGGCCCTTACACCCAAGGATAAGAAGGTGGTGCTCTGCTATCATATTCCTTTTACCTTCGGCAATGCGCCGTTCAGCAAGGCGAAGCCGCTGACCAATGCCAATGAGGAGGGGCATTATTCCTCTTCCCGCCTCTCGCTGCTGTTATCTCTTTTGAAGCCATTCAAGGGAGGATATGAACTCTTCTGCGGACATACTCATTTTGCCTGCAACCACGAAATCAACTACGAGGGCGAGGATGTGATGGAGCATTGCCATGCCGCAGCCTGTGGCAATATCTGGCAATCGAACATCAACATCTGCGGCACCCCGAACGGATATTATGTCTATAGTTTTGTGGGTACCAGTATCAGCAACTGCTATTACAAGGGAACTTTCTGGGACAAGAGCAAGCAGATGACCTTGTTCCGTGCGCAGACCGATTTCAACGGCGAGAAATATGCCAAAGACTGGCAGTTGGCAAACAATAGGAACATCCTGGTAGCCAATGTCTTCAATGCCACCAGTCACTGGCGTGTGGTAGCCATAGAGGATGGCAAGGAATATCTGATGCGCCGCATCAGCAGCAAGGGTCAGGATGCTTTTGCAGCTGGCTATCATCATAAGTACAGCGAGAGTGTATCCTATCGTTTCGTGAGCAAGGGGAATGGTTATCTCATCATGAACCACCTATATTATTATACTCCAAGGAATCCGAATGCCAAAATCATCATCAAAGCTTCCGATCCATACGGAAATACCTATACGGCATCGAGCGACGAGGTAACGACAGAGCCTTTCGCCAACTTTGCCCATTATTACGAGCGAGAGAATAAAGAACCGGTAAGCCAAGCACGCTAATGCTTGGCTTCCTCTATAATAACATCTAATTGGTTCAAGATATAGGGTGGGTTATCTTTGAAAGAATTTACCTTCAGGCTATTGATGAAGTTCACAAACCTTGGATATTTCTTAAACTCTTCTGCCATCGTCTGTTTGCGACTCTCGGTGAGGCGATGCTTCTCTCCAATATAGGCATGGGCCACATTCATCTCTGTAGTCTTATAGAGATAACGGAAGCCGTTCAACATATCCCATATCATGAATCCTTCCACATTCTTGCCCTTATAAAAACGCATGGCCAAAACAGGATAACTTAAAGAATCTACCGCAGTAGAATCTTCTGTATAAGAATAACGAATCTTAACTGGCACATAATGGAGTATGTATTCAGGATTGCGGTCATTCCACTCTAGCATGCTGTCAACTTCCTCATTATAATATTTCTCTGTTTTTGGGAAAAAGGCATTCGGATTATTCGATAACTTGATGGCAGAATCTGTGCGATGAATCAAGTTATGCCCTGCCATCAAATAGGAATCTACAACCTTGCCATTCTTTAGGAATACTTTACAATGTGGGCGATTGTAGATTTTCTTCTGCTTTTGGGCTTGGGCCATCGAGAAACTACCCAAAAGGACAATAACTATAAGCGACAATTTAACTAAAATTCTTATAGACAATTTCATAATTTGTATTGCGTTAAAAGTCATTATAAAAGCAAAAGAAGATACGACTTATCCCATAAAAACTATGAGATAGGCATATCTTCTTTATGAGTATTTTTATTTATTTAGTTTCCAGGTAACACCATCCTTGGTGTCCTTTACCTCGAATCCGGCTTCAGCCAGGGCATCGCGAATTTGGTCGCTGGTCGCCCAGTCCTTGGCCGCCTTTGCCTTGGCACGGAGGTCGAGAACCATATCCACTACCTTGCCGTAAGCCTCTTCGCGGGCATCGTTATTGGCCCCCTTCTCGCTCTTCAAGCCGAGCAGGTCGAAGGTGAAGAGCTGCATGGTGTCTGAAAGCTCCTTCAGGTCTTCAGCAGAGATGTTTGCCTTGTGGTCGAGGGCTGTGTTGATTACGTGGCAAGCCTCGAAGAGATAGCTGATAACGAGCTGAGTCTGGAAGTCATCGTTCATCGCATCGTAGCAGCGCTGGCGCAATTCGCTTACGAACTTCTTCACCTGCTCATCGCTCTGCTTAGCCACAGGCACACGCTCCAGGTCGTTCAAACCATTCATCAGGCGCTCCAATCCCTTCTGGCTAGCCTTCAAGGCATCGTTAGAGAAATCTACTGTGCTGCGATAGTGAGCAGAGAGGATGAAGAAACGGATGGTCATTGGCGAATAAGCCTGCTCCAGACTGTCGTGATTGCCAGTGAAGAACTGCTCCAAAGTGATGAAGTTGCCAAGACTCTTACCCATCTTCTGACCGTTGATGGTAATCATATTGTTGTGCATCCAGTAATGAACCATCTGGTCGCCCTGAGAAGCCACAGCCTGCGCAATCTCGCACTCGTGGTGAGGGAAAATCAAATCCATGCCGCCACCGTGAATATCAAAGTGGCTACCCAAGTACTTTCTGCCCATTGCAGTACACTCGCAGTGCCATCCTGGGAAACCATCGCTCCAAGGACTAGGCCAGCGCATGATATGCTCTGGTGAAGCCTTCTTCCAGAGAGCAAAGTCAGCCTGGTTCTTCTTCTCGCCGATACCAGCCAGCTCGCGGCTCTCGTTGATAACGTTCTCCAGGTTACGTCCGGAGAGAATACCGTACTTATGATCCTTGTTATACTTCTCGATGTCGAAGTAGATAGAGCCGTTGCTCTCGTAGGCATAGCCATTGTCGAGGATTTCCTGAACCAGTTTCTCCTGTTCGATGATATGGCCTGTGGCATGAGGCTCAATGCTAGGAGGGAGCACGTTCAGCGCCTCCATGGCATCATGGTAGCGGTTGGTGTAGTACTGAGCAATCTCCATTGGCTCCAACTGCTCCAGGCGTGCCTTCTTCTCAATCTTGTCGTCGCCCTCATCAGCATCGTGCTCCAGGTGGCCCACGTCGGTAATGTTTCTAACGTAGCGAACCTTGTAGCCCAGGTGCTTGAGATAGCGGAAGAGTATATCGAATGTGATGGCAGGACGCGCATGACCGAGATGCGGATCGCCATACACGGTAGGGCCACAAACATACATGCCCACGTTAGGAGCGTGGAGCGGAGTGAATCTCTCTTTCGTACGTGTGAGAGTGTTGTAAATCAGTAATTTCTGTTCCATCTTGTATGAACCTTTCTTTTATATTATTTATATTTTTCTGCAAAGTTAACTCATTTTTCTGACATATCCGCCAAATCATCCGCAAAATGTTATTAAATACCTCGAAAATACCACTTTTATCTTAGAAAAAGAGAGAGAATATCAGGAGAAAGACTTTTGCAAGCAGGCTCTGCCCCCTACGCCCTACCTTTCAGGGCGCATGGATGCCAGCCTTATTTTTGCATAAAGTAAGTGAAATCTGCATATCTATTCACGAACTGTAAGTTTTTTGCCTAATATCTGTATAAAATCATCAAATGATTAGCATATATCGAAAATAATGTGTAACTTTGCAGCCACAAATAGGTATCAATTATTTAGAATGCGGCTATCAGTTCCGCTAATGAATATTAAGAAAGAAGAAAATGGCGTATATTAGATTAAGCGCTGCCGAAGCAGCAGCGATGATTAACGATCAAGATACAATCGGTTTGAGTGGTTTTACTCCAAACGGCGTGCCTAAGGCTACCTTCCGCGAACTCTCCAAGAGAGCCGTTGCTGAGCATGAGGCAGGCAGACCATTCCAAGTAGGCATCCTGACAGGTGCTTCTACTTCACAAAGTATTGAAGGTGACATGGCAGCAGCCCATGCCATCAAGTTCCGTGCGCCATTTTCTACCAACAAGGACTTTAGAACTCATACCAATCTGGGCGAGATAGATTACGAGGATATGCATCTCGGTCACATGGCTGAGCGTCTGCGCCGTGGTTTCTATGGCGAGATAGACCTTGCCATCATTGAGGTTTCCGACCTGGAGGAAGGCGAAACCACCTGCAAGGCATTCCTTACCTCTGCCGGCGGTATCGTTCCTACCATCGCACGACTCGCCAAGAAGGTGCTCATCGAGAAGAATACTTTCCACAGTCCTGCTTCTCGCTATCTTCACGATGTGTATGAGATAGCAGAATGCCCGTTCCGCACCCCTATCCCAATCTTGAATGTGGGCGATAGAATCGGTAAGGAATATGTGGAGATTGATGCGCATAAGATTATCGGTGTGGTGGAATGCAACATCCCGGAGGAGGCGCGTGCCTTCAAGCCACTCGATCCTGTAACCGAGCAGATGGGACACAATGTGGCAGATTTCCTGGTCAGCGACCTGAAGAAGGGGCATATTCCTCCTCAGTTCCTGCCTTTGCAGAGCGGTGTGGGCGTAACTTCCAACGCCGTTCTTGAGGCATTGGGACAGAATCCTAACGTGCCTGTGTTCAGCGTTTATACCGAGGTGGTTCAGGATGCCGTGGTGAAATACATGCGCGAGGGAAGAATCAAGGATGCTTCCTGCTCTTCGCTCACCGTAACCAACGATACATTGAAAGAGGTGTATGATGATATTGAATACTTCAAGAAGCATCTCACCATCCGCCAGAGCGAGATTTCCAACTCTCCGGAGGTTATCCGCCGACTGGGTGTCATCGCTATGAACACCGCTATCGAGTGTGATATCTACGGTAATGAGAACTCCAGCCATATCTGCGGCAGCAAGCTGATGAATGGTATCGGAGGTTCCTGCGACTACGAGCGCAATGGTTTCATCTCTATCTTCACCACCCAGAGTACCACCAAGAATGGTTGCATCTCTGCCATTGTTCCGATGTGCAGCCATGTGGACAGCACCGAGCATGATGTGGATGTTATCGTTACCGAACAGGGCGTTGCCGATCTTCGTGGCAAGGGGCCTTTGCGCCGTGCCAAGGAGATTATCGAAAACTGTGCGCATCCGGATTATCGCCCTATGCTCCGCGAATATCTGAAATTCGCAGAGAAGGGACACGAGCCACAGAGCATGCGTGCCGCCCTCGCCATGCATGATACCTTCCTGAAGAAGGGTGATATGAGATTGACAGATTTTGGAGAATATCTGAAATAAGAGCAGTGTTGTAGAATTAAAGATATATATAATCATGGATACTTGTTTAGATCTTATAGCTCTTCAGTATACCTGCATGATTGTGATGGGCATGCTTATGTTTTTTGTGTTTGTTTCGCGCTACTATATAACTTGCCGTAACATGCAGTTTGAGCAGTCGCGTTGGATGATTATTGTGGCATTACTATTGTTAGTCGTACACTACGTGTGTCAGATGCGGTTTGGTTGGCGACAGCGGGGAGACGATGTGGGCGTTCTGTTCAATCTGCTGTTTTATTCGCCTTCGGCCATATTGTTGTCGTGGTCGCAGCTCAATATTCTGCGCGCAGGGCATGGACGTTGGAGTTTTATGCGCTATGGTGTTGCAGGGTATGCTCTTATGGTGTTGTGCATAGTAGCAGGTGTTATCTCAAATGGCAGTCTGCATATTGGTACTATGCTATATGTTGCTGATGCTATTCATTTCTTTACTTTGTTTTATTATGTATGGGCACCGTTTAAGGTGCTTGGTTATGTTCAGCGTCGGCTCGATAGTGAACTTGGTAATCCTGTAGATGCTTACTTGAGCACTATGCGCATTGGGCTTTTTATGGTGTGTGCTTTTGCTATAATTTCGCCTCTATATATATTGTCGCGGCCGTTACTCTTTGTCTTTGGACCTTTGGGACTGATTTCTCTTTCGCTGTTTATTGTTAGTTTTACGGCACTTGGATTCAGTATGTCCGAGGGGGTAACAGAGATTGTTGCCGAGACTAACGAGGAGATGGCTGCTGCTAAAGTCTTTAGTGAGATAGTGCCTGAGCGTGTTGCCGAAATAGATATGGCAGTAAGCAAATGGCGAAGCGAGGGTGGTTTTAGGGATAGCGACTTGACGTTATCCTCGTTTGCTCGTCGCATAAAGGTTAATCGTGCCGATGTAGTTTCGTATCTAACTTCCATATATGGTAAGAGTTTCCGTACATGGCTTTCGGGTATTCGTGTGGAGGAGGCAAAGGCACTCATTGTAGCACACCCCGAATATAGTAACGAGGTTGTTTCTATGGAGTGCGGTTTCTCATCGCGTGTGTATTTTCAGCGTCTGTTCAAGGAAAGGACAGGTTTGACTCCTGCCGAGTGGCGTCGCCAACGATAATATGTTGGTTATGTGTATGTTTGCTACTGAGTGTGAGATGTAACTTTTGTACAAAGGTTACATAATGGGCTATGTGTAACCTTTCTTATAGTTACGTCTCTTTTCTACAAGAGTGACACATAAGTGATGTCTTTTGAGGTTTTGATGGTTGATATTTTTATATCTTTGCATAAGGAATTTCAAACATAAACTTTCAAAAACAATTCACAATGAAAAAGTCTTATCTTTATTTAATGGCGTGTGCCATGGGTGCTATGTCTTTGACTTCGTGTTCCGAAGATTCTACTCCTGCCGGTGGCGGCGATAGCACTATAGACGTGCCTTTGGCACAAGTTTCAAAACCTAAGCCTAACCCTTGGCTTGCACAGGAAGAGTATAGTATTACGCACTTCAATTCGGCTCAGACGGATGCCTTCTCGTATGAAGTCAAGGATGGAACTTTCAATATCGATCTTTCCAAGTGTCAGATGACATGGAGCGGTCCCGTGAATTTGATGACACTTGCTTCTACTTCGCCCAAGTATATGTGGGGCATGAGTAGCGATCGCGTGTCGTATCTTGATATCAGCGACGGCAAGCTTGAAAAGGTTGCAGAGGCTGGCTTGCCAGGGATTACAATGAAGACTCAGGAGCAGCTTACAAGTATGACAGCAGAGCATGCTACTTACGACGAACTTTCCAAGACAGTCACCGATATACTCGGCTCCATACCGCAGATGTCTATGGCTAACGGAAATTATGTCTTGTGCGACAAGGATAACTATGCTTACACCAATGCAGGTCAGGTAATGGTACGTTATCGCCTTGCCAATCCTAATAATCCCAAGGAAGGTATCGTGCTGGATCATCAAATCAGACTTACCGACTTTACCTTCAACTCTTTTACTCTCGTAGGTGCTACTATGACCTATGACGGCCACCTTGTCGTGGCTGCACAGAACGGAATTCTTGTGCTGAATCGTGCTCTTACTACCATCGAGGATTCATACGCTCTTCCATCAGACCAGATTCTCACCAACTCTATCAGTATCGACGAAGATGGTGGCGTTTACGTAGCAAGTAACAGTCGCACTCCTGGCGGAAAAGGTCTTATGCAGAAACTTATCTGCAAGGACGGCAAATTCTCTACATCTCCGGCTGATGGTGCATGGCAAGCCTATTACGATGGTGGTCCGAAGGCTCCATGTATCAAACTCGGATATGGCACTGGTTCAACACCTACACTTATGGGCTTTGGCCAAGACGAGGACAAGCTGGTAGTTATTACCGATGGCTCCAAGCGTATGAAAATAGTGGCTTTCTGGCGTGACGAAATCCCGGCAGACGCAAAGCAAGTGGCAGGGTACGACAAGCGTATAGCCGGAGTGCATGAGGTTACATGCGGTCTGCCTGCATCAACAGAGTGGATACAGTCTGAGCAGTCGGTTGTAGCAGGTGGCTATGATGCCTTTGTTGTAAACAACATCAATGTTACCGATCAGGAAATAAACGATAAGATAGTAGGTGTACTTGCTATTGGTCCTATCGTCAAAGGTCCTCAAGGTGCCGAGTGTGTACGTTGGAATGCAAAGGAGAACAAGTGGGAGAGTAAGTGGGTGCGCAGCGATGTAAGTTCTGTAAGTATGATTCCTGCCGTAAGTACCAAGTCGGAGATGGTATTTGTATGTGGCTGGAACGATGCTTCGGGCTGGGAAGTTACAGGACTTGACTGGAAGAGTGGTGCCACACGTCATCGCACCATCTTGGGCAAGAGCAATCGGGCCAATGGTGCCTACGCCATCATTCAGTATCTTGCTAATGGCGACCTTTTATTCAACTCTGTTGCCGGACCAATCCGCATAAAATATTGAGAAAATTTAATCATCATATAACTTTAAGGTTTATTGATATACAAAAATCCCCAGCCTGCTTGAGAAAAGTAGGTTGGGGATTAACGTTTGACCCACAAACTTCGTTATGGACAGGTGCTACAACTTCAGTAGTTTGGCAAACTCCCAAACCACGATGCCGGCTGTTACGCTGACATTCAGGGAATGCTTGGTGCCAAACTGGGGTATCTCCAGGCAGCCATCGCTCATATCCACGATGTTCTGCTTCACACCCTTCACCTCGTTGCCGAAGATAACGGCGTAACCCTTTGGGAGTGAAGAGTGAAGAGTGGAGAGTGAAGAATCTGACGGCTTCTCCCCTACTTCCTTTCCGAAAATTCTTTTATGGGATTCTTCGAGGTTCTGAAGCTTAGTAGAACCCTCTACCTGCTCAATGCTATACACAAAATAGCCTTTCTGTTTCAGTTTTTCCACAGCCTCTTCGGTAGTCTTGAAGTACTCCCAATCCACGCTATCCTCGCCTCCCAATGCCGTTTTGTGGATTTCGGCATTAGGAGGAGTGGCGGTGATACCACAGAGATACACCGCCTCTACACGGAAGGCATCGCAGGAGCGGAACACGCTTCCCACATTATATAATGATCGCACATCGTCCAGGACTACTATCAATGGAAGCTTCTCTGCCTCCTTGAATTCCTCCAGTGTGAGGCGATTCATCTCTATCGTTCTTAATTTACGCATAGTTATTCTGAAATGAGGGGGCTATCCCCTACTCTTTTGTATATTTATGCCTCTGCCTCCTTGGTCTTGTAAGCCAGGGCATACATGCGAATCTGCTTAATCATCGCCAAGAGACCATTGCTGCGGGTTGGGCTGAGGTGGTCCTTCAAGCCAATCTTCTCTACGAAATAGAGGTCGACATCCATAATCTCTGTTGGAGTATGACCGCTCAACACACGAATCAGGAGGGCGATGATTCCCTTTACGATGAGGGCATCGCTATCAGCTGTAAAAACGAGCTTGCCATCCTCGTAGTCGCACTGCAACCATACGCGGCTCTGGCAGCCGTCGATAAGGTTCTGCTCGTTCTTGTATTTCTCGTCGAGAGGAGCCAACTCGTTTCCCAAATCGATGAGCATCTGATACTTATCCATCCAGTCGGAGAAATCCTGGAACTCCTCTACCACTTCATCCTGCAATTCATTAATTGTTGCCATTATTTTATTTCCTTAATTATGTTATCTATATTTATATTATCAAATTCTTCTGTTATTGTGCTTGGAAGCAATATCTCTGCTAATTTCTGTCCTTTTGGCTTTCGTCCATAAGAAAACTTAAAACGGTTATGCGTAATACACATTGCATAAAAGAGTTTCTCTTTTAATGTCATTTCTCGCTTTGGAAGGAGAACCGTCACATCGGAATTAGGAACGAAGTCACCTACAGATACGTAAGAAAATGTATGACTACCTTGCCCGTTTGTTGAAACATACAAGGTATTCTTAGGATAAACCTCATCATCCATAAACATGTTGCGATTTACATAAGCATCTATGCTTGTTGACTGCCTGTAAGAAGGTCTGATATAAGGAATCCAATTTGCATTTTTTTTATAAGATATTCTCTCCAATCCTGTCGAAGCAATCCCATTCTTCATGTGAAACAAAGAAGATAATGGAATAAACTCTACCTTATTATTTTGTATGGTCGATTCTTTTAGCTCTAAAATATTGAGTCGCTGCACCATCTGTTTCTTTGTGTTTTGTATGGATTGACCTTTCACAAACTTTTCTGCTTCCTCTAAACAAGGAACTTGCAAGGACGGAAGTGTTATGTTTGCCTGTCTTCCATAAGAATACTTGAATTTGTTCATATGAAGACAATGGCAATAGAAAAGTTTCAATTCGTCGGACATTACTGTTAAGGGTGTCAATACCATAATATGATAGCCTGTAACAAACTCTTCTGTTTGTACAAAAGATTCCATTACACTTCCACTAACAGCTACGGTAATACTTCCTTTTTGGAAAGTATGCTCCCATATTGGCACCACAACTTTGCTCACAACACCATTGTTTTTCTGTGTTCGAGCTACAAAGTTGATGCCGTTCTTACTTTTGGATAAGTTTACAAGTTCCAATCCATTTCCATATTCTATGTGGAACAGTTTATTTAATGATACCAACTCCATACTTATTCCTCCTCATTATTTACATCGCTAGATGATTCATTACACTTCAATTGGAAAAGAACATAATTTTTGATAGTCTCCTCGAAATCCGCTTGAGTAAGTTTCGTGTAATCAGCCTCAAGATATGCTTCGGCACACCACTCCATATCAGCAGTAACTTCTTGCATTACACTAAATTCACTGATAACTTCACGATTCATAAAGGCTTCCACCCAATATCGTTTAATGTCATCCCAAGTATGGTTAGCATCTACACGTCCCACATTTTTCTTTTTCACAAAACCATCATTGCGACAATATCCAAACCACGTTTTCTTTCCTTTAGGGTGAGGAACACCAGCTGTTATGACAACAGCACAAGTTACCGTGTTCACCTTAGAATTTACAAACAATTCTTCCGGTAGAGAAAGCACAGCCTCCAATGTATGATACTCCAATATCTTGTGCTTTAGTACACAAGAAGCTCCCTTTACATCATTAACACAGCTAATAGGCATAATTGCCACACACTTGCCTCCCCTTCCCAACATAGATAGATTATTGAGAACAAACTCCAATTCTTCCGTACCTTTTCCTTTATTCTTATAGGGAGGATTCAACAATCCAACCGTAGGATGGAAACTTTCCTTTATTTTGTCTGAATCTTGGTCAAAACAACTACCCAATGTTATATTAGTGCGCCCATCACGATGGATAATCATATTGGATATAAGCAGAGTATAGATTTCATCGTCAAACTCTATACCCAAAAGTTGCTTACGCTTGATGTCTGACTCTTTAGCGATGTCCCCATGAGCATCCTCCAACATCGCCTTCATTGCACTAACGAGGAAACCTCCTGTCCCCGCACAATTATCCAACACTACACTATCTTTGTTAACACCCGCAAGTTCTACAAACAACTGGGTAATATGGGGAGGTGTCAACACAATACCCAATCCTTTATCATTGTTAGCATAGCGCAAAAATTCAACATAGAACTGGCTTACCGTATCTATGTATTTATGTGTTACCATAAAACCATTGATGCGCTTATCTGCCTCGTCTATCAAGTTAGTCAAGAACTCTTTTCCGTCCTTGTTGTTGATACCTGAATTCGTAGTTATAAAGTCATAACCTTTCTTTAATGCATTCTTATTGCTATCAGGAACATCGGAATCATCCAGCTCTGCACAAATAGAAGCATATAGATTATTCACCAAAAGCTCTATGCTGTCGTAATTCTTGTACTCAGCCTTGAAACGTTCATTGCGCAAAGCCATCAAAATACCACTAATCAAGAGGGCACGTTTTGATTCTTTTATCTTTCGCTCTTGCAACTCCTCATTCAATTCCTTCGTATAACTAATCAGCTCATTGTAATCTTGGTTAAACTTATAAATACTACTATTCAAGCCATCGCTATAATCAGCAAAAGAAAGAACTTCGTCATTGAAATAAGGATAAGGTTTATTAGTCTTGCATATTTGGAGATAATGCTCCAAATATGTAAGACTCTTTTCTTCTCCACTATAACCAATGGCAATAACATCATACTCCTTTGCTAAAAAAGAAGCATAGAGCAAAGCTCCATCAACTGCATAATCCTTGAAGCTATCAAGTGTTGCAGACTTTTGTTTAGCAACTTCTGCCTTGCACTCAACAACAATCACAAGATTTGTATTCTTTGATGAGGTGATGATAAAATCCGGGAAGCCTTGTCCAAGACCTGCCTTTGACGCATTCTTCAGCAACTTCTGAATTTTCTTATTATCAGAAGACTGCTCTTCTACTATGATATTCTTATCATCGTAATATCCCTTCTTTCTGAGCAAGTCACGAAAGAGGTTCATTGTTTTTGCTTCATTTGCCATTGTGGATATATTTTAAATAATTCTGCAAATATACTAAAATATTTAATAACTTGTTCTATTTGCCTTATTTTTTTATTTCCTTTATTTCGTTTACGGTAATTAATTTATAGAGTTTATCATTCGGACGAACCTTATCTGGCACAGGGATAGATACTCTCCAGCCCTGCTTGGCTGTCTCAACTGGTTTCAAATCATAACGGATCTCATCGGCTTTGAGATACATCACACCTGTAGTATTTCCTGTAATCAGAAGTTTATCGCCCTGATTGAAGGTAGTAGCTTCCACAGCAACCTCAGCCACGCCCAGCTTGGAGAAGTATTTCATCACCTTGCCCACGAGCACCTTCTTCTCGGTAGCCACAGAACCATAGTGCTTGTTCCACTCGCCGAGGGTCTGACCCTGGTAGTAGCCATCCCAGAAACCGCGGTTGAATACGGTGGCAAGTCTCTCGTCCCAGACATCCTTCTTCTCTTCGGTAAAGGTACCGTCGAGCACGGCGGCTATCGCCTCCTTGTAGCACTTCACTACGGTATATACGTATTCTGGTCCACGGGCACGACCCTCAATCTTGAAGACGCGTACACCGGCATCCATCATGCGGTCGATGAAGCGGATGGTCTTCAGGTCCTTCGGACTCATCACATACTTGTTGTCGATTTCAAGCTGGTTGCCGGTTTCGTTATCTGTAACAGTATAGCTGCGGCGGCAAATCTGAACGCATTCGCCACGGTTGGCAGAGCGGTTGGCATTGGCAAGGCTCATATAGCACTTGCCCGATACAGCCATGCACAGGGCGCCATGGCAGAACATTTCGATGCGAATCTGCTTGCCCATAGGACCGCAGATATTCTGCTGCTCTATCTGCTCATGGATATGCTTCACCTGGTCCATGTTTAATTCACGTGCCAGAACGGAAACATCTGCAAAGCGTGCATAAAACTTCAAAGCTTCTGTGTTTGAGATATTTAACTGTGTGGAAAGGTGCACTTCCTCTCCTACTTCATTGCAATAGCTCATCACAGCCACATCGCTGGCGATGACGGCAGAGATGCCTGCCTCCTTGGCAGCATCAATGATTTCCTTCATCGTAGGGATGTCGTTGTCGTAAATCACTGTGTTGACGGTGAGGTAAGTCTTGATGCCATGCTCGTTGCAGGTGGCAGCAATCTCACGCAGGTCGTCGATAGTAAAATGATTGGCAGAATGTGAACGCATGTTCAACTTGCCGATTCCGAAATATACGGAGTCGGCACCAGCCTGAATAGCGGCAGCCAAAGACTCGCGCGAGCCCACAGGTGCCATCACTTCAAATTCGTTTATCTTTGTATTCATGAATGCAAATTTCTATTTTGGGTACAAAGGTACTGCTTTTCTTTGAAAAATCATACTAAAAGGCGCATAAAGATATATAATAAGGTATAAAAACAAAAATAGTAGCCACTAAAACCTGATATTTTAGCTGGCTACTATCTATTTCTAGAATGCCTTGGCATGAACGCATTTCATGTTCTTTTCCAGTTGGGCTGTAGAGCTGGCACCTACCAGTACGCTGGTTACGCCTTTCTGGTGGAGAATCCACGCCAGTGCCATCTCGGCGAGGGTTTCGCCACGTTCGCCGGCTTCTGCATTCCATTGCTTCAACTGCTCCAGGAGTTTCGGAGTCAGGGCGCTGTGCTTCAGGAAGTGCTCCTTTGCCATGCGGCTATCGGCTGGGATGCCGTTGAGATAGCGGTCGGTAAGGAGACCTTGGGCGAGGGGAGAGAAGGAGATGAATCCTATGCCGTTTTCGTGGCAGTAGTCGAGGGTTCCGTTCTCCTGTGGCGCACGGTCAAGCATGTTGAGTCTGTCCTGGAAGATGAGCAGCGGACAGTCGCGCTCCTTCAGGTATTTATCTGCGAACTTCAGGGCTTCCAGTGGCCATCGGCTGATGCCGAGATAGAGTGCCTTGCCCTGCTTCACGATATCTACCATTGCCTGGAGGGTTTCCTCGAGTGGGGTATTTGGGTCGTAGCGATGACTGTAGAAGAGATCCACATAGTCCAGATTCATGCGCTTGAGACTCTGGTCGAGGCTCGCCATCAGATACTTGCGAGAGCCCCAGTTGCCGTAAGGACCTTCCCACATATCATATCCTGCCTTGGTAGAGATGAAGAGTTCGTCGCGATAAGGCTGGAAATCATCCTTCATCAGTCTGCCCATGGTTTCCTCGGCACTTCCGTATGGAGGACCATAGTTGTTGGCAAGGTCGAAGTGGGTGATTCCGTGGTCGAAGGCATAGTGGGTGATGGCACGGCTTCTCTCGTAAGGATCCACTCCTCCGAAGTTGTGCCAGAATCCCAGACTAACCTTAGGCAGCAAGACTCCGCTCTTGCCGCATCTCTTGTAAAGTGCCTCTGCATCGCCATAGCGATTGGCATCGGCTGTGTAGATTCCTTTTAAGTCCATCTTTATTCCTATTTATTTATGTTTGAATATCTTATTCTGCAGCAAAGGTATTGCTTTTTTTTAGAAATGGGTGGAAAGTTGCTCTTAAAAATCTGTAAAACTTCATAATGTAAACCGTCATTTAATAAATGACGGTTTACATTTGTGCAGCTTTTATATTTTTCCCCCAAAAAACTTGCGGGTTTCAAATATAATATGTATCTTTGCATCCGGAGATTATGAAATCTTCGTTACGTAAAATTCATAATTCAGTAAATGCTTATGGTACAGACCAATCCGTTTCTCATAGAAGGGTATTTATCCCCAGATTTCTTCTGCGACAGGGTAGAAGAAACCGCCTTGCTTACACGGCATCTAACCAACCGATGCAATGTGGCATTGATAGCACCACGACGATTGGGAAAGTCGGGGTTGATTTATCATTGTTTCTATCAGAAGGAAATCCGGGAGCAGTATCATTGCATTTATATTGATATTTACGATACCAAGAATCTCGGGGAGTTTGTTTATGCACTGGGCAAGGGGATTCTTGCAGCCTTGAAACCCAAGGGCAGAAAGGTGTGGGAGTTCTTCCTGAATATGCTTCAGTCGTTGAAATCTACCATTTCTTTCGATATCAATGGAAATCCGGAATGGAGCGTGGGCATCGGAGATATTCAGTCGCCTGATATTACGCTGGATGAGATCTTTGCCTATCTTTCCCAGGCAGATAAGCCTTGCCTGATGGCCATTGATGAATTCCAGACCATTGCCGGTTATCCTGAGAAAACGGTGGAGGCTACGTTGCGCAAGCGCATCCAGAACTGTCATAACGCTAACTTCATCTTCTCTGGTTCCAAGCGCCACATGATGGCACTGATGTTTACTTCCAGGTCACGTCCTTTCTATCACAGTTCGAGCATCATGGGATTGGAGGCTATCAACGAACAGACCTATCTGGAGTTTGCCAACCATCATCTGTCTAAGATCAACAAGGAGATTTCTGCGGAAGCGTTCTCCTATCTTTATCATCGTTTTGATGGTATTACCTGGTATATTCAGTATGTGCTCAACATGCTCTATACTTCGATTTCAGATTCCAGGGTTCTAGGAAAAGAGGATGTGGAATATTGCACAGAGAGCATTCTTTCGCAGCATCGTTTTGCCTATCAGGCTCTGCTGTTCCAGCTTACCAGCAAGCAGAAGCAGGTGCTCATCGCCATTGCCAGGGAGGGAAGTCCTTCCTCGCTGATGTCGCAGGAGTTTCTGCATAAGTATCGTCTGGGTGCCAGTACCGTGCAGGGAGCCGTGAAGACCTTGCTCGAAAGGGATTTTATCACGCAGGATGAGGGAGTATATCAGCTATGCGATAAGTTTCTGAAATTAAGTTTAAGAGAAGAAATATAGGGTGAATACAACAGATAAGTCACAGATAATCCACAGATAAGCTGCTGTCTGATTATTTCGGCAGCGAGATGGTGAACTCCGACCACTTGTCTTTCTCGCTCTTCACACTTATCTTGCCGCTATGGGCGTTGATTACCTGCAGTACGTAGTTCAGACCGATGCCGAAGCCGCCACGGGTCTTACGGGCATCCTTTTCGTGCTCAGCGGCGCGCTCAAAGCGGTTGAAGATGGTCTTCAGCTCGCTCTTGGCTATGCCGATACCCTCATCGAAAACCTTGATATACACGTTACTGTCATCCTCCAGGGTGGAAATCTCAATGTTGATTTCCTCCTTCGAGTACTTGGTGGCGTTATCCACCAGATTGCTGATTGCCTCCTTCAGATATTCCTCGTCGGCTAGGGCAGAGGTGGCTCCAAACCGGGTGATGATATGGATCGGTTTTGCCGATTTCGCCTTGTATTTATCCACCACATCCTCTATCATCGTTTCCAAATTTACTTCCGCCTTCTGAATATGCAGCTTGCCGTGCTCCAGTTTCGAGATGGTGAGCAGGCGGTTGATGAGGGCAAGCAGATGCTGCGCCTCGTCTTCTACGATGCAGAAATATTTCTCCTTCATTTCCGGCTTCTTTTCCAGTACACCGCTGTGCAGATACTTGGTTCCCATGATGATGGAGGTGAGCGGCGACTTCATGTCGTGAACCATCGCATAGGAGAAGTCCTCGCGCAGCAGTCGCACCCTTTCCTGCTCATCGATGTAGTTGATTTGGTCGATGAGGCTCAGGATGATCACCACCGTTGTAAGGAGCGAGGTGAGAAGGGTGAATTTGCTTTCGTAGAAGGCTGCGAGCAGAGCCTGTGCCCTGACATCCGGTGCCAGGTTCCAGGGCGTCTCAAATCCCATCTGGTGAACGGTCATCTCGAAAGAGTTCCACATCCAGAACAGCTGCATGCAGAGCACGGCTATCAGTGCCGTGGTGCTGAGTGCCTTGGCTCTATTCGTTTTCATCTTTCACAAGCATTTTTGGCAGTTTCCTGCTCAGGGCAGCGAATCCGCCTATGGTTAATGCCGTACCGGCAATCAGGAGCAATATGCCGAGCACTTTCGATTCAAAATGGAAGGGAACCAGATTGGATACGAAATAGAGCACGATGAGAATGATGGTGCTGCGTGTCTTGCCGTATATCCAGCTGCAGTAGCAGAGGGTGATAAAACCGAGCACGGTCAGATCTACATTGATATCACCACTGGGTGTTACCGACATCATGCAGGCAGGCAGCATCATAATCGAGAGCGTGAGCAGCTGCACCCATCTCTTCTTGCCGCAGCGGATCAGTTCTTCCTGGATGGCGCCGAAGAAGATATAGACAGATATAAACGATCCGATGATATTGTATGGCAGGAAACCGAGATAGCTTATCTCCATCATCTGTTTGGGCAGGAAGTCGAGATGGAAGAGGTTCATGATGGAATAGAAGACCATGGTGAAGCCCAGAATCGGCATGGTGCAAATGGTCATCGCCTTCCATTTGGCGGCAGGAATCACCTTTCCAAGCGAGAACCTGGAGAATTTGTAATGTCCGAAGGTGAACCATACGATGAGTATGCCCAGAAATCCGATGACAAACATAAACGGATAGATGGATTCCTCCAGGGCTCCTATCTGCTGGCTGTGGGAGCCCGAAGGGATGTTCAGTGCCATGTAGAGTCCCACCAGGAATCCTCCCAGGAAGATGGTGCTGAGATATTCAGCCAGGAACAGTATGTAGTATAATATCGCTTTCAGCATAATGATGTCTTTTCTGTCTTTTTTTCTTTATTCTAATTTGATTCTCGTATAATGTTATGAAGGGGTGGGGGATGCTCATTCTGCGATGAGCTTGAATCCCACTCCTCTGATGGTTTTCAGTTCTACGGCTGGTTCGTCTTCCAGTGCCGTGCGGATTTTCTTGATGAAAACATCCAGGCTTCTGGAAGCGAAGTAATCCTTGTCTTCCACGCCCCAGAAGCGGCTCAGTACGGCTTCCCGGCGCACCACCTCGTTCTTGTTTACCGCCAGCAGTTCGAGGATTTTTGCCTCCCGGGCGGTAAGCATCTTCTCGTTGCCTTCCTGCGTATCTTTCAGGGTGGCGTGGTTGGCATCCAGTGTATATCTTCCCAGCTTGATCTGGCAGCTGGCATTCTCGCTGCGCTTTCCGGCTTTCAGCTGGATGAGGCTATGTATGTGGGCGTCAAGCTCTTCTGGAATAAAAGGCTTCTTGATATAGTTGTTGGCTCCGGCGGCATAACCTGCCTTCAGGTCCTTGGGTGAGGTGAGACCGGTGGTAAAGAGGATGATGGTTTCTCCATCCACCTCTCGGATGTTCTTCACCATCTCGATGCCGTCCATGATAGGCATGTCGATATCCGATACGATGACATCGGGCTGAAAGTCTCTCCACGCCTTCAGTCCTTCCTTGCCGTTAACGGCGGTTTTCACCTCATATCCTCCGATGATATCCTCGAAGCAGCTTTTCTCCATATAGGCGAGGTTTTCGTCATCCTCAACCAGGAGTAACTTAGTATCAGCCATAATCTTATCCGTTTTTGATGATTACGGGAGCCAAATCAGCCATTGTCTCCTTTTCCGCTGCAAAGATACATCTTTTTTGTGAAAAAGCCATATTAAAAGTGGGAGATTAACTTAAAGATAACGTTGGCGCCTTATCTCAGAATGGCAGTGCAAAGATACGGCTTTTTGGGGGAACCACCAAATTTTGGTTGGCGATAAGGGGCGATTTTCAGCAGCTTTCAATTTGAAACTTCGTTAAAAAAACTAACTCGCTCTAATTTGGACTTTGATTGAAAATCAAGAAGTTGGGCGTTTGCCTATATTATATAGGTAACAATATGGAAACGAGCGGACTTCTGCTCGTTTCTGTATTTTGCAATATGCAAAGAACGCCTCAATTCGGGGACAAAGATACGATATTTTTCTTAATATCCCATAATTTGCAAGAAGAGAAACATAGAAATTAGGACTTTTTTACATGAAATCTCAAACTTGTGAACATAACCCCATCATAAAAAATGAATAGCAAGTATTCCTGCTGAGTTTATCAAATCAGGGCCATTGTTGTTGATGACGACTCTACCATCAGCTCATATATACCTTTCCGACACAAGCATATAGTGTTTTCATTTGTAAAATGATGTAATCCTAAGCAATAAACTTT
>ERZ791632.32-NODE-32-length-51109-cov-6.45755_pt1 | contig 51109 bp, 59 predicted proteins | sample MGYA00510263_ERZ791632 | MGnify/ENA primary metagenome ERZ791632 (study PRJEB30046, sample SAMN00715181) | human gut metagenome | study: EMG produced TPA metagenomics assembly of the A metagenome-wide association study of gut microbiota in type 2... | reverse complement strand
CGAACTTATTCGTGAATTATTCATATTTATAAAATTAATTTTGACCAGTTACTTAGTTTTACACCGCTTACCCTTCCCATGGGGTAGGCGGTGTTTTTAGTATGTCCTGTTGATGTTAGCTACTTTTTCTAACTTTGTAGGTGTAATCAACAAGACTTATATATGGGAAAAATAAAAATCATTACATTATGGCTTATGTCCGTAATCACGCTTTTTGGCTGTGCGGCTTCGCGTAAGACGATGACCGGCAGCCACGAAGAACGACGAGATAGCTCGGTGGTTGCTGTCACGGATAGTATGACAAAATCGGAGGTAGAGACGGACAGCACGGTACGTTTCGCCACGGACGAGAGTTATGCGTCCGGCTCTATGAGCGAGAAGGGTAGGGGAGAAGAGACCATTCAAGAACGAGTGACTGAGAGCACGGACGCTCAAGGCAACAACACCACCACCACCGATCGCACGATACACCGCAAGGGCGACTATGAGCGCAGCAGTTCGTACGAGCAACACTTAAAGCATCTTGAGGCGACTATATCACGGATGCAGCACACAATCGACAGTCTTGTGTTGAGTAATAAGCTGAACGTTGGCACCCACTGGGCGAAGAAGGACAGCACGAATGTGGTGAAGGAGAAGAATACGAATGATATAAAGTCAACATCGACTTCTAATCTAATCACACTCTTTTTATTCTGGATAGTTACTGTTGGAATTTGTACATGGCTTTACAATAAACGATAGAAGGTATGGGCAGAAAGAAACAAGACATGATAGAAGTCACCACGCAACCGGAAGTAACGCTTCAGGACTTTGTTATTCCTGCTAAGATTCAGGCGTTCTGCGACAAATACAAACCGCTGAGCCATTGGCGCGAAGACTGCGATGTGTTCACCGACTATCAGCTGCGCACGTACTTTAAGGCCGTAGTTTGTCCTCTGGGCGATCCGCTGTCTATCTATCTGCAGGAGTTGTCGGAGAGAGGCTTTAAGATGAGGGATGACGAGTGTGGCGAGCCCGTCATCTACGCAGCGCTGCGATGAGCGCCGTCAATTAACAACGAATAATTAATAATCAAAAATATAGAGATGAAGAAACCGCATTATTTCTACAAGGTGTCGGCAACATCAGATGTTGGCCGCGAAATTCAGAATTACATGAACCGATGTCAGGACGCCGAACAACAGGCTCTTGAATGGGCAAAAAAGCATGGCGCAGAACACTATTACGAGTCGCCTGATGGCATGGCAGGTGGAGTAGGCGCAGTGGAATTTGCCGACTCCTCCGAACGAGACGGGTGGGACAAGGAAGTGTCGCCCGATGGTCGCGTATTTTTTTTCCCGATGGCTGGAACCGACTTAGAAAAAGAGATGAATGCGCTACCCGTTGTAAGTGAAGCCGAACTGATCAGCATCTTTAGTTTGCAGCCAAAGCGCACAAAAAACAACCTCCCCCTGCCGATGACCTTTGGTGATAGCACGCCCGTTGTTTTCCTCCATCAAGGCTTCTGGTATGCCGACGTACCGTATGTGAGTGCAGATATGACGCTTACGCAGATAGAAGAGAAGGAGTTTTATCGTCGTAGAATGGCGGCTATAAATGAACAGAAATAAGCAGTAAGTAGTTTAATAGTTAATAAAGTAGTTAATAACTTTAAGTTAGTTTTTTAGGTTTAAGTTAGTTTTGTGCGTTACCCGTCCGTGAGGATAGGTAACGTTTTTGCTTTCTACCTTAGTCATGTGTCGGATGTTCGGCAACCATATATCCGTCGTTCGCACTCGTATTCTTGTAGCGCCTTGCGTCGTTGAGTATACTCGTAAGGTTCGCTATCTGCTTTTGCTGTTCAGCAATGATGTCGAGTAGGCGATGCTGTTGCTCCAAGTGTTTATTCTCCAGCTCTATTATAGCCGCAAGACTGGCTTCACTGACGCTGTCTGCTGTAGGCTGGCTTGTGCCTTCTTTTGCAGCGCCAACTTTGTTAGCAGTTTTTGCCGATGTCTCTTGCTTATTCGCAGTGTCGTTTTGCTTCGTTACGACACCAGGCACTACAGACGGAATTATTCGTACATCAAGAGGATTCAGCATAGAGCGTTCTCCGTGCTGTCTGTCGTCTGTGTTGCTTGCATAGCCTTGCGTTGGCTCTAATATGTCGTCCGGAGTAGGCATTCCTGGAACAACAGCAGCGTCCGTGCCGGCATCTGCATTGCGGAAGAACGCTGACAGAGGAATCTGAAAAGCATTGCAGAGTCTGAGCATACTTATGACAGGCATCGGGCCTTCTCCTCTTGCCCATGCTTTGAACCGATTGTTAGACTTTGCACCGAGAGCTTGTAGTATCTCGCCTTTGGGTATTTCCGGATTTGCGTTTAGCCATTCGTTGAGGAATGAAAAGTTGTATTGGTACTTCATAATGATAAGTGTTAATGTAAAAACTCTAAATATTAAAAAATGCAAAAGAATTGAATTAACCAACACTAAGTATTGCTTGTTTCAATTTTAAGAATTATATTTGCATCAAAATTAAGTAATAAGAATTAAATGACCAAGGAAATCGTTGAAAAAATAGCTAATTCATACACACCTTTGCAGGTTGATGATTTGTCCGTTGAAGACAAAAAAGCCCTGTACGTCGTTTTGGCAAAAAAAGGTTTTACGCTTGCTACTTTTTACCTTCGATTCTTTCAGAAAGGTTTTTCGAAATGGGAGATAGAAGGCATCAACGAGTGTAAGCGCCAATTCTTACTATTGCCTGATGTTTCACAGCTATTGTTAGACTATGTATGCGAAGATGATCCGCAGATGGTGAACGGTGATAAAGGATATTTATATACCTTGGCGCAGAGCGACGAGCCGGGGTTATTCTATTCTTGCTTAAAGCGCGCGAACGCTGGCATGTGCAACAAGTTCATCGCTTACATGAATGAGCGAGGAATGAGTGCAGCAACAGTGATTAAGCGTTTCACTGTGGAGAACTGGAAACCGTGGGAGCAGGAGGGCATCCGAAGCATTCTTGCTTCTTATACAACTAACGAATAACTATAATATACTATTTATGCTTGATATTACGCTTGATTTTGAAACTTGCTCGTTGTGCCCTACGGCAGCGGTGATGTCAATCGGCGCCGTGGCGTGGATGCGAGATGCCGAAAAATCTCCATTTTACAAGTTAAGCTCTGATGCGCTTGATACCTCAAGTGTATTCTCGTGTCACATCGACCTTCGCAGTATGTTTGTCAATAATTTCACCTTCGACGGCAAGACAGCCGAATGGTGGGGTACAAAGAGTGACGAAGCCAAAGCTGCGTTGTTAAGTGTTGATAGCTATGAGCTGCCCTGCCGTCCGATAGAAGTAGCTATAAAAGATTTTTTCGAGTGGATGGAGGACTTTAAGCAGGAGCAGTGTGATGAAGAGGTGTGCCTTTGGGCGCAAGGTTCGGATTTTGACATTGCTATATTGCGCAACATCTGCTATAAGCTAAACATCGAAGTCCCAGTACATCACGTCAACTTCCGCGACCATCGTACGTTTATCTACGAAGCAGCTCGTTTGATCTGTAATGCCCGTGGAGCGTTCTATCATCCGAGCAAGGCGTATGACCTTGTGGATGATTATAAGAAGGTGGAGCAAGGTGCGGAGCACGACTCGGTATTCGACTGCAAGCGTAGTATCTATTCGACGTGGCAGATGATGAAACGTTTGAAACGGTTGAAGTACCCTGACGAGTAATGAAACAGTCTATACATCGTAAGAATTTCCACCGCATTGCCTATACCGAAGCCTTGCGTGATGACGACAGCAACCTTCGTGTACTGCTCTTTCACGCCCCCTTCGCCTTAGTGAAGGGTGTGTGTCAAAAGATGTTCACAATGATGCGGGGCAATATAGGAAACATATTAGTGAAGAACGAACATTCTTGCCGCGTGAGAAACGGCAAATGTTATTGGCGCGTGGCGGTAGAGATAATAGGTCTCAACGAGAATATCGTGTCGTTCACGGAGTTCGTGCTTATGATGATAAGTTGTATGCGAAGAACAGCCAACTGCACTATCCGTCACTACCGTACCGAGACGTTTCTGAACTTATAGTGAATAAACAAATGTAAAATAAAAGAACAAAGGACAGCATGGCGATGGAGGTAACGGCAACGTCCTCCTATAAGTAAGCCTTCCAGTGTGGACGTTAGAGCCTCGGAAACTGGTAACGCTGAAAAAGTTTGGCACATCGCCGGCTGTCCTTTTTAAACAATAACGGCAATCATGTTCTTTCACCCGATATTAAACCGCCTTGCCAACATCGACCTGCACCTTCTCGTGAAGCCTGCCAACGAGCAGCGCATCGAGGGTCAGACCGCGTGCTTCTGTCCTATCTGCAAGAATGGGCAGGACGCAGATGCCGATGTCAAGCAGACGCCTCATTTCATTATCTACGAGAATGAACGAGGTGGACTGTATGATGGCAATGGCGTTGACGGCAATCGTCTGTCTGAACATGGAGCTGTAAAATGGAAATGCACCCGGACTGGCAAGACCGGCTACGGAGCTGTTGAATTGTATGCAGCGAAGATGGATCTCCCGATGCACGGATATAGTCTTCAGCGCATCTGCCAAAGACTTGTAAGGGATGTGTATGGCGATACCGACGAGGTGCGCCGTGCCTTCCCCGAAGTGTTTGCCAAGATGGACTACCGTACCCAGGCACAGCAGACCATCGAGACATTCTCTTTCTTGCCGAAGACCGACTTCTCGCCACAAGAACTTGCAGCCCTTGGGTGTGAGGTGACGCTCGACAAAGGATTGCCTCGCTTCGGCTTTGGCAGCACGTTCACGCCCGACATGCTCAATAAGGACTTCCGTATCTATTCCCTTCTGAGCGTAACGCTGCCCGACGTGATACGCGACGGTCAGCACGTTAGCGAGATTATTCATGGCACGCCTTGGAATCCCTTGTTCGTATGCTTTGCCTCGCAGGAGATTGGTCCGCAAAACTCATACGGATGTTTCTTCCGTCCGGCAATGGCTGGCAGTGAACCGATAGTGTTTTCTACCGCCGAGGAGCATGGCGTGAGGAAGGTGAGCAAGTGGCTCATGGGCGACAACGTGTTCGTCTATGCAATGGATCAGCGCAAGAGCGACAATACAGCTGTTCATGCTGCCATCGCCAAGTACGCCCCCGAAGAAAAATATACCGAGACCAAGGAGGTTTGGGAGGAGAATGAGACTAAGGATGGAGTATTGAAAGGTACGTTCAAGAAGGTGGACGTAAAAATTCCTACCGCCGAGATAAAGGCTCGCAACATCGTCTTTTGTCGTACTCCCGAAGACGCATTGAGCGTGTATTATGCCATGCGTTCCTTGCGCCTTGACAAGATGGAAGACCAACACTTCCAAGACTTCTGTTGGTATCACGTGGCGTTCTCCATTGGACGGAGAAACTTCTGGTACATAGAGCGTGGTGAGTGGAAACGGGAGAATATTGACTTTAGCGGTGTGCAATACCAGAAGATGAACCGCTTTGCCGAGCACGTCATTATTCTATACCCTAACGACATTGCCTCACAGCGCGACTGCGGGACTATATGCACCAAGTTCAGCTCATTGTATTATGCAATGCTGCCAGAAGGTTTCCGATCGCGTTATTGCCGACGCTGGCAATGGCTGTATGGCTGCTCTCCCCGGAGTGTGCGCGACTATCTGTTGACGTACACCATGAATGCGGAAGAGAACTTCCAGTTCGACCATGACCTTCGCCTTCCACTCTACTCCCGATTGCGTGGAGCCAGGAACACGGAACCTTTCGAGATAGAATATCCGCGTGACCCTCGAAGCGGAAAGCCAAAGCCACCGACCTGCAAGGTGTCGCCCACAAGGTTGTGGCTCTTTATGACCGCTCACGGATATTATCGTATGATAGACCCCGAGAGCACCGACCTTGTCGGACAGTATATCCACCTGAACAAATGCTTTGTGGAGTATATCGACGCAAAGAGTATCATCCAGGCAGCAAAGACAATGCTATTGGAATATATAGAACAGGCATGGCGGCATAGCGACAACGAGCGACGTTTAATGTCTGACTGCGCTAATATGGTGGACAAGACCTTCACGGAGAAGTCTGCCGGAGGTTTGCAGAGCATGGTGATAAACTTTGCTGATGCCTTCAATGCCAAGACGGAGTATTTTTACTTCAACAATGTAGCATTGAAGATAACACCCGACAGCATCCGCACGGTGTCTTACGACGACATAAACTTCTTCATCCCCTCGCTTGCCAAGAAGCCGTATGACTTCACGATGCGAGTGTTCAAGACACCGTTCACCATCACCGAACGACAGGAATACCGCGACCGACTGGAAGCGATAGACAAGAAGGAGAAGATGCAGAATGAGGACGGGTCGCCAGTTTTCACCTACGACGAGATAAAGCAGATGCGTGGCGACCTGATGGAATGGGCGCAGACATACCGTTGGGATGTCAACTGGCAAGGACAGCAAGAAAAAGACCTTTGGCCTATTCTGCGCATAGTGCGCGGATTCTCAAACACCCTTTGGGAGCGAGAAAGAGACGTGCAACGTAGCAAAGAGAAGCTTACTGATGACGAGCGAGCCGTAATAAACGCCCATTTCGCCAATATGCTTTCGGGCATAGGCAGGCTTTGTTATCGTTCATGGGAAGGGATGCAGAACGTCTGCCCTTATCTTCTTGAGGATAATATCGCCGACGAGAAACAAGCCTCTGGTGGTAGTGGTAAGTCGGTATTGGTAAACCTCGTGGTTGGTTCGGCTGTCAATGTGTTCTGTGTTGATATGAAAGACTTCCTTACCGTTGTCGATGCAAAGTTCTGTCTTTCCGACTTGCTCATATATCCCGGCAAATATCGGGTTGTACACTGGGAGGACAAGCAGAAGAACTATCCGCTCAAATACTTCTACAACAAGATTACCAAAGGTACGAAGGTTGAAAAGAAATTTGGCGACCCCGTCAGTCTGAAGATGGAAGACTCGCCGATGCACGTCATAACAAGCAACAGTCCGTTGAGCGACGACGACCCATCTACTATAGGTCGTTTTCCTTTGGTTAGTTTCTCCGACCGCTTCGCTCGCGAGAATCCTCAAAAGCGACAGCCGGCGCGATCACCATCCGACATTATGAAGCGTTTTGATACCGACCCCGCCAAACTGACCGACACCGACCGCAACCAAGCCATCTACATCTGCGCCTTGGCAGTGCAGTTCTTGATGCGCTATCACACCTTTGCCATTGCACCGCAAGGCAATGTGCGTCGCCGCCAGATGGTGCAGAAGCTCACCGAGAGCATTGTCCGCTACTTCGAGTGGTTCTTCTCTCGCAACGAGGTCTACGGAGTGCCGATATGTACCGATGATATGTTCAACGAGTTCATGCGCGACTGGGCCGATGCTTCCGAGGGTAAGTCGAAGGAGTATAGTCGAGCCACCTTCAAGAAGAAGATATACGACTATTGCGAAAATATGTCGATAACGTGCAATCCTAAGCATCTCTTCGAGAACGAGAGCGACAAGCAGCGCAAGTGTTTCAAGCTGCAGGCTTGGGTTACGCAGGAATACTTCACCGGTCGTGAGTGGGAGAATGACAACACCATCGAGCCGAAGTTCATCCGCTACATGCAGACTTCCAAGCACGTATTCTTCTTCTTCCGTCCTGGCAAGGATGCGATACCGAAGGACTACCGCGAGCTCAAGCGCATAGCAAAAGCCTTTGCCGAGCAGCCCGACCCACTGCCTTACCGCGATGACGATGGTAACATCATCACGCTTACCGACGAGGAAAAAGAACGCTGGGAGAACAATAAGACACGCAAGCAAGGTCGGCGCATGGCGTCGCCTCCGGCAATTACTACCGCCGCAGCTGTTACTCCGGACGTAAAGGAGGAGGATTTGCCGTTCTGATTGGAAAAAGTCAAGCTTAAAATATATATAGAGTATGAAGTTATACCGATATATGTCCGCCAACGAATGCAGTCAGTTGGTTCGTGGCGAAACATTAACAAACACAACCGATCACAGCTCGACTCGCGGCACGGCAAGTACGGCAAAAGGTTTCAGTTTCGGTATCGGAGATTCCGAGCAGGCAAAAAAGGATTTACGCAGGTTGCGTGGAATTATCCGTGCTGAAAGACTTCTGGTGTTCGAGCCAAAGGACATTTCTAAGTTCACGCCATGCCAGGGTCGGTATGTTGATTACGAAAAGATAGATTCCGAAGGTAAGTGCGTTGACGACTATCCTATAGACGGAATGCCTTGCAGGATGTTCGACGAGTATTGCATTGAAAGTTATTCGTTGGACGACATTGAGTGCGTTGATTTGGTTTCCAAATGTTCAGTCGTTCCTTGCTACCCTGAAGAGGTCTTAAGGGTGTATGCCTTTTTGAGGCGTTTTATAAGATAATACAAACAACAAAAAACAATAAATAATATGGCAAGTTACAATGGCAATATCGACCTGCTTTCGCTCAACGGCGCACAGGTGTACAAGGGTATTGACAAGAACAACCCCGAGAGAGTGTATGTCTGCATTCCGGCAGGCTTGAACGAAATTAAAGTGGAGCAGGCTCCTAAAGACCCTGCTCGCACATTGGCTAAGTTGCGTGTAAACATCTGGCCACTCAACGAGCAGTACAAGGCTAAGGTGCGCCAGGCTGCTTTGGAGCGTGGCGACAGCAACGTGACCGTACCGACACACGAAATGCAGATGTCGTTTTCGGTTGACTATATCAAGGACATTGTACGGAAGTTTCCGAAGCTCGTAGAGCAAGTGAAGGAAGCCAACAAAGAACGCGACCCCGAGATTGTAAACCAAGACCCCACCGACGAGGATACTCACCTCTTCAAGGCTATCCGCCAGCGAATGAATAAGCGCCTGGCCATGCTCTATCAGCCACAGCCGACGCAGCATCCGTCCCCCTATACTACACCTAATGTGGGCGTAGCAGGTGCAGCTACTGGATACGTAGCACCAGCCGAGAGCACTGACCCACTCGCCGGCTATACCGATGCCGACGTAGGCGACCTGCCGTTCTAAATCAAAATTCGCAATGCGCAACAATTCAAAATTCAAAATTCAAAACTCAAAAATATGAAACTTCAAGCCCAATCATCACGCACTTTACACGCTGCCCTTAACAAGTCAGCAAAGTGTATCGGCTCAAAAAATCCAATTGCCATTTTCGACAACGTGCTGCTGACATGCAACGAAAGCGGTCTATTCTTTCTTACGTCGTCTACTGCAGAAGCACAGTTCACCATCCCGGCGCCCCTTTCGTTGTGCGGTGGCAAGTTTGAAAAGCCGATAGTGCTGCCCATCAAAATGCTCAGTTCGCTGTTAGGCACGCTGCCCGACTGCGTTGTTACTCTGGATGTAGAGGAGGGTGGCTCGTCGTTCACCGTAGAGTATTGCACTGGCAGTGGCGATAACGTTAAGTCGGGCAAGGCTAAAATGGCATATTTCTCGGGCGACGAATACCCCCAGATGCAGTTGCCCAAGAGTGAGGCATCGACAATCATTTGTCTGCCTTGCCAGTTATTTCATTCTGTTATAGATACTGCTGACAAGTTTGTTCAGATAGACGAGTATCGCCCTCAGCTTTCCAGTTTGTGCGTAGACATTGCTGACGACCGCTCAGAGGTGGTCTTTGCGGCTACGAACGGACACGCGCTTGCGAAGATAGTACACAGCAATGATCCGCAGAAGGGTGGTAGTGATTTCTTCCGTAGTGGCGAGCCTCGCAAGACGCTTATCCACCGCAACTACTTCCGTACGTTGTCTGCCTTTGACGGCTGCGAGGAGATCAGTATCGAGAACGACGGAAACACCATTCGTTTTTCGTCGGGCGACATCGAACTTATCTGCAAGCACATGGAGGGCAAGTACCCTAACTACAACGGCGTAATTCCGAAGTCCAACCCTTACTTCGTCGTATTCGAAAAGAAGGAAATGATTGACATCCTGCGTCGTGTTAGTCTATTCTCAAGTAGCGCAAGCAATCTTGTCAAGGTAGAGAAGAACGGCATCTTCATCAACGTTTCTGCGAGTGATATGGATTTTGCTATGTCCGGCGAGGACCAGGTGCTCATATCTAACGCAGAATGCCCCGACAATTTCCGTATCGGATTGAAGTCGTCGGCTTTTCAGACCTGCATCAACTCCATTCCTTCAGACACCATCCGTATGCAGTTGCTTGACGCTTCGCACGCCGTAGTGCTCACCGCCGACACACCTGCACCTAAAGTGATGACGCTTGTGATGCCGATGGTACTTGACGACTAATCGATAATTAATAACTAATAATTAATAATCAAATGGACGATACTCTACTTTTCATTCCGCCTTGCTGTGTAGACACCAAGCTACCCAAGGCTGTCAATCAAGCGCCCCACCGTCAGCTTACGTTTTACACACATGGCGACGTGACGGTAGAGAAATTCTATAAGGCAGTGAGCCACCTCGTGATAGACTCGCACGTGATGGTGCTCACCATGCCTTGCCCCAAGCTGGAGACTTTCATGTTTCTGGCGCAGTGCTTTGAGCGGGGATGGATTACCCACCTCATACTCTCCACTGTTTACTCATGCGATTCTTTGCTGAATAAGCATCTGGGCGAATATGTAGACCGCATCATCTATACACAGAGCGATGATGTGAGTTTTTTTAGCAGTCACATGGTGCTTTACAACAAAGACCGCGCCTTGACGCTCAGCGGACCGATGTTCGATCGTCCTCAAACCGACGCGGCTCTCGTGACCTACTCTCTCGTGTTCTATCCATCCCACCTGCTAAACTCCACAGCCGACTGGGGCAATTCTCTCCGCAATATCCTCTTCCCCGACGTTCTGCGTCAGCGCAAGAAGATGTTTGCAGGAGGCGTAAAACGAATAACCGATAAGGAAATTGACCGATTTATACATCTTGAATTTCCGCCCATGCGGGAATAATGAATTACCAAAATGAGACCTTTAACCCAATCTTATACAGAGCTGCGTCGTTTCGTTGAAAAATGGCAATGGGACGACCCGCGCACGGGGCAACGTGTCACCGGCTTCAATCCACCGCAGACAGCGCGCAACGTGTCACGTATGCCGTTCTACATCAGGTTTCTCACCAAGACCGGACACGTAGATGCCGGCATGTGCATCTGCCTCGCCGTAAACACCGACCGTCATCAGCGCAAGGTGCAGTTCGTCGAGAGTGGGGAGATAAGAGTTGTGAACGACGTACTCGTGCTCGAAGTAGACGGCACGAGATTTATTACGCATTAACTGTTTCTTTATTATATGTATTACACGTTAAAGTATAGTTTTTGGTAATAAGTTTTTACAAGAAAATCAAGTTTGTTCCGTTCGTGAGGATATACACTTGAACCACGTTTTTTATTTTATTATACTTGTTGTTTCTCTTGGTTCGTGAGAATAAAGAGGCTTTTCATAGTAAAAATTTAAACCAAGATATTATGAGCAATTTATTAAAATGTTTTTTCGGTGAGAAAGAAAAGACAACGAAAGAAACTCTGAGAGACATCTTAGAAATAAGGCGTATTTTTCAGAAATGGGAAAACCATCGCTTGATATATTGGCGGAGAAAAGACAAACTTCTTTTAATAGAAGAGTCTCTTGCTGTTGTTGAGCTCTCTAAGGGAAGGGAGTTGTTTATAGACTTTCTGATAAAGGCTGCGTTATGGCAGAATAGCCGTATCTTAGATGAAGCCTACGAAGCCCACCGTCTGAAGATGGAGACCGAGGCTGTACGCAAGGCGCGGGCTCAGTTCGCTATGCTCACTAAAGCCGACATGCAGCGCATCCGTCAGAACGCACGTGAGAATATGGATATGATACCGCCAGAGCAGCTCGACTATATAAAGGAGTTCGACATCTTTATCCTTCGTGCCGGTGCTCCATCTGCTGAGCTGGCTACAGAGGCGAACGGACAGTTGCTCGCTATCGGCCATTTTGACGGAGAGAAGGTGGAGATGGCAATGTACGACGACGTTAAGTACAATCTATTTAAACCGAAAGAAAATGATTAAACTTTCATTAGACCGCCACGATTTTCTTTATGCCCTTGAAGGTTTTGCGTACGGATCTCATTTGCGTCAGCACGTTTGGAGGACTATGGTGTATGCGTCGATACCGCAGATGTCGGTAGAGGACATGGACTACTTTTGGTTCTTCTTGCGGCGTGATTTTTTCGGTTCGTACTTTCGAGAAAAAGAAGATTCGGTGCAAACGCGTTTTGGCTATTACGACTTTATGCACGTTCTTGCGGTGCTGCATCGCGGCAACCGATATAAGGTGACACTTAGAACAAAGGAGGGAGAAGAAGCGCAGCGCTGCCTATGCTACAGATTTGACGGACACTACCGCCCGCTGCATAATTATCAGCGCAGCAAGAAACGGAGACGCTTACGTTTAGAAAAGAAGGTTGCGTTGTTTGACCTCTTTATTCCTGACGAGAATATAAGCGTTGCCGTAAAAGTCAAGAGTGGGGCAAACAAGTTCGTAGAGGAAAACAAGGAAGAATGGTGGAAAGACCTTGACATTTATGATGACTTCCGTCGGAGATTCGGCCTAACGGTTGAGAAGTGCGATTATTGACAATTAAAACAAAAACGAATGGCAACAAAGATATATCATACCAAACTGGAAGGTTTGGCAAACGATAAAGAGGTAAGGAAGGTTGCGGTAACATTGTTCCGCAATTCCTGCAATCGGCTTGCCGATTTGGTGAACGCAAAGCTATTTGACGGATCACGCAACTGGTATTGGATAGCTGATGAGATAGGAGGCACGTGCGACTTCGAAGAAGCCGACTCTTTATCTCCCGAGGAGATGGCGCGTATTTTGGAGGCGGATATGAGTCACGAAGATTATGTTGAGTGGCGCGAAGCGAATTTGGCAAACGACCGATACATCAATCTGAAGTCGTGGCTTTTGGGCGCACGGCACGATATGTTTAAAGAAGAAACGAAAACTTTTGAATAATTTATCGGATAAAAACAATTTGTTCTTAAATTATTTTTTTCTTTTCTTAGCGAAGGAAAGTTTTAAAACATTGGCAGTCGCTGTGAAGCGGCTGCCTTTTTTTACCTTCCACTCGGCATCACGAACCAACCGCCGCCACTCCTGTAGTATTTGTAGCCAAGATATAGAGTGTCAAAAGCATCGGTAAAGTCGGTACGTTGCTGCAGTGGCAGCGTCTCCTCACTTTCCGGCTTCTTTTCGCCCGACTTATCCTTATGAAATCCCTTGTACGAAATCTGCACCTCGCACATCTGCATGGCGATGATAAGGTCGGGGTTGTTTATTTGGTTAATACGGATGGCGGGGTAGGAGAGGTGAGCAAGACCGTCATTAATGATTTGATGTTTCACCTCGTGCTTCTCCGGAGCGCCCAAGTCTATTGCTGTCACGTTCCACCCTCGTTTCTCCAGTTCTGCAATCACAATCATATAGAAGCGCTCGTCGCTCGAAGCGTACGAGGCTCCCTGCTTGGCAGTGGCATCATAGAAATACGTCACGTCGCGGTTGACGGCTCGCTTTGGAGCGTAGTAGTCTGAGAAATCGGCAATTAGTTCGCGTAGTTTGCGCTCGTTCTTTACGTAAAAACTCTTTATCACATTCAGACACTCCATGCCGTCACGCGCGTAGCCTTGTCCCACAACGAGCGTATTGATGTTAGCATTATAGTCGAGAGCTATATATAGAGGCAGGGAGTTAATGCAGTCGGAATCCATGCGACAGTCGTTGCGCTCGGCGAGTTCCTGGAAGTCGGGCTGGTAGCTCTCGCTTGTAATGCGCTTGCCACCGATGATGCCTGTAGATTTTTGAGTAGAAAACTTTGCGGAGCTGAGAGGGTCTATCTCGTCGGGGATATAGCCATGCACATGGTCGATGTCAAGATTTGAGTAAAAGCCGTCGTTCGACTTCTGCATCTTTATATTGAGAATTGATACGGCGAAGGTATATGGTGGCAGGTCACGCTTCATCTGACGAATATAGTCTTCACCTAAAATATCCACATTGTCGAGAGATGAAGCACGACGCACACAGAAAGCCACTCGGCGCAGTTCACGTAGATAACCGTCCGTGAACTTCTTTGAGCGCAGAAACATCTGCATTTCGAAATCCTCTTCTGGCGTAATAAGGTATTCGTAATCGTAAACCAGTTCGGCATCCTTTAGTGGAATGAGTTTATAGTTTACCGCCATATCCACCATTGCCTTCGTGACATGTTTACCATGATTGGGCATGATGCGGAACTGTCCTTCATGCTTCATCATCTTCAGAGCCACGGCACGTATCATCGTGCGCAGCTCCTTCGGTACCACATGAACACCGTGACCGGTCTTCTTTGCGTTATACAGCAGGTCGTTGTAGCGTATCACCTTATTTGCATAATCCTCCAACTGCTCCTGCACCCATCGGTAAGTCTTGCCCTTGAACGGACCCGTCTCAACGGTCAAGTCCAGTTTCTCCTCCTCCTTCTCCAGCCACGAACCTTTGGCAGTGAGTGAGGCATCCGAGAGAAAGCGTGTTGATTTATACATCGGGTTGTGGTCAGAGAAGTTGATGTCACCCAGCGGATGCGTCTGACCTGAAAGAGCCGGCATCAATTCGTCCGTTACTTTCTTATAAGGAAAGAATCTCGCCTCGTCGCCCACCATTGCCGAGAACGTGTAGGAGTTGGCAGAGGCAGTCTGCGAGAGAGAAATAAGAACCCATCCGGCACCATTCGCCAGCCAAATGTAGTTGTCGTAGTTCTTAGGTTTGAAGATACTCTCGCGAGCATGTTTCGGCGGTCGTCCCCACCCGAAGTGGATGCCCTGCGTAAAGCCGAACATACGCTCCATAGCCGCCATCGTACTCGGTATGGTCTTGCCGAAGCCCTGTTGACGCGATACTGCCACCCATGCGCCGAGCATACCAGGCATGGAGTTGCTTGCCGTCCAGACGTAAGGAGCCACCAGTCCGTCGGTCTTACCCACACGGGCAGCAATCACTCGCTCGTCCTTGGCTCCCATGTATAGCGACTGCTGCTGGAACTTAGTTAAGTATATGTTATGTGCTTGCTGCATGTTTTTTCCTAATTCTTAATTCGGCCTATATGCCATTTGTTGCACGTCCTGCACCGATACACCGTATATCCCTGTGCCTTGATCTTCGGGTTCTCCTGCAAGAACTCCCAAGCATCATTCTCCGTTTCGTATGATTCCTTCGCCTTCCACGAGTGTTGCTTGCGTGTGTAGTGTTCAGGGTCCGGCTTGAATGGTGGCACTTTGTTGAAGTATTTGTGTCTGTTGTTGCCCATTTAGTTTTATGTTGTTTTATAGTGAATATATTCGCTATAGTTTAATTGAACCATTTTACGGTGGTATCGCCCTTATATCCTTTCTCCCATACGAACCATGCGTAGGCGGCGGCGCTGCCCTTTATTGCATCGAAATCGCCGTTGGGTGCGCATTTCAGCCTTGATGAACTTACCCAAACGCGAATGGGGGGGTAGAACGGAACAGCGCGCGACGTGCCTTGCCTTCGAGAAACTGCAGCTTGAGGAACATCGCGACCTTCTTACCTTCGGGAATGATGCTCAGAGCCTTCTCAACGAACTGTTGCGCATATTTGTAGGGTGGATTGGTCACGATGTTTCCGTCCCACGCCAAGTTGTCAATAGCGAGGAAGTCAGCCACCTCGCCGTAACCTCTATTCACAAGGTCGCGGCTCACCACCTCGTACCCTGCCGCCTTCAGTACCTCGCTTATGTGTCCTTCGCCACATGCAGGTTCCAATATTCTACCGTCGAATTGTTCCAACCGGCAAAGCCACTCCGTAGCTTTTGGTTCTGTAGCGTAATAGTCCTCATGCTGCCGTTCCCCGTTTGCATGATTACTCGCCCCCAATGTCTTGAACACGGCAGCCGAGCCACCCACCCAGTCCTTAGCCATTGCGAACCTCCTTTCCTCGATGATTGTTGATATTCATAATATATGTTGTTTTAAAGTACTAATAGAACTCACGAAAAGTCGTCGTTACCCGAACGCAATCTGAGTGGGCGGCGAACGCAATCCGAGCGGACGGCGAACGCAATCCAATCGGACGGCGTACGAGGTCTGATCGGACGGCGTCCAGCACGCCCATTCATCGCCTCCTCTACCAGCCCAATTATCATTTATATTTTGTTTTCTTCAGTATTGTCTTTTTGCTCGAACTCGTACCGCAGTGGCATTTCCTTATCATGCGAAATTTCTTTCTCTTCCATGTATTCAAAGTAATCCGGTTCTTCCGGCTTTCCGCCACTGAGCAGTTCATCATCCTCGATTTCCTGGAGGTCTTTTGTGGTAAGCCCATACTTGCGAGCCATGCGCTGCTTCTCCTCTTCGGTGTAGCTTACGCGGTCGCGCTTGATGATGCTTACGTCCTGCGTGATGGCAATACGACTCATGTCCGGCATCTCGTCTGTAGCGTCCTTCTCCTCCTGAAAGTTGCCATACACGTTAGCCAGGGCCTGCATACCTTTATCTACTGCACGATCGTTATTCTGCTGCTTACCCGTGCGTATCAGCCACTCGGCACTACTCAGATACATAGCCTTGTGTCGCGGACTCTCGTCTGTTTGGAAGAAACGTATCAGGTGGTTGCACACCAACACATCGTTGTTGAGCTCCGTAACGGTACGTGGGCAGATATTGCCCTCGTCGTCGAGCGTAATTTTCAGCGCAAGCACATACTCTTGTGCCTCCTTGTTGCCCTGCGCTGCCTGGTTGAAGAACATCTCATAGTCACGTCGGGCGATATTGCGGCACACCGTCCGAGGGTCGATGTCCTTGTTTTGCACCCAGCGTTTATAGAACTCCGAGCATACCTGCATACGGTAGCGTTGCTCCAGCTTCGGGAAAGCCGTTTCTATGCTTGTGCCGTAGCTCAGCCATTTGTCGATGCGGGCGAGCGTGTTTTGTGTAAGTCCTGACATATCATCATTAGTTTTTTTGTGTTTCTTGCCTTAAAGTTACGATGTTATTTATCCCCCATACGGACATACTTAACCTCCCGTACCCACCATGTCCGCATTGCGTAGCATCTTATAAGTAACTTTGTGGTAGAAAGATTCAGGACAACAACACAAAAACACAACACAGAAACATGAACAATCCATTCTACTTTTCGCGAGCTATTGCCGCAGTGCTCGGCTTGCTGTGGGTTCATATAGAGCCCTCGATCAATTTTATCACCGTGTGCTTCTTCGCTCTCATTATCGACTGCTATACGGCTTGGCGGTGCAACCGTCGCATCTACCAAAGATACCGTGAGGAGATAAAGCGCAACCCGAAGTGTAAGATGGACGGCAAGCTGCGCTCAAAGAAGATGGTGAAGATGGTGTGGACCTTCTCCGTGCTCATCATGTGCATCTGTCTCGCCTCGTATCTCGACCGCAACATCCTGGGCTATATGAACACCCACCTTGCCAATCAACTCACCGCCATGTACTGCCTTGTGCAGTTCGTTTCTATCCTCGAAAACGAGAGTACATGCAACGGCGCCGCATGGGCGAGAGTGCTGCAGAAGATTGTCGCAGACAAAACCGAGCGCCACTTCAATGTGAAACTGAAAGAACTGATGAAGGATAAGGAGGAAGCGGAGGAATCAGCGAAAGAATGACAAAACAAAACTAAGCAGCATTATGACAATAAGCAATATCCTTGAACACTGGGCTTCCATCTACAAGCCCCTATCTCATAATTCCGGAAGCGAACGTCTCGAAGATCAGAGTTTTTTCCGCATCCGCTACATTGACCTTGAGAACATTTTTTCCCGAAACGCCAACATCGTTCACTCACCGTGTATGCTATACAGTGTACTGACCACCGGCGAACTTGTTGACGCAAAGAAGGCATCTGTCTCTCACCAGGTGTGGTTTCTCGCTAAGGTGAAGGACACGCCCCAGACCCTTGGCCGTTACGACGGCAACAAGATAGAGCGCACGGCCAACGACCTCACCGACTACTGCAAAGACCTTATTTCATGGCTTATCGAGGTGAAGCGCACAGGCCGTTGCCCCGTCACCAAGCGTAGTTTTGCTGATGATGCTGTAGTGATGGCAGAGCTGCAAAGCATCGACACCAGTTCTATCTCCTTCGGAATGGTGGGCGACATCTATGCCGGGCAATGGCTTGTGGTGGGCATGGACTGGAAGAGCCTGCAACCGCTCTACAACTTCGAGTGTGGCAGCAATGGCAAGTATATCGTGCCGAAAGACCCTTAACCTTTTAATAATATATGCGATATGGGTAAACCAATCAAAAACCCGATGTTCCCCTTCAATAGGGTAGCGGCTCGCTTCTTCCAGCAGACCATCAATCAGCTTGAAGTGAACACCATGACGCAGGGTATCTACCCCAAGGAGGTGTATAACGGATATGCTGTCGTCAATCAGAAGCGCAAGGAGATGGGACAGTGGTATTCAACTGGCGAGGGAGCGAAATCGTTTGCCGGAAGAATCATCGAAGCCGGAGAAGAAGGCAAGGTAACGATGGCTTTTCTGTTCAACGACTATCTGCGCTTTGTGGATATGGGTGTCGGTCAAGGAACAACATACGAGGACGTAGAGTCTGGCAAGAAGGCTCGATTCCAGACGCGTTACGTCAGCAAGTGGGACCGCAAGTCGGGCAAGTCGCAGCGTCCTGCCATCATGATGGAGCTTCGCCACCTTCAGCAGCGCATCGCCAACTACCTTGTTGACTTCTACGGCTACGAGGGTGAGGTGAAACTGATAAACACCTTAGACGAAGCAGGTCCGATAAAGATTTTTTAACAACAGTACAAACACACTAAATATGGCTATAGCAAAGAAAACTCAAATCGTCATAACTGCAAATGCTGCCGTCGCCAAAAAGGTGATGGAGGAGCTTCAGCTGCGCATTGACGGTATAAAACAGAAGATGGATGCGCTCGATGTGACAACCAAGCAGGGCCGGCGCGAGTTTAACAAACTGAATAAAGAACTGGTTTCTTACAACTCGGCTGTGTCGCAGAATATCACGAACGAGGAGCGAGTAAAACATGCCATTGATAATCTTTCTACCACTTCACTCAAAGAACTTCGCCGTGCGCTCGCTTCGGCAAAGAGCGAACTTGGTAAGACGTTCGCTTCCGACCCAAACCTGAAGAAAAAGCAGCAGGATGTAAAGATTTTGCAGGAGCAGATAGACAAACTCACTGGCTCGGTGCATAAGCAGAACGGCGCATGGAACACAGCCATGAAGAACCTCTCGGCATACGTTGGATTGTTCGCTGCATTTAATAAGGTCAAGGAACTTGTGACGGGTGCCATTAAGAAGAACTTTGAATATTCGGGTTCTTTGACCGACATTCGTAAGGTTTCTGGCTTGACAATGGAACAGGTAAAACAACTCTCTACAGAGTTGGCTAAAATTGACACCAGAACATCCGTGGATGGACTGGCACAGCTCGCGTACCAGGGCGCGAAGCTCGGCATGGGTAAGTATGGTGTTGAAGGTATGGCCCAGTTCGTAAGAGCCGCGGATCAAATCAATGTAGCCATTGGTGAGGAGATGGGCGAGGAAGCTCTTCCGGCACTTTCTAAGATGGTGGAAGTTATGGGACTCATTCCGAAAATGGGTATCGAGAAGGCAATGGAGGCTACAGGCTCTGCCATGTTTAAGTTGTCTTCTACGAGCACATCTACTTCCAACGACATTGTGGAATTTTCAAAGCGACTGACGGGTGTTGCTCGTACCGCGGGTATCACCACCGACCAGTTGCTTGCCCTCGGTTCGGCAAGTTCTTCGATGATGCTTATGCCGGAGGTGGCTTCTACCGCTATGGGTAAGTTTATAGTAGCTTTGCAGAAAAACCACAACCTTATTGCAAAGGAACTTGGCATACCCGATGAGACCATTAAGAACCTCTATGCGTCGGGTCACGCTATGGATGCTATCGTGCTTGTACTTGAGAAGATGCGCGACAAGGGTAATATGAACGCCTTGGGTGGCATTTTCAAAGACCTCGGCTCCGACGGTCAGCGACTCGTTACCGCTATGGTTACGATGTCGAAGAACGTGGATATTCTGAAGGATCATCTCTACGAGTCGGAAGAGGCGTTCCGTGAAGCCACTGCTGTAGGCAAGGAATACTCGATGCAGCAGCAGTCGGCCATCGGTATTCTCGAAAGAGCCAATAACCTTTGGGAAAAGGCGTTTGTCAATTCTGACGGTGTGGACGCTGTAAAGGGCATGGCAGAATGGTGGTATGAAATGTCGGCAACGATGACAAGCAGTCCATTGTTGAAAGGTACGTTGCAGATTGCTTTACAGATGGTACTTATAACATTGAAAGCCGTAGCGACCCTTTTGCCGGTAATCATTGGATATATGGCTTCACAGGGTCTTTATTCTGGATTGAGACTTCTGTGGCAATACTTGACAGCACTTGGTGTAGCGGTAAAGAGTATGTTTCAATATGCAAGAGCTCTCTTCACGGCCAATGCAGCGCAAAGCACGTTGAACAAGACTATGAAGCTAAACCCTTGGATAGCTTTCGCGAGTGTTATTATCGGCGTGGCAGGAGCCATATATGGATATACACAACGTGCAAGGGAAGCTGCTGAAGCAGCGAAAGAAGCTGAGAAACAGGCAAACGCATGGAAGTCCACCCTCGGTCAGGCAGCGATAGAAACGGAGAATTTGAAGGATAAGCTCAAAAATTATAAGCGAATGTTGAGCGAGGCAAACCTTTCACAAAAGGACCGCCAAGGTCTTATCTCAAGATTTAACAGAGATTTCCGCTCGTATATCAATAATCTCGGCATTGAGATAAAGAACGTCAAGGATTTGCGCGACCATTATGCAGATTTGGCGCAGGAGGCCGAAAGAGCTACCTATTATCGTATGCGTGAGCAAGCAAAGCAGCAGGCTTTGCCTAAGCTGGATAATGACGTAAACACTGCTTCCAATGCAGTTATGGAGAATATCACGAAGTTGGGATTAGACAAACTCGGTGTGAAGTTTAAGGATATATACCGGTGGGTGAAAGCAGGAATGAGTGCCAAAGACATCACTCTGAAACTGGCGAAAATGTTACCGAGGGAAAAGACAGGATTGGCTGATGGATTTAACTGGAAGATAGGCAAGCAGGGTTACATCTACCGTGATACCTATGATAAAGACCATAAAGCTACCCCCTCTACTGATTTTCAAACTCAAACTGAACTCGCCGATATGTATCGCGACAACCTCTGGCTTGTCAATGCTTACAAAAGGAAGGGAAAGAAATTAAAGCAGATTAACAAGGCTTTTAGCAACTGGGTGGATGAAAACTATCAACCCACTCCTCCTGAGACACCAGGAACTCTTGACAACAATGCTAAGGATAAAGACGCAATAGCAGAAGAGAAGCGAAGAGAGAACGACCAGAAGCGTGCTTGGCGTGAGGAACTGAAGCAGAAGCAGGATCAGGCGAAGGCTATCATGGATGACGTGAACAACTACTACGACCGTCAGATTAACGCTAAGTTGGCTCAAGCCATATCTCTCAATATGGACAAGACCGAGCAGGAGCAGTTTGTTCTTCCTTTGAGGCAAAACAAAGAAATAGCTCGTTCGCAGGTGCGTCTTGCTGTTGCAGGTAAACCGAATAAGTGGGAGGATGCGAAGAAGATGATGGCTGCTGATATGGTGGAGCAAAAGGACGAGACGGGCATAAACCTTTCAAAAGATTTGCTTGACGGTATATTGAACAACAACATCGACAATCTACGCAAACTCATGGAGCAGTTGGGTAAAAATCTCGGTTTGTCCATGAACTCCATCACGGCAGAGATTTTTGCGAAAGCCACTCGTAGCGAGCAGGAAATTCTGAAAATGGAGCTCAAGCAGATGGAGGCTCGCCGTAAGATTGTTATGGAGCATGACTACACGGGCATTGTTCAGCAGAACTCGTATGACAACTTCAACGAAATGGGTTTTGCCGCGCCTACGAAGGAAGAGACTACTGTCACAAAGAAAATGGTTGACGGAAAGGAGGTTCTTGATACCTCTGCTTTTGATAAGCGCAGAAAAGCTATCAAGGATATGTACGAGACAGCTCGCAAAGAACTCGCCCAGCTATATGCCATTGATGTATCAACAACGGATGGTAGGGGAGTGTTGATGAAGATACTCTTTGGCGACGATCCCGACGGTATGGCTGCTCGAATAAAAGCATCATTGGGCGAAAGCGAAGAAAGTTGGAAGTCGTTTTACTTGAATCTTATCCAGTATTCGGATAATTACGCGGAAGCTGAAAAGAAAAAGTACGACTCGGCAAAGAAAATTGTTGATTTTTGGTGGTCATCCAATAAGCGCAATCTTGCCCAGCAGGACAAATTGCGCAAGATGCAGAATGAGAGTAACCTTTTCGGCAAGCGTACAAACCTTCTCTCTAATCTCGGTCTCGCCAACCTCACAGCCGACCCTGAGATAGAACTAATGAAGGCGCGTATGCAAGCTGCTGAAGACTATTACGCCTTTGTAGAACGTAACACGAAGAACAAGCAGCTTATCGACGAAGCCGAACGTGCTCGCCAGGAGGCGGAACTTGCCTATGCCAATCAGATGGCAACAGCCATGAAGTCGCGCCTCTCGCAGATGAAGGAACTCGTGCAGCCTATCGAGGACTTCGGCGCAGCCGTAGGACAGGCTCTTGCCGAAATGCGCTATGATGCCGAGAGTGCAAATGACGCTATAAAGTCTGCCCTCAAGTCCATGCTTGAATCCTGGGCGAAGATGGCTCTCAATGATGTCAACACGCAGATGTGGAAAGCAATCAACGATGCAGGTGCCAAGCGAGGTAAGAAGAAAGCACAACCCGACATTGACGCAGCGCGTGCCAATGCAAAAGCGAATTATACCGATCTAAACGGCATTGATTGGCGTAACTTTGGTACGGAGTCAAATCCTTTATGGGTGCGCTGGGCGGGCGACCATTACGAAAACAAATCTGGCGATGCTGTTTATAAAAAAGAGGATGGTACGCCTTTGCCTAATCCGAATGGCAGCGTTCCCCAATCTAACGAACCTCCATCCGCATGGAAAAAGCGTCATCCGGACGGAACTATTGACGACTACAACAAGGAAGTTAAGAGTCTTGGTGGTCAGGTGGGCACGTCGATGGCTGGGCAGACAGGTTCTTCTGTAGCCGGTGCAGTTACAGGTAGCAGTAGTTTTGGCGACGCTGCTACTGGCATTGCTATGAGTGGTGCGGATGCTCTTCTTAACGCTCAGATTAAAAAAACTTCAAAGACTGAGAAAGAGAGGGAAAAGCAGCTCAAGAAGGAGAAGAAACATCAAAAAGACCTTACCAAGGAAACGAAAAAAGGTCTCTCTGATCGTGAAAAGGCTACCGGTAAGGGAGTCAAGAACATAACTTCTACGACGGAACAAGGTAATAAAGAGCAAAGCAAAGGTACTGTTGTAGCACAGCAGACAATCACGAACGCTACCGAGGCGGGCCTTAACGCAACTCTCACTGCCAAGCAGAAGAACAATGACGAAACTCTAAAGTCGGATGCGAATCGCACCCAAGGCGAGGTTACGTTCTCTATTGCTGGTGCAATGGCAAAGTGCTTTGAATTTTTAGGTCCGATTGCTGGTCCGATTGCCGCTGCCGTAGTTATGTCTACCCTTATGGGACTTCTTCAGTGGGCTTTAAATTCAGCTCTTGGTGGAGGGAAGAAGAAAAACTCAACCAAGGGTCCTAATACTAAGGTTGTATCTGGTATGCTTACCTATGACTCCGGCAACGTACAAGATCTCCGTCCGTTTGTCGGTAACGATGGTAGTCTTTACTGGGCGGCAGAGGACAGCAAGCCGCACAATGGCGTATCACTCCTTACACGGCCTACGGCGACCTCTATCAACGGACATCCGTCGCTGGTGGCCGAGAAAGGTCCAGAACTTGTAATCGGACGCGAGACCACACAAGCCATGATGATGAACAATCCACAACTTCTGAAGGCTCTTGTCAACTACGACCGCAACTATTCCGGTCGCCGTGCTTACGACGCTGGCAATATCTCCGAGACAAGCCCAACAATCGCCGCAGAATCTTCCGTAAGCGACGAAATGGTGTCTAACCAAGCTAACACTAACGCCGCCCTCCTGCAAGCCGTAAACACGCTCCTGCAACGCTTAGAGCAACCTATCGAGGCGAAGATTGATATGTATGGCCGTGGCAAGCTCTACGACAGCATGACAAAAGCTAATCAGTTTATGAAGAACAAGTAGCCTTCCGCAATCGGCAAAGCATTTGTCTTGCGCTATTTTTCGCAATTAGCGAAGCATTTATCAGGTCGTCGCGCCGCCAGGCGAGGCGACCTTTTCGTTTGCGCTTCACTCGCATTTCTTCCGTTTTCTCACTTATTCAAGAATAAAACTTCTGCCCCAAAAGTTCAAAACTATATACTCTTATAACTCCTTAATAATCATGGACATTACATATAGTCTACTCGTTAAAGGTCCAAAAATCTACTCAATAACGCTACTACTATATATAAATTTTGCCAATTTTCTTTCTCTCCCATTTTCAAAACTCCCCAACCCTAACAATATAGTTAGTAGCATTAACGCCTATGGCGTAAATAGCTGACATTTAATAAATTATAGGAGATGGGGCAAGGCAAATAAGCGCTGGAAAACGCTATAAAAAGCCATATTTCTACTATTTTTATATATTTTTTTTGTTCTTTGCGCTCGTATAGATATATAAAAAAAAACCCTATTTTTAAACTTTTAATAGATAAGTAGTGAAAAATCAGAAAGTTAAATCGCTTTTTGAAAAATTCATTGGGTGGTCACGAGGTGGATTTTAGGTGGACAGCGGAGGTGTTTTTCGAAATCATGGACTTTTCATTTTTCTGCATTTCTTTGAAAAATGGACTCGAGAACTAAAAACTGGACTTTTGAAGGCTTAAAAGTTCAGAACCGAACTTTTGTTTTGTAATGTATAAGCAATAGACAGTGTTGAACGCATATTAAATAAAAGTTAATAACAATAGTAAGAGTTGGCGAAACCAATTATAATTATTAAATTTGCAACGGTTATTAATCGCATAAAATATGTTTGACGAAATTTGCTCAGTATATAAAGAGTCAACCGATGCCGAGGGCCGTTTCGTTGATCGTGAGACGGGCGAGTGCATTCAACAGATGACTATCCGTGAGTTTTGTCTTACGGATAGATGGAAGCCGTATGTGCAGCGACTGCGTGCAATGCGTCAAGAGCTGGGCAGTAAGGCAAAGAAGATGCCGGAGTACATCGAAACGAAGAAGATGCTACCCGGTGCTACGCTTAGCGGGCTGTTCGCTCTCTACGAAGATGATAGTCTTACCCATCCAGGGCAGCGTGTCATGGTTAGCCGACGCGAAAGTCATCTCAAGCAGCATACTGGTTGGCTCGCCATTGACATTGATTTGGCAGACAACTGCCGCTTGAGCAACTTTGAAAACATCCTCATGGTATTGCGTCATCGCCCCGAAGTGGGATTGCTTATGCGTTCATGTTCGGGTAGCGGCTATTTTGGTTTGGTACGTTTGGCATACCCCGACCGCCATAAGCAGCAATTTAGAGCATTACTGCAGGAGTATGCTGCCATTGGCATCAGTCTCGACAAAGCATGTAGCAACATCGGCCGCGTGCGTTTCGCCTCGTGGGATGATCCCGAGCATATATATATAAATGAACGCGTGGTGCCATACAAGGGCGTTGATGATTTGGTTGCCATATCACCATTACCGAAGCGAGTCTTTGACAATCAAAAGCAAAATGGAGATCCTTCTTTAGACCGCCAGCCGAGACAATCTGGAGGATGGCAGAATGACACACCTGACATTGTGCTGCGCAAGGCGCGCGTGCTTGTCCGTAAAATAGAGGAGAGAGGAGTGAATATCTGTGGAGGGCATGGCGAATATATTGTCTGGCTCAAATGCGGAATGTCGCTTTACTGCATTGATTCTGTTGAAGGCTACGATATGTGGAAGCGTGTTTCTCGATTTCGCCCGCTCGATGTAAACCACGGACACCGAGAATCGGACTTCGTTTCGCCTTGGCGCTCGTTTGGAAGTTATAAAGGAGATAATCCTGTAACCGCGAACTCGTTCTTCAAACTTTGCAAAGTTAATAATGTAACACTTTCGCGGGAAGATATGCGAGAGATTTATGGATAGTTCTCTTTGCTGTGTATTCGTGAAATATTCGATGTTTTAATGTAAAGTCTAAATAAAGATAATATGAAACTGATAACCATTACTGGCCCGAGTGGTGCAGGAAAAGACACCGTTGCTCGGATGCTGTCAGACTTGGGCGGCTATAAAGTGATATGTTCTTATACTACACGTCCGAAGCGTGAAGGCGAGATTGACGGCGTGGAGCATCATTTTGTAGAGAAGTGCGATGTGCCGCATGACAAGATGCTGGCTTATACGCAATATGGCGGTTATGAATATTGGACCACCGTAGAGCAGGTGGGCGACAAAGCCATTTATGTTATCGACGAAGATGGATTGAAGTCGCTTTGCGAGAAGTTTTCTGATATAGAACTGTTCAAAATTTGCGTGTCGGCAAAGGAACGCACCCGGCTTCGCCGAGGTTTACCCCTGAACGCATGGCACGCGACAAGCGGCGCAAACGTCTACCTTTGTCGTTCTACGATGCTGTGATCTTCAACAACGATTCGCCTGGTGATCTGCGTGACGAAGTTTTGCGCGTAAGATACATGATTCAATAAAAACGATTGTGGCAATGAGAATGCACTATATATTAAATAACAAATTAAGATTCGTAAGCAATGAAATTGATAAGCAGTTCAGTGGAATGGTGGCAGCAGCAGAATCTGTCGCAGCACATCGCACGAGTAGGCAGGGTGTGTTACAAGTCAAAGGGTAAGCAGCCCGACGAGAATATGTCGGCAGAGGAAGCGGAAGCCTTCATTCAGAAGCGCGACGAGGAACGCTGCAAGGGCTTCTGGGAAAGCGGACACCGTTCGATGTACCGACATGGCACAAGATACTTCTTTATGCCCAACGAGAAAGGATTTCCAAACTACGTCTGGGCATACCTAAACGCTTCTCCCTATATCGACTATGCCACGAAGGAACACAAGGTTTGGATTAGTGCTAATCTGCAGGTCTTGCTTGAGAACGGCGATATGTTTGAGTCATTAAAGCAATACTCTGTAACCGAAGATGAGTTTATCGAGAAGGCAATGAAGTATAAATGCGAGTCGGCTTTTGCCATTTTACGTATGACATTTGCTGTCACTACGCAGATAAGCACGTCGCGTGAGCTGAATCGCAAGTCTCCCAACAGCATTGCTGAGCAGAGCACGCGCTATTGTAACCTTAAAAAGAAAGGTGGCGTACAGATAGCGCGTCCACATTGGTATCTTTACGGCACACGTCTGCAGTGCATGGTATATAGCTTTGTATGCCGAGTTTGTGAGTGGGGATATAACCGACTTCTAAAGCTGGGCTTAAAGCCGGAAGATGCACGTGGTGTATTGCCTCTTGATACCTATACGGTGGCGGTGTATACATACACCATCGCCGAGTGGAAAGAGATTATAGACCTTCGCTATCATGGCAAAACCGGCAAGCCACATCCTAATGCGCATCTGGTGGCAGAACTGATACGCAATAAGATACTGGAGCGTATGCGTGTGTATTTACCTGATTTTGAGATTTAAACAAAATACTACATGATGACAAATGAGCGTTAGACTTTACGTGTTTGTTTATGTCAATAACCGACCTTATGATAAATAGCATAAATTATGGCTAAATCCAACCCTATCAAAGCAAGAGAGCAGCTTGTGCGCAATCAGCCCACAATCTACTCTTTCGATTTCAAAGATGTACCTTCGGGCAAGTATGCTGAAACATTGGATGTTCTCTTTCATAACCCCGACTATAGTGAAGCTGTTGAGAAGCGCAACCGTCTTGTGAAGTCAGCAGAACGGTTGCGTCCAGGTTCAAGCGAGATGATTAACCTCGTGAGAACTATTCAGCAGCACGATCGCAAATTGGCAGACATTATGTATTCTTCAATCGTTCAGACCAACCTGCACTCTGATGTCGGCTACGATTTTCTTTCGTTCAGCACTCTGCTGAAGTATTATGTTGACTACAAGAAAGACGGTATGCGTGAATGTGTCAACCGCATGGCTGCCAATCTCGATAAGGTCACGTTTCTCGCCGATATGCTCGAAAGCATCGTTACCGATGTGAAAGCTGATATGCGTGAGGTGTTCGACGGCAGCATCGAGTTCAATCAGTTCGATGCTGTGTTGAAGGTTCTCACCCAATTAAGAGGATTCTTCAAGTCGGCTCGCCGTGGTGATGCCGATTCACCAGAAGCGAAGTTCTATTTTGATTACTCTGATTCCATAAACGAGTATATAGAGAAACGACTGAAGACATACACCGCAAAGTATCGCAAGATACACCCTGCTGAAAAGACCTATACTGAAGTAGACCTCATTGAAGGCCTTAACCAGTTCTTTGGTTGTCATGCTAAGTTCGACTTGAGTTTTATTGCTCATACTGAGTCGGGAGGCTGCTATATTGACATTGCGAAGCTCAGCCAGAATCTCAATCGCAACGAAATGGAGATATTTGAAAAAATCTCCGGCAAAATGAAGTCGAACAACGCAACCAACGACGCTCTGCGCAATTGTTTCAACGCCACTGATTTAATAATGAGCCGCTATAAGCGACCTAAACAAAAGTAATAAGCCATGCCTAATATCTACCTTCGTCTACCCTCCAGTCGTTGCCAGTTCTTTCGCAACCGCGACCCGAAGCACGTACTTGCAAAGGACGAGCCGTTGGTGTTCAGCCCGTATATGCCTCACCACTTTGTCTTGCGCAAGCATATAACCAATATTCCTGCCGTTACGCAAAAAGTGAATCCGCAATGTTTCTCACACCAGCAGTGGCGCAACATGATGCAGGGCAAACATCCCAATGGTGGCGAAGTTGTTACAAAGCGCGATCCGCATGAATACTTGTCTTTTGGCGAGGTTCAGCGGCTTAGTGGAAGGCAAGATTACGCTAAGAGTGACAATGAAGACTATCTGTGCATAAAGTTGCCTTCGGAGGTAGAGGTGGTTGACGTGGTTCGTCAGGTTACGCCGGCATGGAATTTGAGCACACGCGGCATCCGTCAGTTGCTTATCATGCTAAATGAAGATTTTAAGCGTAGCGTCGTGGAATGGGCTTTAGCTACATTCGATTATTGCACATCAAACAAGCGTATCATTTGCCGACGTCAAACAGCCATGCTTGAGCGTTTCTTGATGCGCTACGGCATAGATCAGAACGAGAACGAAAAAGACACCCTGCGTCGTATCATCAACCGATGGCTGACCTCAGACCATAGCAATTTTAAAGCTTACTCGTGTGCTGATATGCAGTATATAGACGACAGTGAGAAGGTTTACTTCGTAGATGATGTATTGTTTGACGATTAAAGTTGTGTAAACAAGAGTTAATTTAAAGTTTAAAACAAGTTAAAAAACAACTATTTTAAGTGTACAAAAATGCGGACTATTAATAAATGTAGAGAATTGTTCCTTGACGGCATCACTGATGTGATGTTTTACCCAAAGGACTCTTGCGTTTTTCCCATACCATTCAGTATGGCGCAAGTTTTATATATTAACGATTGCAAATTGCCCGACGAGCCAATCTTGCGACTGGCTACGAGTGGCGAGAACTTCGTTGTTGTTGAGAATCTCAGTGTAAAGGTGACGCTTTCCAAGCAGGGTAATGGCACCATATACACCTATGATATTAGTGCAAATGTGGTAGATGGAGGCGAAAATGTGCGTGAAGCCTACCGAAGTATGCACGGAAAAGACTATTATGTTGTATTACGAAAGGAAGATGGCTCACTGCAGTTGTGCTACTCTTTGTCTCACACCTTTGGTATGGGCGGCACTCTGACCAGCAGCCAGACAGAGTTGGCACGAACCTTCACCGCCACTACGCAAGCCCTTTCGGAGCCGATACCTATCACACTTCGAGAATAACAAGAGAATGAGTCATTTTTTTATACCTTATAGTATTACGTTAGAGCCGCTGTTCGTGAGAATGGCGGCTTTTTTTGTCCTAACACTAAAAACTTCGGTCTTTAATTTTGCATACGTATAATAACACAGCGGAGTGGTAGCAGCTGGCAGCTCACTTGGCTCATAACCAAGAGGTCGATGGTTCGAGTCCATCCTCCGCAACATTTAGCAACCAGGTAAAAAGGTTGTATTCAGGATAACAACACAAATACAGATTTTACTAATGAAAGGCTTATTTGAAATACTTACCGAAAAGAAGTGGATGGTTAGTCCCGACTTCGTGCATGGTATTCGCAAGTCGCTTGAGCACAATCTAAACACTCATGCGGTCTTCATCAAGCCGGAGAAGAACTGCGGATATGTCACAGCAAATGATGCCGAGGGCAAGACCTACTATCCAGAGGAATATCAGATTTCAGAGGATGGTAAGCAGGTGAGAGGCAACTGGTGTCTGGACCTCCCTGCTGATGACGAGTATGCGCAGACGTTTCCTTTCGTTTCGGTTCTTACTGTTGACGGCCCTATCACTCGCAACGGCGGCTATTGTTCGTATGGTTCTATAGACCATCGCGACATGATGATGCGAGCAGCCGATCATCCTCTTTGTCGCGGTCACGTTTTCATCATCAACACTCCTGGCGGTTCTGCTTGGGCAAAGAACGATTATGCTCTTGCCATTGACTATGCCCACTCAAAGGGTCAGAAAGTTATAGCCTTGGTTGATGGTCTTTGCGCTTCGGCTGGAATGTACCTCGCTTCGCTTTGCGACGAGCGCTATTACATGAACCCGAAAGACCAGATTGGTTGTATCGGTGTAATGGCAGCGTTCTATACTTTGCCGGATGGCGCAAAAGCCAAGTATAGCGATGAGACCTATCACGAAATCTACGATCCTAAGTCATTTGACAAGAACAAGGCTTACCGCGACATCGCTAATAAGGATGATGACAAGGAACTTATCAAGGAACTTGCCGATCTTGGCGTTGAGTTCCGTGCCGACGTAAAGAATGCTTGCCCCAATGCTTCTGACGAGCATCTGCATGGCAAGGTGTTTAATGCCGAGGATGTGAAGGGCGTGCTGATGGACGGTCAGTCATCATTCATGGGAGTAGTGCAGCACACCTTTGAACTTTATGATGGCAGAGCTGAACTTATTAGTCGCGAGCAGACTGTCGAGCCGGAGCCGGAGCCCGAAGTCGAGCCCACTAACGAGCCGGAACAGAAACCCAAAGCAACCAACACAAACACAAATATAAACATGGAGAATTACCCATTGATTTGTTCTGCTTGCGGATTGCAGGCTGGCGAGATAGCCGTTACTGAAGAGGGCGCGTACATGAACGCCTCGCTTCTTGACTCTCTCGAAGCCCACATGAAGGAAGCTGAGCAGAAGGTGACTGATGCAGAGCAGAAAGTCACTACAGCGGAGAACGCTCTCGCGGAATTGCAGGGCAAGTTCGATGAACTCTCCGCTCAGGTAAACGCAGCCAACGAAGCAAAGGCAGTCGCGGAGAACGCACTTGCCCAGGCTAAGGAGGCTCACAGTAAAGAACTAAACGACCTTAACGCGCAGCACACTGAAGCCATTGCTAAGAAGGACGACGAGTTGAAAGCTCTCACCGAGGCAAAGGAGAAGGCCGAAATCGAATTTCAGGGCGCTAAGGACGCACTCGCCACAGCCGAGCAGACCATTGCCGACAAGCAGGCTCAGCTTGCTGCCCTCACTAATGAGGCTGGCGAAGAGCTGAACAGCGGCGAGGCTCCTGAGAACAATGGCGAGGGAGTAAAGGTCAAATCCTTGCGTACCTTTGATGGTAGTAAGTACAAGACCAACGTTGAGCGAAAGGCTGCTTTCCAGCGCTTCCTGCATGGCGAGGAAGAGAAGTAAAAACTCTCAACCAACACAAACAACAAAACATTAACAAAGACACAAAAACACAACAATTATGGCAAATTTACCTAAAGATTTTATCGGCCTTGACGCGCTTCAGCACGTAGCCGAGGAGGTTTCTAAGGAAATTGTAATGGGTCCGGGTTATTCGGATGCAGAAGAGATGGACCGCCTTGGTATTGACATCGTCACTGGTGTTCAGTTCAAGCGCACTTTCCACTTGTTCATTCGCAAGGGTGGCACCACACGTCGAAAGGACGTTCATCGCGAGATTAACAGCGAGGCTGGTTTCTTGAAAGAGCGCACCCTTGTTGCTAAGCTCTCTTGGGATAAGTTTCCCGGCAATATCGACGACTTCTGTGAGACAGTATTCGGAACAGACGCTCAGGGTCAGTTCCCTCTCTCCTCGCAGGCAGTAGAGGCAATCCTTAAGGACTACGCCGACAACCTCGCAGCTAACTTGTGGTTTGGTGACATTTCGCTCGACAATGGCGACGACAGTGTTCCTGCTCATGATCAGGCAATGGCGCTCTACGACGGTTTCCACACCTGCATCAAGCACGACATCGAGGATGGCCTTATTTCGGAGGCTAACGGCAACCTCGTTCCTTGTGAGGCCATCTCCGCTCCAGCTAACAACGACGACTCTTCGCCTTACGACAACTTCTTGGCTTGGCACATGAAGTGGGATGAGCGTCTGCGCAAGGTTCCTACACGTGTCTACATGAACGAGACCACAGCTATGAACATCGCTGCCGGTTATGCCAACAAGTTCCACGGCAACTTCCGGGTAGACTACAATCAGGGTGACAACTTCAAGTTGCCTGGACTCTCAAAGGTTACTATCTGCCCTATCTCCGGCTTCGGCGAGGGCGATCGTATGTACGCTACCATCGACAAGAACTTTGTTTATGGCGTTGACACCTTGAGTAACCAGCAGTATGTAAGTGTTCGCCTCGGTTCTGACCGAGATCACAGAGACCTGTCTTTCCAGATTCAGAGTATTCAGGGTTGCGGTACGAGATCTTTCTTGCGTAGCGCCCTATGCGTCAGCGACGGTTCACTCGTTGCTCCTGAGTATGTAGCAGGCGACTACGACAACACTAAGCTCGTTGTCACACTCGCAGGCACCGACGGCCAGAAGCCAGACGGCACTGTTAAGGTGAACGGATCTGCTTACACCAAGCCTCTCGACACCACACCTAACCAGATTCTTACTCTTGAGGCAACCGACGGCACCAACTACAAATTTGACAGCTGGAGCAACGGCAAGAAGGACAAGAAGATCCAGCTCACAGCCACTGGCATGAACATGGGCTTGACAGCGTTCTTCAAGAAAGGCAGCTAACCCCACGAGGCGGTTTTCTAATGTCTCTATAAATCCCGGCGGCGGTCGCTTGACCTGACGGAATATAGCGTACCGTCGCCATTCTTTTAGATAACACAACACAACAACACAAAAACTTATAAGAATATGGCAGTACAAGCAACATGTCCTGAACTCAAGGACATCCTCGCAGCTAATGAGTGCTTGGAGAATTTTGGCGGTCTTGGTATCAATGTCTATGCTTTCAACAAGGCTGACCTCAAGGCTCCGTTGAAGGCAGAAAAGAACATCTACCCTGCCCTGACTTCCGAATCGTTCAACACAGGCAAGGGTCTCTACAAATTCGAGTGCAAGGAGAGCAGCCAAGGACACACTTTCGAGAGCCTTGGCCGCAGAAAAGGTTTCAAGCAGCAGCTCGACTACGTGCTTGAGAGCGTAGACGCAGAATCGGCAGTAGTAGCTCGCGCCATGAACAACCTCGACCTTGGTTACATCATTCAGGATGGCGCGAAGAGCATCATCGTGTACGACTCTCAGCACAAGTTTGAGTATGCTTCGGGTGGCATTAAGGGCGACACGGGCAAGAAGCCCGACGACGACCGTCAGGTAGAACTGAGCGGAACCCTGCAGCCCACAATGTACGGACGCTACGAGATTACAGAGCCTGAGACCGGCGGCTGGGACTCGCTTCTTGCGTCAAAAAACGCGTAAGCGATATTGAAACTCAGAGCGAAAGCAATATCGCTACACAGGCTCTTGATGACGCCGATTCTTCTTTCTTCAGTGTAAACGACGGAGAAGGTAAAACTTCGGCAAATAAGAGTCAGAAGTAATCGCTCATACAAGATATACTACTCTTGTCATACGATAATCTCCGTATCAATCCTTTATATAAAAGGAAAGATACGGGGATTTTTTATTCTATAAACATTAGTGTTCTTATGTGTTTATCTTATAATTAGTGTTTTTAATACCAAACTGAAACAAAATAGAACAAATATGCTTAAATTTGCAATTAGAAACTCTTTTTTTGTTTGCATTGTTACAAACATCGAATAACTAAAATTTATAGGATTTATGGAACTAAGACATTTACGTTCATTTGTATTCGTTGCCGAAACGAAGTCGTTTAGCACGGCTGCAACACGCTGCTGTGTAACCCAGTCGGCGGTAAGTCAGCATATACGTGCCCTGGAGGACGAATTAGGTTGCAAGCTGCTTATTCGAACCTCTCACGATATTATGCTCACGGAAAGCGGTACGACGCTGCTGCCTCGCGCCAAAGAAATACTGAGGCAGACCGAGGACTGCAAAGAACAAATCAACGCCCTCAACAACTGTATGACGGGCGAATTGCGTATCGGTGTCGGCTCGTTTATTGCGCCGTATATTCGTATGGCGGCTTTGATTTTCATGGAGCGATACCCTAATGTGCGCATCAACGCCGACTTTACCAAAGCGCACCTTCTCAACCAATCGTTAAGGGCACACATGTTAGACCTTGCATTCACTATGAATATGGCTTATAGTCACGAAGGGATAGAGTCGAAACCTTGTATACCCTTCAACGTCTACGCCATCATGCGTGACACCCATCCCCTTGCCGCTCTGCCGAAAGTCTCGTACGAAGACCTTCAGAAGCATTCCATCATCATGCCCGACGTTGGCGAGCGTGCATTTGAGACCTGCCAGCAGTACATTCAGCGCGATTTGCATAAGCTCAATATCAAATGTATTATCAGTAGTCCCGACGAAGCTCTTGCCTCGGTTGAAGAGACCAAGTACGTGACATTTATGCCCAAACTCTATTTGCGTAACCACCCCACCCTTGTAGCACGCCCCATTGTCGGACTTGAGCAGCAGTTGATGAGTAACGCACATTGGATGCAAGATGTGCCCCAGAAGCGAGCCGCCCAACTCTTTCTGGATATAATCAGAGACGAGGTTGTGCCATACATTGCTGTAGCGGAAGATTCGCGAGGGCAGTTCGTGCCTCCACCTCGACATACATTAGAATCTCTTATAAAAAGCCAAGCCTCACGTTAGCTGCGTGGGGCTTTTTTATGCTGTCATTAGCCGAAATTATACCTTATTTCACAGCAAAAACTCTTAATGAGAAACACTTCACGTTCTCTGCTTTCTACTCTACCTTTGCATCAAGTTCAATAATGAACGAAACAACCAAAACACAAACACTATGCAGATTAAAACTAATGATGGCAACTATGATGTTGCCAGCAAGGGACTTGGCAACACAGCCCTGGGTCTCGGCATCGCAGGCTTGGCAACGAGTCTGCTGGGAGGTAGCGCCTCGCTTTTGGGCATCGGAAGAAACAACGGCATGACCGCCAACCCTGCCGACCCCGACGCGCGTTTCGTAACTAAGAGTGAGACTAACCTTATTCAGGAGAACAGCACTCTGAAGACCGAACTCGCCATTCAGAAGAGCGAGAACTACACCGACAAGAAACTTGTGGAGGTGACGCAGTATCTCGACACGAAGCTGCGCCGCGTGGAAGACAAGGTAGACGCAAACAAGGATGCACAGCAGGCTGTCAACGCACAGCAGATGGCATACAATGCGGCAGCCAACGCCAGCATCGACGTGCTCAAGTCGCAGGTAGCATCTTTGTCGAGTGTAACCAAACTGTTCATTCCTTCTTCGAACGTATGCCAGACCGGCTGCGGTTGCGGTTGCGGATGCAATCAGTAAGTGAACGATGTAATCCAGTTAAATATAAATATGGAATACAAGAACTCACAAATCTTGGCGGCGGTTGTGTCCGAGTGGGCACGCCCCGCCATTTCGCAGATTGCTGCGGGCAACCTTATGCGCCTGCCTATGCTTCAGTCGTTACAAGCCACCATCGGCTCGTTAGGCATCGTCAGTGGCAACTATGCCCTACAGAAAGACATCGAACCGCTCATTCAGCCCATCGTCAACTCGCTCATCACTCCGATGCTTGCCCGATATTTCGGTCAGATACCCGAAGAGAGCATACCGCAGATGGCGCATGATATTGTGGAGAAGATGCGAGGCAACGGGTCGATGTCGGTGCTCGAAGGCATGGTGACGTTTGAGGAAGAAGACCTCGCCGAACTTGCCGACCTTCTCGACAAGAACCTCCCCGTAGGGCAGACACAAGACTACCAGGTGAAACATTAAACAGAGTAACAAACCCAGCGGCGGCAAGCATCGTCGCTATAATAAAACAGAAAAAATATTATGAACAAACGTACTATTCCGGCTATAATCGTAGCCACTCTTGCGGCAGGTGCTACCGCCGCCGCACCTTATTATGATGTCAATATCACACAGCAGCTCTGCACGCCGGCTTGCGTAGACGAAACTCCGGTGTTCGTGCCGCAGTTTTCCGTCAAGAGCATTGCCAATGTAGGCACATCGCAGTATATCATCGTCATTCACGTCGAAGGTGTGGTGAACTACATCCCTTGCAATTGCGGATCGTGCTGTACACGTTCGCAGGTCGTGTCGCAAGACTTCACCATCCCCGTGTTCAGCGCTACCGCCATCAACTCAGCAAACATAGCAGTTGGAACCGTACAGAACGGCATCGCACGCGTTTCGTGCTGTAGTTGCTCCAAGACCTTCGTCTCCGACTGCCCCATAACTCTTACCCTCGCAACAACATAAAACCATGATAGTTCTGATAGCTATAGCCACTATGATAGCCGCCACGCTTGCCCAGCATCTCGGACTTGCCGAAGCCATGGCCCGCGTTGTCGATAAGGTCGCATCGTGTCCTCAGTGTTTCACTTTCTGGACTACAATGACGGCATTGCTCTACCTCGGCTACGATGTCTACGTATCTGCTTTGGCGGCTATTGTGACGGCATATCTGTCGAACTGGTTCGTATTGCTGTTGCTCATCGTTCAACGAAAATTTACGCAGCTGTATGAAAAAGAAAGACACACCACCGACCGCCTCGGCTATTGAGGCAAAGGCAGAAATCAAGCCCGAAGTGAAGACATTCTTCCCTATATTGCACGTCTCTGCGCAAAAAACGCTACTTGTCCCACATTTTCGTGGCATTTGTCCCACATGTTAAACATTTAAAAACCCAAACAACATGAATTACAAACAAATGATTGAACAGGCTCGTGCCAATGGTATGGCTACCGAGAAGAAGATGTGGGCAGCTGTAGAAACTCTTTCCACCGACCTTCTTGCGCTTGAACAGACCAACCCAAAGCTCTACTGGCACATACTGCGTCGTCAGCACGCCGTGCTCTACGGACGCCACTACTCAGAGAAGATGGCAAACCACGACGTGAACGCTCTCGTCTATAGCGGCATGTACGACGAAGAAGGTACGCCCACCGACGGAGGTGCGCATTGGACTCGCATCAAGGTAGACGATCTGACCAAAGGCATGAAGTTTCATGCGAATGTCAACGCGTGGGACAAATACGTAGCCTTCAACTCCATGTACGCTGACCTTTGCTCTTGTATGGGCGAAGAGGATATAATCAAGGCCGCCTACGCCTTCTACTTCTGTGATGACGACTGGCAGCCCTGCGAAGACGACTGTACGAAGATTTGGGACTACAACGCTTTGCACGCTACCTTGTAAGATTTGATATTTACATTTGTTTTACCTCAAGCCACTTTGCACCGATCGGAGGTTCTGTAGAGTGGCTTTTCCGTATTGCCCGTCCTCGCAATGTCCGTATCACGAAAATAACTTTCTCTATCTTTGCTCATGGAAAGTTTAATAAAATCATAGTTTTATGTTTAGCACACAAAACACCCGCAGCATTGACCTGCGTCTGCCACGTTCATGGGACGAGTGTACGACCGAGCAGCTTGAGCTGATCTCTCGCGTAATGCTTGAGCAGATAGAGCGAGTTGACCGCTACCACCCGTTTGATATGCGCAATGTCAAGTTAGCGTGCTTCTTCTTGTTTGCCGGTGTGGAGATAGTGAACGCCCCCGACCCATTGCTTCCAATCGAACACCAATGCTATATGTGTCGAATGGCGTCCGACCGACCTCGTCGTATGCGACTGACACGCAAGAGTGACAGCGAAAAAGTCTTCCCTCTTTACCTCTGGCAACTCGAATATTGGCTCTCGCCCAAGGCAAACACAAAAGATCGTCAGTCGGCGGAGCACATCGCCGCCGGAGCGGGCATCCTCGATTGGATGGACGGCGAAAAGGCCAGCGTACTTACGCGCTTCCCATATCCCCGGCTGCGCCTGCGCAATCCGCAACACTGGCTACGCAAGCGTACTGAGTTTGAAGGGCCGGCGCAAGACATGGACGGATTTTCATGGCAGCAGTATCGTTTTGCTTCCCACTTCATGGGCCAATACACTCAGCTCTCCAACAATCTGATAAAGATGAAGCAGATGGGCACGTTCAAGCCGGAGCAGATAGCGCAGCAAGCAGACAGCGTAAACCAGGCACGCGCCATGTTTCTCGCTACTATCTTTAATCGGTGCATCCCATACCTTGACCCGAACACCTCGCTGCGCACCGTCGATTTCCACTATGACACGCGTCAGTTCAACGACAACGCAGCCTACTTTCGCCGCTTCCCCGACTACCGCTGGCAGCCTATCCTCTTCTGGTGGACCGGTATGATGCACACCCTCTCACGGCGTTATCCTCATGTGTTCAAGGTGCAGAAGATTGACCGCACGCAACCCCCCTCCACCCCACTTGAGATATACACCGCCACCATCGCCACCATGCAGAAATACGCCTCGCTCACCGAAGACCAGGTAAACAACCAGTCGTACTCGCTTGTATTAGAGCATCTGGAGAGATTGAGCAAGGAGAATGAGGACATGGAGAAGATTAGAAAGAGTAAGTAATGATGTATTAACGAAAATATAGGGTATGAAGAAGATTATGTTCAGCGACAAGTACGGTCTCACACAGGCCGTACTCGAAGGCAGAAAGACTCAGACAAGAAGAATAGCCGATACCGCGGGAAGATTGAGGGATATTACAGTTAGGCAGGCTTTAGAAGAAGTAAACAAAGGCAGAGCATGTCTGTTTGACGAGGGAAGACCTCTCGCTCTATCCGCTTACAAACTCGGCGAAACTATAGCCATTGCGCAGAAGTATGCAGATCTGGCGTATGACGGTGAATTTTTTCGTCTTTTAGGGAAGGTCATATTCGAGAAAGGATGCCACAACAAGATGTTTGTGAAGGCAGACTTTATGCCGCACCGCATCCGCATTACTAACATTCGTGTCGAGCGTCTGCAAGACATCAGCGAGGAAGATTGCATAGCGGAAGGCGTTTGGCGTGACGACAACGTAGGACTTGAAGGTACGACGTATTGGTACCATGGTCTTGCCAACTCTTCGCTCCGCACTCCGCAGGAAGCCTACGCCTCCCTTATCGACCGCATCTCCGGCAAAGGAACTTGGGAGAGTAACCCTTATGTGTTCGTTTATGATTTTGAACTAATAGATTAGCTTATGTATATCAAGGTAATACATCGCAACCGTCCCGGTTGCGAAAAAGTGACAAACAATAACGTCACAATAACCGACCCTTCGGACCTTTTTTCGACTATAGAAGATGCGTTGAAATATTGGAAAGAACTTGACCGTAATGCCGTAAGGTTGAATTTGGAGGATTTAAGCGGAACAAAGTAAAGTATTAACGAAAATATAGAGGACAATGAAAAAAGAGAAAATAAAGCAGTTGATGGATGTAATGCAGGCGTATGTAAATGGCAAAACTATCCAGTATTACAAAGTTGACCTTAGCTTTAAGATTGAACATCCAGGAGAGCCTAATTTCAACAATAAATGGGTAGATGTGGATGAAGAACATCTTTTTAGACCTGATTTGTACGACTACCGCATCAAGCCCGAACCCCGGAATCGCTCGTTTAAGAACGCAGAAGAATGCTGGCAAGAGATGCTGAAACACCAACCGTTCGGTTGGATTAAGAGCAAGACAGATGGCCATTATTCTATGGTCACGGTGGTATATGATGCTGAAGACATGAGGAGTCTTGCGATAAGCGGTAATCATATTTGGTCTCTCGATGAAACAATGAGCGACTACACCTTCGCCGATGGCGCACCCTTCGGCATAGTTATAAAGGAGAAATAGAAGATGAAGTTACGATTGACAAAAAAGCTCGCCCACACTCTAATTCAACAGTAATTTATGAAGCGAAAAGAAAGACAATACATCGTGACCATTAATTCGGAATATGTTCGTTATTTGTATGGGCATCAGACTGGAAACAAGGTATCGCAGGATGAGATTCTTTGCGAAGTAATAAAAGATATAGACGATTTTCTTGAAGGCAAGACAAAGAGAATAATCCGTTTTCTCTTGCCCGACGGGTCATTATCGTTCACCATTACGCCACTTGTGCAGCATAACTTGCAAGAACGACGCAAGGCGAAGCGAAGAAAGAGATAAAAATGATATGAGTATTAACGAAAATATAGATAGGCAATGATAAAACCCGAAGATATAAGAATAGGCGACCTGGTAAAGATTAGCCGCGATTGCATGTTTCCGAAAGGCACGAAATGCGTTGTTACCGATATAAATCCCCTAACAGTCTTTGAAGACAAAAAAGGAACAGCCTGTCTAAGCGCTATCAATGATGACGATGACGGACCATGGTGGATTTGGTGCTGTAAAATTGAAGGAGTCCCCATCACCCCCGAATTTCTCGTAAAGAACGGTTTTAAGGTTAGAGTATCAAGGGTATATTACACAAAGTTGATAGGAGATGCAAACTTCTTACAACGAAATATCGCTATTGAACGTAAACGTAACGACTGGGCTGTATTCATCAGATACAAAAAAATTCCCGACTCGGTTTTATTACGCCACATTCAACACGTTCACGAGCTCCAACATATTCTTTGGGCATTGGGCTTGGATGCAGAACTAAAAATATAAACAAGATATGAAATTTGGTATTATTGATTTTATGATGGCATCGCTTCAGGTAGCCTTCATCGTAATGAAACTCTGCGGAGCAATCAGTTGGTCGTGGTGGTTAGTAATGCTGCCCATTCTCTTTGTTGTAGTGCTAAACGTTCTCGTACTCTTTCTTTACGTTTTCACAAAGTGGCATAAGTCGCGTCAACTCTTCAAGCAGTATGGCACCGACAATGAGCTTGCTATTCGCGTGAAAAAGATGCAGCAGGAAAGAGAGAAGTTGGAGCGAGAAAGGTCACAGTCCACCACAACGAAACAATGACCCGCATCTACATTTCCGTGCATCCCGTTAGCCATCGACTCGAATGGCGAGGATGGGGGGGGAGTTTCTCGCCCGCCCTTCGAGCCACCGACTACAAATGCCCACATTGCATAATGATGGAATATGACTGACCCTCACTACAAGCGCGGCACTATCCGCAAGGATGGCAAGCTGTATGGCCGCTATCCCGACGGCTCACTCTATCGCATCTACTCCACCACCGACCGACCGTTTCTTCAGTTGGTGGACCGAGAGGGCGAGACGTTCCTTCGCATACGCCAAGCTACCGAGCTGGGCTACACCGACTGCCCTTGTCCTGGAGCCGCCGACCTAAGCTATCCGTCCTCGGCTCTGAGGCGCAGTCGCACAGTCGGGGGGGGTAAGCTGGTGAACGCTCTGACCGCAGTAAGCGGCGGAATCTGTGTGTTTGTTGAATTATAAATTAAAGGAGAAATGAATTATGAGTTACAATACAACGAAGATAATCGTATTTAACGATGAAAAGGAAAAAGATGAAGACGTAAAACTCTTATACGCTACCGAATCCGGCATCGTGTGTATCACCTGTGGAGAGCGAGACGTATTTCTTACCCACGACCAATTTAAGGCTTTGGCTTATCTTATGAGGAGATGTTTCTATACAAGAGATATGTTGGATAAAACGCAGGTAGCCATCAATCGTTGCGATTGTCCTTATAACGTCTTTTCTTCTCACAACGAAATTACTTGGGAATTGGAGGTTAAAAAGGATGGAGATGAGAAATCTTGACTTTTATCAATATCCTCGTGGTAACAATGATGGAGGTAGATTATACACTGACGTTTGCCCGACCGTAACAATCAATTCGTGGCAACAAAATGTATTTCTAATTGAAAAATATGAATAACAGCGCAATAGACTATCACATCCCGAAAATCGGGGGGTATATACGCAAGCAACTGCCGAGTTCAATAAAGGAAGCCTAAGCGGACTAAGCCGCTGTCTGAAGGCTAATGTGAACGATGCAGGAGTAATGATTGAATACGAATAAAAGTAAGACAACAATGATCACAAAACTCAATTTCACCGACCGCACCATCAAGAGCTATGCCATCCGCAATCTCACACCCAAGGAGTGTTTTCGTCTGATGGGTGTTCGCGACAACGTAATCGGCACGATGCAGAGCAGCAATGCCCAGGCAGCCGAGCGAGTGCCCGATTGGAAGGGCAAGGGCAAACCCGAAGACATGGCTATATCAGCGTCACAGCAGTACAAACAAGCAGGAAACAGCATTTGTATAGATGTGTTAGCCTATCTATATCAAAACCTTTTCTACCCCGTACCACCCAAGCCGCGCTCTGGTGAACAGCTCTCGCTCTTCGACGACCTCGAAGACACGTTGCCCGCTTTGCCGCCCACCGCAGCCGACAAGAAAGAGGAGAAGTTATTCCTCACCACATTCTCCGGCTACGACTCGCAGCTCATGGCAGCCGACTTGCTAAAGTCTTGGCACTCCGATTTTCGTTGGACGTGCGTCGGATGGAGCGACATCGACAAATATGCTTGTCAGATGCACGACCTCGTATTTCCTCAGTTTGCCGACTGCGCCTTGGGCGACATCACCAAGATTGACTGGCACGAAGTAAAATGCTCACTCGAAGGTCGCGAAGTGGATCTTTTCACCTATTCGTCGCCATGCCAGGACATATCGCAAGCCGGCAAGCAGATGGGACTCAAAGAAGGCAGCGATACCCGAAGCGCTTTGCTCTGGCATGTAGCCAAAGCCGTGGAGGTGTTGCGTCCCAAATATCTCTTGCAGGAGAACGTAGCGGCGCTGGTTAGCCAGAAGTTCATGCCCGACTTCCAGAAGTGGCTTGACAAGCTCTCGTCGCTCAGCTACGTTAGCAAGTGGAGTCGGCTGAATGCTAAGAATTACGGTGTGCCGCAAAATCGCGATAGAGTGTTTTGTCTTTCAATGCGCAAAGACGTAGCCTTCGACTATCAGTTCCCCGAACCCTTCGAGCTGAAAACTCGCCTGGAAGACGTGCTCGAAGAGGAAGTGGCAGACCGTTATTTCCTAAAAGACGATGCCGTGAGCAAGTTCCTCAAGGCAAACGATTCGGACAATGCCCTATTCCTTCAGTTTGATTTGCCACCGACACACGAGGCGGCAATGTTCTTGAAAACGTGGCTTACGTTGTGGATGCAAGCAGCCGATGGTTGGAAAATGACATCTACAAGTCTCCAGCTCGCCCTTTATTCGGCAAAGCAGAAAATGGAGCAGTCTTATTCCGTGTTCATGGATAAGGGTGTGGCTGCGTTAGGCGATGAGTTTCAACGGTTGTTCAAGGAGAATATGGAGAGGAAGAAGGATGGAGACAAAGGACAGATACCTACAACAAGCAATTCGGGGGGGGTATCATCTACACCATTCAAGCTGGTGTGAGCAGCCGTAACCACTATTATGTAGCAGTAGAATTATGAATAACCCTTGCCCTATCGTCCTTGGCTCCTATAGCCCCTCGCAGAACGGCATCATTGTGTCACCACACGGCATAGCTCTGTGTATTGCTGGGGGAGGTAAGGGGCACGATGTGGATAAACCCAAAATTCTCATAGAGTATGATTGACTGTTCAATTCTCGTTCACTACCGCACCGAAGAGGCAAAAGCCTATCGCCGCAAGCATGGCGACCGTGGAGGGTGTAAATACGGCGATAAGTATCACCGGCCCAGTCCGTGGCCGTGGTGTAATTCAATAACAACAGTAACAAAAGACAACCTATTATGCTTAATATTCATCTGACACACGAAGCCAGAACCGAACGCGCGAAAGCCGTGCGTCGCTTAATAGGCACTAACGACTTTCGTGATAAGGAATGGCATCTGCGTAAAGGATGTCTGATGCAATGTATAGGTACATTTCTCACCACAGACAATCTGATAGTGTTATGTTACGAATAAGGATAGCAGCCTTCCGAGGTCGCCCGTTGAATGGTGACGGTTACTCCAACATTCAGCGAATGGAGATAAACGGGGGGGGTACAACCAACACCCTCACCTCAGTAGGCAAAGATAATATGGTATATATAGCGTATGAATAGACAAATTCCTTTCGTGCAACGTTTTGCGCAGCTCTGTCCTCGTCGGGGGTGGTACTCCACCGCCCTATCTGCACGCTACGACGGATGGGCAGGTCTTTATGACGAGCACGGACAGCACACTATTATATTAATAGAATATGAATAGGCATACACTAAATTGTCCGTCCGGTATCTGCTGCGTCCTGACATCCCATTATGCAAGAGAAGGATGGGCGAACATAGCAAGCAATACAACATCGCAATGCAAAGCGCCCGCAGTATTGATAGAATATGTGTAACAATCTAAAATAGAGATATTATGAGGCAAAGAAAAACAAGAAGCATCCCTAAAACGGGAGTAAAAACTTTCGAGAATGAGAAACTATCAGCTTTTCTCCACAGTCTGCCTGAAGGAGATATGCTTTATTCGCCTTTGTTAGGCTACATGACGGTGTATGACATCAACGAATCGGGCGTTGTGATGGCACTCCCTAATCCTGCCGAAAATGAACCATACGATTGGCCTTTCCTTTACGACGGACGTATATCGCACTTTCCCCAAGGAGAGTGTATGCTGTTTCTCTCGCATCTTTACCGAAGTTGGAATGTGCTCAAATTCCAGCTGGGCGACATCGTGGCAATGGACCTCAAGTATAAAGATGGCAACATTCTGACCTACATTGTGATTTTCAGCGAAGTGGAATCTACTGATTATCCCAAGATAAGGACATACGCCTGCTTATGCAAAAACAGCGACGTGCTTACTTCTTACGCTCTACTTGATCTTCGCGGTACACGCGAAGAAGAAGAAGAAAGCATCGAACTGAGATACGCTACGTCTACGGAAGAAAAACTTCTCAATAATGCCGTGGAGAAAATCGGGAAAAGATGGGACAAGGTAAAGCTGCGTCTTGTGTCATTAGATTCTGAAGCTCAAACTCCCGAGCAGCTGCGTGAGGACTTCAACGCCTTGCAGGAAAAATACTCTCGCTTGTGTAAACATTGCAAGAAGTTAGAGAATGAGCGTAACTATTTCCAAAAGAAAGCAGAGTTAGAGTCAGGTAGAACACAGGAAATATTATACAAGGCTATCGAATAAGTAGGGCAGAGTAAACTACAGACAGATGACTGACAAGTATTACATTGGCTGGATACGCTCCGGTAAGGATGGCAAAGGACTTGTAAAGAGTCGCCCACGTAAGCAAATAGCCAATGCTGTGACGACATTCACGCCAGGCAGTTTTGCCGACCCTCGTGACGGACTTGGCAATACAACACCGCATGTGATATATGAGTTTGAATAATAACAAGGGACACCGAACGGAATCTGGTCGGATGGCGAACGAAATTCGACCGGACGGCGAACGAAATCCAATCGGACTCCGAACGGAATCCAATTGGAAACCGAACGGAACCTGCCCTGCGGACTTTACAATACGACATTGTATGTAGTATAGGAGTTTAAATAAACCAAAAACGAATAAATTATGAGTAAAGAGATTAAGAGCACAGAAGAAGCTATCATTTGGCGTTTAGGCTTGATGGCAAAGGAAAATGTGGAATTGGAGCAACGTGTGCATCAACTTATGGACGAATACAACAGAGTCGCGAAAGAGTTGCGCGAAGCAGAAATGCGCAAGGAAGAAGCCCCTACGAGACAAACGATCAGCGAGATGCGCCAGATGCGCGACCATTGCGACAAGTTGGAGATCGAAAACAACGTTTTAAATAAGTTCTTAATCGCTGTTAGTTCGTTTCTGAAAAACCACAAACTGTATATGGCTTACGGAGTATCATGCCCTTATCAGTCTGGGCACCCTGCCGTGAGTTTCCCCTCCTGTCGAGAATGTTGTTCATATCTAAGTGAATTGCCGGACTGCGGTATGGTCTGCGACAAGAAACTTTCAGATGCAAATGTTAGTTTCACTCGCGCCGAAGATTCTTGATGGAGCACTTACTTACGTCGCCCTTTCTCCATTTCTTTCCAATATTGCAAAGATTGGAAAGAATGGAGTTCTCACTTCGAAACCGCGCACTCTGAGTATTCTGCGGTCAAAAACAATATTTCATTTATGATACAACATCAGCATTGGAAAGATTCTATTCGCATACTCGTCACCGATGAGCTGCATCATGGCAGCGTGCAGGCGTTTATTCCGAACCTCATTGAAGATAAGCCTTTGGATGGCGAGGCAGACGCTCTCATTTATTCGCTGTGGGTGGGAGAAGCGCACCGTGGTCGCGAGGTGGCAAAGCACTTGATGGAGGCAGTCGAAAGGGAACTGAAATCCTATGGCGTAAAAACTGTAGCAATATCGTGGGACGGACGCGACTCTCCCCAGTGGGTGTTGCAATGGTATGAAAGATTAGGCTACGAGGGAAAAGCGTTCGACTATCGCTGCTGTACGCTTCTCAAACGGCTGTGATATTTGTCATCAGATGAAACAAATCTACTACACATTTCTTTTTTATTAACGGATTTATAGAACAAAAATGAGTGACTTAAAGATTTTTGCTAAGACCATCGAGCCTGAAGCCAAGGAGCAAGTAAGGCAGATGGCAGAGAGCGCAGCCTACCGCGACTGCAATATACGCATTATGCCTGACTGTCATGCGGGTAAGGGATGCCCAATAGGTACGGTAATTCAGACTGCTGGCAAGGTTGTACCTAACACCGTAGGCGTGGATATAGGCTGTGGTATGTTGGTATTCAAGTTCGCTGAGAAGGATATAAACCTTTCGCTTCTCGACCGAATCATCAACGAGTCGGTGCCGAGCGGATTTGACGTTCACGAAAAGTCCAAGCTAAAAGATTGGAGTCCGTTTACGTCACCTCTTTTGCTCGATTTGCACGAAAGGACACAAGGTTGCTTCGATCTCGACTATATCGGACGCTCGCTTGGCACCCTCGGTGGCGGCAATCACTTCATCGAGCTGGACGAGGACGAGCTGGGCTGTAAGTATCTTGTGATACATTCGGGCAGTCGCAATCTCGGAGTTAAGGTGTGCAACTTTTTCCAACACTTAGCCAAGAAGAATGTGAATCGAAACGAGGAGCGCAAGCGCATCATCGAAGACTTAAAAAAGTACGGCTTAGAGAGGGAAATTAACAATACGTTGCGTCGCTTTGGCACCGTGCCTCCTGACCTCGCCTATCTTGAGGGAGAAGCCCTCAATGCCTATAATTTCGCAGCGAACGTCTGTCAGTATTTTGCCGACGACAACAGATGGAATATAGCAATGCCTATAATCCATGGGCTTCAATTATCGTTCGTGGATTTCTTTACCACCAGACATAACTATTTTGACATACACTCAGGCATCATCCGAAAAGGAGCTGTGCGTGCCGAAAAAGGCGAACAGCTCATAATTCCTCTGAACATGCGCGACGGTTGTCTTCTGTGTACAGGCAAGGGCAACGACGACTGGCTTCAGTCGGCTCCGCACGGTGCTGGCAGACTGATGTCGCGCTGGGCGGCCAAGAAGCAGCTCAGCATGGAGGAATACCGCCAGCAGATGCACGACATTTACTCCACATCGGTATGCGAGTCCACCATCGACGAATCACCAATGGCGTATAAGTCGGCAGTGGAGATTGAAGAGCTGATAGGCGACACCGTGACCGTGGTGAAGCGCATCAAGCCGATATACAACTTTAAGGCGAAGTAAGACAAATAAAATTTTTATAGAACAATGGAAACAAGCTTATTGAAAAACTTCTTGTGCATGTTGGGCGTGATAGGAGTAGTAATCCTTATCGCTTGCCTTATTTGCCTGTTGCGTGAGTTCTTTCGTACCAGGAGAGAAAGAAAGGCAAAGCAAAAGGAGGAATGCCAACAGCAGGAAAAACCTACATGGCTGCCGATACCGCCTGTGCTCCTCACTCCAAAAGAGCGGCGCGAATACATGCTCAACCATATCGAGGACGGACGGTTTTATGCAATCTTCTCGCTCCGCAACTCCGACACCACCATTGTATGCGCAAAGCGATACGATGCTGAAGAAAAAAGGCTCTATTGTTATGCTTACCTTTGGATAAGCGGAAATGGCGTTTATAACTTGCATGTCAGCGACCCTCGCGGTATAATCAAATTGCGTGATTTTCTCGGCGACAAGCCCCTACGTATCGACTACAATCTCAACCCTGCCCTCGTTGTCTTTGAAGAGGAAAATATCTCGCCCTACCTCACGGAGAGAGATTTCAACGACTTCGTGCTCAGTATACAGAAGGCTGGGCTTGAATGTAATATCGAGAAGGGCGAAGATAATGGGCTGGGCTCTTACAAATATCGCTTGAAAGAAAGAGAAAAGTGAGAACAAACATTATATTAAACAATTAAAAAACAAAACAACAATTATGGAAACAGTAATTTCAGCACTTATCATTTTTTTAGTTATCCTGCTCATTTGTTTCTTGTCGTCTTTGATTGACAAGTTCTGCGGAAAGCGCAAGGATGAGTTTATCGACAAGACCATCGAGAAGGCTATCGACAAGGTTTCGTCTGTCGTTACGTCTAAGATAGCGATGGTATTGGAGAAGTACAAGACAGGTCCCTGGTATCTTGTGGTATATACTGCAGCAGAGGGTTAGCCTATCTGGATTTCTAACAACAACATTCGTTCTGTGCATCCCGATGCTAAGAAACGCCGATTAATAGTGAAGCTATTCAATGGTGAGGATATGGTGATAGAAGACGTGGAGAGCTATGACATCCAGGCTGCAAACGAAATGGCAGACTTTGATTTTCTGTAAAGACAATACGCTCTAATTATAGACTTATGGAACATTCAACTATTGGATTAATCGTTTGGATTTTGGCAGTAGCGTTGATGGTCATTACGTTCCTCTATTGCATGCGTCGAGAGTCTGGCGGCAAGCGGACACCGCTTCGTCAGCTTCATTACACTTCTCCGACACCGCCACCTGCAACATGGAACCTCAAGACCGAGGCAAAGCCCGATAAAAATAATGGCTCGTGGTTTCTTGTGGTCTATGCCGATGTGGACGAAAGAAACTATACTGCCATTGCAGCGGAAAATGTTCTGGATTTTCAGTTTAGTGGCAAAAGAGGAGAAATGAGAATCCACAGCAAGAAACATAGCGGTTTTCCAGACGATACCCTGCACTTTGAAAACATAAACCGATATAAGTTTTTGCGGGCTTCACAGCTTGGAGATTATCGCGATATGGAAGATGAGTGATAGCCATCTCGTTCATTAAATATATGAATATGGCATAAAACATAACCGCAAAAAGACTTTCCGTAAAACATTGTTTTAAGACTGCGTGGCTCGCAAGGAATCCCGACTGCCCACAACTTGAACTTTCCATTTTTGGTTGTGGCAGGGAAGACGGCGAAGCCCGCAGTCTTTTTTATGTCCGCCCCAGCAAATCAAAATCCGCTATCTTTGCCTTGTAAACAATTCGAGGTTTCTCGCGGCATCTCGCAGCCCTCAACCAACAACACTAACAATACAACGAAAGAATGACAACAGTATCTTCTATCAGCGAGCTCCAACAGCGTAGTGAGGAACTCAAAGCACTGGGCTACGAGGCTGTGCGCCCGGCGGCTTACACCAGACCAAACATGGATGGTAGTCGCACGTTCTCCTGGGGCGATTACGCCCATTCTATGCTCACATCTTCAACTTCGGCAGACTCGGGCGCAGCCCGACGTGAGATTAGCACCGTGTTCGGTTCAAGCGGTGGAGAAAACAAAGCCGTACCGCAGAACGTAGGCACGCCGGGGTTAGGTTTTATGGAGTGGGGCTTGGGCAATCGACTGCCCAACATCGTGTACTTACTTTCTAAAATGTCGCCCTTCCCTGCTGCCGGCATCGACTTCGTGAAGAAGATACTCGTAGGTCGCGGTCCAGTCGCCAAGTACCACTATACACAGTACGTTGGCGGCAATATCACCGAGAAAAACATCCCCTTTGCTTCTGCTGGCACTCTGCTACGAGGTCAGATAGCGGACCTTAAGGCTAAGGAAAAGCAACTCTCAGAATCGGAGAACGAAAAATCTCGTTCGGAGGCTCAGTTCACACCGTCGGCGCCCTCGCTCTCCGAACCGAACAGCAGCGAAGACAGCGAGGAGATGAAGTCGCTAAAAGAGGATCTTGCCGAATGGGAACGCACGAACAAAGAACTTCAGGAGTTTATTGACAACAACGACCTGCATCGCACCTATCTCGATATGGCTGGCGATATGTCGCTTATGTCACAATGTTTCTGCGAGATTCAGCTTAATCAGCGTCAGCTTGACAAGGACGGACACCCAGTACCTACATCGCAGTGGACCCCGAAGGTTGTCGGACTGAAGCATCGCAGTGTTTTCACAACCCGACTGGAGCGCATGGACGATCAGTATCGCATCAACTACGCATACACATCTAACCAGTGGCTCGATTCGTCGCAGGTGCAGACCTCGCTCAAGCCCGAGGATATGCGCATAGCCGCCGTGC
>ERZ791632.30-NODE-30-length-52668-cov-18.3432_pt1 | contig 52668 bp, 48 predicted proteins | sample MGYA00510263_ERZ791632 | MGnify/ENA primary metagenome ERZ791632 (study PRJEB30046, sample SAMN00715181) | human gut metagenome | study: EMG produced TPA metagenomics assembly of the A metagenome-wide association study of gut microbiota in type 2... | reverse complement strand
AAGTCTTTAAAAAGGCAGATGAATCAGGAAATCCAGAATAATTTTATTGTTGAACTCTTTAAAGCAAAATTGATTATGGAAAGAAAGAATGATATTCCATTTGAGCATCAGATGATGTTTATTCTGAGACGTTATGATTATGTAATGGCTGAGAATATTGAGCTGCGTAAGGAAATAGAGGAACTTACAGAAGCTCTTGAGGAACTTGGAGGAAATAATGAACGTAAATCTTTAAAAAAGCGTATAAAGAAGCTGTCTGATAAGAATGAGAGCCTAAAACAGAAGCTTTCTGAAAAGAACAAGCGTTACGATGAAGTATATCGTTTGTACAAGATGGTCTTAAAGAAGAAAAATGTTCTTAAAAATACGTTGCTGTATGTAAAGACGCATATTAATAAGATGCTTGCACTTGTTGATATTCCTGCTTTGAAACTGTTGTCACAGCGTATTACCAAGGATGTAAATTTGGTAGAACATACCAATTGTGTATATGAAGAAGTAATAGAATAAAGAAAAGCTAATTGTATCTTTCAAAAGAGAATAATTAAAACGTATCGATATGACAAATGAACAAATTAAGCAGCACTTGGATAGAGTGGTAAAAACTGCTAAAGATATTGCTGCAAAGACTTGTAGTCAGCAATGGGAGAACTACAAGAAAAATAGAGTAGGGAATGGAGAACGCCCAATTCCGAAAGAGATGGAAGAAAGCATTCGGGATGTCTTCACCTTTGCATATGCTACAGGTATTGCTACAGGTGTTGAGGACACCATTGTTAGTTATAATATGATGTTCAATACAGGGAAAGGAGGTGAGGCATGAAAAGACGTATGGCTAATAAGATAGAAAACTATAAAATCCTGCCTAAGCGACTTATCAATAAATATATGTCTCTTAGTTTTGAACAAGGTTACTTTAGTGTCTCTATAGAATTTAAAGGTTGTGCCAAAGTGTATGTTCGTGATGTGTGGGGTAGAATACTCATTTATAGCCTTAACTATTCAGATGGCAAGTGTGAGCATTCTCATGGCTACAAGATGTGGAATGATGATGTTTTGTACCATGTTCACAAAGGAATGAAATATGATGGTAAATAATAAGATTTTAGAATATAATCATGATAAGGTTATTGTTGAAGAAAATGATGATAGTTATGTCATAGACTTCCAAAGAGGTTTAGGTGAGATTTCATACTCTAAAAAGGATTGGACTCTTACCAGAGCCTTGTATCATCAATCTATTCAAAACTACAAAAAGGAAATAGAAGAAGATTTATACGAATGGTAATTTATTATTTTTAAAATGATATACAATGTATAAGGTAAAAATATTTTTTGGTTCATTCTATGGGGAATGGTTTGAAAATGATTTCTTGAAGGATATGGATTGGTCAGATATATCAGTCGCAGAATGTATGATAGAAGCTCATTTTCCAGTAGTTCCTGCCCATGGCAGTATTGTTGATGTAAGTAGTCTCCGTTCACAGATTTATAAAGGATGGAAAAAATATGTTGATGCAGGAGGTTATTTGTCAGATGTGATAGATGGGGTTAGATGCAAATTCAAGATTCCACGACAAATTCCAAATGCAGATATATTTAAAGAAATGGTATTTGGAGGTAATTATTTACAAGATTTTATCTCTTATAAAAATTATAGGGTCGGTACTGATGAAGATGAAGATGTCTTTTATGGAGTATGTCTAACACCTAATACAGACTATATTAAAATAGAGATTTACTGATAATACTCGCTATATAGATTTAAGGGATGCACCGATTAACTGCATCCCTTAAACTCAATTTATTTAATGGTGAAATCAAAGACTGTCCATGAAGCTGCGTCCTTCTCATTCCATGTCAGGCAGTATTCACCAGGCGTGCCTTTTACGGTCATATCATATACATTTTCTGATACTTTATTCACAGAGACTATAACATCAGCAGCATCTGCTTTGGATTTTGTATGACCACCCAAAAACGCAGAAGTGTTTCTGGCTCCAATGAACTCACGCTTGTTACCTTTTACTTTAAATCTACAGACAATGAAATCATCTATAGTAAGGTCACTTGAAAACATCTTATAATATTCTGATATGCTATTTTTTTCGTGTGTAAAATAAACACGGAATTGGGCTTCTCCTAAGAACTGATAGTTAGACGTGGAACCATTATATGTTAATATCCATTTAGAACTGAGTGTAGTGTCTGTTATTCTGTTTTCATTTGCGTCTATATGTTTCATAGCCACAAGTTTATTGTCGATATTAGCAAAAATACCTACGGAATCTTGTTTTAATTTTCCTAAAGCTGTTTTACGAAAATCTATACCTGCTTCTGCAAAAGATGCTTTCTGCTCCTCGTAAGCCTTACGTCTGGAGTCATTATACCCTCTTACGAAGTCCTCATCTTTTCCTGCTAATGGATCGGTGGTAGGAACCTCTTCGTCATCATCTAAATCTTCTTCATCATCAGATTCGTGTTTAGGGAGAATCTTACTAATGTCTGTTACACCACCCTTAATCAAAGCTTTGGCTTTTTCTCTTGCTTGCTCAATAGGAGTCTGAGCCATCATAAATGTGCTTGTAGATACAAGCAACATTGTTAACAAAACAATTTTTTTCATATATGTATAACTTTTTAGAATAAAATGCAAAGTTAATGCTTTTATTAAGAAAATAAGCAATGTCTGCATTTTTTTATATATAATTAAACGAAGAGAGGAAACATTTCCAAGAAACGCTTCCTCTCTTTTTCTTATAGTTATGATGCTTTTTGTTGTTGGGTTTTCTCTGTTTGATGAAATTCCCTTTGAATAACTTTTATCATATTCTTCACTTCCTGGTCTATCTTATTGAAATTGTTATATAAGATACGTTCCTTTGCATCTACAGAACCAAAATCATAGAATTTAGGCAAAGGAAAATTCTTATAATCCTCTTCCTCTGCCTTTATTTCATCCATATTAAAGTTGGTTTTGCAGAAGAACTTGGAAGTTTTAAACTCTTCTGCCTTTTGAATGTCCATAGCACCTTTGCGACCTGTCTTTGTAACAGTAAAATCTCTTGCTGTCTGACCACATATCCAACCAGATGCCATGTCGGAAATCTTAGATGCCGGAACAAGACTATCCAAGTTTTCATTAAGATTGATGGAAGTTCTGTCACGGTCAATGGTGATTCCTTTCTTTAGCTGAACCACCTTGCCAAAGATGTCGCCGGAGAGCCAGTCGAGAGTGTCCTTGCTACGAGCAGAGCCGCTGATTACATTGCCAACAGTGGTGATAATTTTGTCTTTACCAACCTTACCATAGTCAGCCTCCAACTGAGGCAACTCCTGAAAGCCTAATGTTACTGCAACCTTGTTGCTTCGGGCAGTTCCAATCAATCTATCTATTTTATGGAAATACAAAGTTGGTAACTCGTCAACAATAATACTTACAGGTACATTTTTACCCTGACCGCTGTTCACACGTGTCACAAGGCGATTCAATATAAGGGCATTCAATGCACCGATGATACTCTCCATTTCCGGGTCATTAGCAATAAGAAGATAACTTGGATTCTTAGGATCACTGACTTTTAAATCAAAGTCATCGCCTGAGAATACCCAATATGCCTCTTTCGTTGCAAGTCGTGATGTTTGAACACGAAGTGTACCAATCATACCTTCCAACTGTTCCATAGCGTTATTCTTCTTCGCTGTCATGAACGGAGCCATCAGAGGATAAACCTCAGGGTCTGTTTCCAAAACTTCAAATATCTCAGAATAATCTCTATTCAAGAACGACAGTACATGAGGCATATCCGAATATTTGCCTTTCCAATAGGCAGGTTCAACAATGTGTTCCTTCTCACCAAGATGACCTTTTGCAAATACACGTCCAGTGAGTCGCTTATGATGTGTTTCTGGGTCTTCTTCATATTGTGCTTCAAGCTCATTACCATGCTCGTCGTATGGTTTCTTTCCATAGTTTACAAAGAAATAAATGCAAGCGGCAAGAAAGTTTGTAGCAGATGTTTGGAAGAACTGGTCACTACCACCGCCACTTCCTTTCTGTCCTTTCTGCAAAGATTCAATCAGTGTCTCAGCAGTTTCCTGGGCAGCAGCCAAATTACTAATGTATTTCTGCTGAATAGGGTTGACACGTCTTGAATATTCAACATTCACGAAGTTGATGATATTAAACCTACATCCTTTGGGCGTTTTACCTTGCTGTTGGTTCTTCTTGTAATGATAGTAAAGCTTAGTAGCCAAAGTTGGAAATTTATAGTCGTACACAACCATGGCAAAGCCTTTGGCACTATGCTGTCTGATGTATGGTTCTATGACAGAGAATGTCTTACCACTACCAGGAGTACCCACAACCCAAGTTCCACGGAATGGGTTAATGATATTAATCCATCCCTTACGGAATCTACCTTTATAATAGTAACGCATCGGTATATTAACAGAATACTTGTTGTCAACGTATTCTTCTGTCTGCTCGAAACTCTCATTCTCGAAGTTGAATCTATCTTTAAGCATTCCATCCTTGAAATATTTTGAGACATTATCAAGTGCAATATGTATCAATATGGTTCCTATCAAAGAGGCGAGCATATAAAGCCAAATGTTGGTTCTCAGCAACCAAACTCTGGTTTTCCAATCACAGCTATAAAGAAAAACAGAAACTGTTACCAAAACGAGTCCGATTGAGATAGGCCAGAAAACCATCTTTCTCGCATCGAACTCTATCTGTTTCTTGTTTTTAGTGCCTATACAGGTGATGATTACCAACATTACTGTAACAATCTTGCTATATGGCAGAAACTGATACATGGATAGCCTCCCAAGGCGGCTATGGACGTTGGTGATAACGCCGCCCAAGAAATCCAAAGCTGTTGGGTCAAGCGCAAACATAAAAAATTCGAGCAACAAAGAAACATAGATTGTCACTCGGAAAAGGGTGTATGTTCCCTGTAGTTCTTTTGACTCTTCCATTATTTTGTATTCATTTTATTCGCTGTTCTTGCTTTATTTATCCATCCTCTTTTACAGTCAGCAACAATAGCTTTCATGGACCGTGTTCCTCTTGGTGTTCCACGAAGCTCGTACCAAGAATCCAGCAAAGATGTATAGCGGATTAATCTGTTCATCCTTCTTAGCTTAAAGTTCAACTTTACCAATGTATTGTTGATATTGGCTATGACTTGAATCCTTTGATGTTCCGTAAGTTTAGGGTTCTTTCCTTTCGATGATCCAAGCGGTAGAATCAGCTTTACATCGGCAGCAATCTGAATGCCGTCATTAATGACATCTTCATAGATATTATTTTTCTTCTGTGACAAAGCTACAGCCAGTACGTTAGCAGGACATGAAACACCGACAGATTTTAACTCTTTAAGATTTTTAAGAGTTTGGTCAACCTGGTAATAAATGCCGTAAATGCTTGCAGCTAAAGTAAGCATATCACCAAAACTGGATAGATAGTTATCAAACTCTCTTTGAAAGTTTGTTACTTTCTTCGTCTGTTCTGAGACATACTTGTGTCCAGTTAGGTTAAGTGACATTACTTCATCTTGTGATTTTAGAGTTTTTTTTGCCTTCTTGGCGTAATCAAGGAACAATCCTGCACGCACTACGTCTTCTCCGGCATAAACCTTTAATGAGTGGAAAGATATCAGTCCTGCCAATACTATCATATAAAAGAATTTATTTACCATCCCCATGATTTACTGTTCTGTTTAAGTTTATAATATCTTGCAACAGAAGTTGCTGCTCGGCGCATTCTGTTTCTTGCTTCAAGGGCAAGCCTACCATTTGACTTGTCTATTTTGCCTGCAATGGCACGATTCCAAACATCCTCAAAACTGAACACAGATATAGATACAGCCAATCTTCTTAACTTGGAATTGAGTTGTTCAAGCTCACGCTCCAAATTCCATATTAATTGTGTTCTTTCTGCACTGTTCAGCATATTTCCATCTCCACCTTTCTCGCATACTTTTTTTAAGGAGCGATATGTTTTAATAAATTGTATTGCTGTTTCCATATAAAGGTTATTCATAGACATTGTGGCAAAGACACCTTGTGGATTAATTTTCTTTGCAGCAGAAACCTCCCATAAGGCGTTTAAAGTTTGCACACCTTCTAAGTAGAGTTGACAGTCAGCAACAAGTCTAGATGCAAACCCTTTTGTAGTTTTTAGATATTTATTATATTGTTGCTCCCAATTTTTTATCTTTGCTGTGGTTTCCGAAAGTTCTGCTTGAATCCCGGCTTCTTTCTTTCGATAATTTGTTTGTGCAGAAATCTCGTTAAGAATATTGTCTTCACCTTTCTTTATAGCAAGATATTCACCTGGATTAGAAGTTGTAGCACTAATTTGTCCACGACAAACAGCCGTGGACAACACTATAGCAAAACAGAGCATTACAGCTCTAAACTTGATTAGTAATTTCATATATCCCCTTTCTTCCTTTATTAAATTCAACTCTCATTCTTATTTCAGACACAACATCGTCAGCTTCTTTAATACCTATCATGTTGACCACTGAATTATTTCTATCACCTGAATAAATGGTGACGGTTTTCAATCCAAATATCTGTTGTGGCAACGAACGATGTTGCTTGTAGTCCACAACACGATATAACTCAACATAATCTGTTGAGTGTGATAATACTCCATGAAGTATTATTATTTGTTCCGATGTTATAACGTATTCGGTACGCAACAATGACAGTAACTGACAGAACAGATATATAACCAAAAACAATGCGGCATAGATAAAATATTCGTGCCACATAAACTTGCCAAATACATATACCCAAAAAGCGGCAATGCTTAGGCAGATGGCAGGAAACTCATTAATGACGTATTGAAATATCTGAGGTCTCAAAGCCACCGTCTGAAATATTTGAATAGAGTTATTATTCATACCTTATTATATTAAATATAAAGAGAAAAGAAGTATGGGCTAAACACCCATACCTCTACCTTCTCCATGTCCACGGTCTTCGCCTATCTCTGCAGCATAACTTGCAGCGGCAACTGCTTCTGGCGATACAATACCTGGTTTAGAAAATACAGCCCTTGACTCATAGAAGTCTGGTTTAGGTCTTGGTGGGGCTGCCATCGAAAGACCCGCAGCAACATCTAATCCGGTAGTTACGGCAGCAAGAATAGCCGCACCTAAGTTGAAGCCATGTCCTGATTTAGTCTTCATTTCCACCTCAGGGAATATCTTATCAAAGAGTTTCATTCTCTGATAGTCATTCACAGCAAGGAATTTATTGAAGTCTTTCTGATTAATCTCGTGTGAGACTACGTTTCCGTCAATGACTGCGGACATCTTATATTTACCCTCGATAACCTTACCTTGCTCATCCTTCAATCTTTCCACAGAAATATCACCAATAGTTGTAGCACGACCATGTTCGCCACTACGTTTCCATTCCTTGCTTTCTTTGAGATTATTCAAAGACTCTCCGTTTACCCCAGCATCACCCATAAGATTGATCTTTGCGGCATTACGTAAGTCATTGAGATTAATGGCTTCGTTGCCATAATGAACAACCCTGCCTTCTGTTACAGAAGGCTTCTCACTATGAGCAGATACTAAATCCTCAGACAATACTTTTTCTTTTCCAACCGTCTTAACGACTTCGGTGCCAAATCCGGCTTTATGCAATTCATCTATAACCTTGTTGCTGATAGTGGCATTATTGTTGAATGACTGCTGACGCATATCTTGATGAAGGCTGCTTGTTGGAACGATCTGCATCTTCTGCTTGTTCTCATCTGTAAAAGGGATAAGAACGGTCAACATCTTGGCTCTGTCCTCATTTGTTCCATTTTTGAAAGCATTGTATTGTGCCTCTGTTATCTTAAATGACCACATTCCTGCATCCTTATCGGTACGGACATTTATCTGATAATTGCCAGAGATTTGGTCTTTCCATGCCATCGCTCCAGTAATGGCAGCGGAAGTATTTGCATTTACAAGACTATAATCTCCTTTCAGTGTGACAACGCCCTCTGCCTGGTCAATTCCTTTTGACCTAACAGCATCTTGCATCTGACCATTTGATGCACTCTTTATCTTCACTTCATCAAAGACTTTATCAAACAGTTTCAGGCGATACTCGTCATCGTAGTTGATAAACTTCAGATAGTCATCTTTACTAATCTCGTGACTCATCAACTGATTGTTTATTACCGCCGTCATACGGAATGTTGTCTTCTGACCGTCATTCGTAGGGTAGGCTTGTATCTCTCCCACAGAAACTGCACGACCATCTTTGACTGGCAGATAGAACCCTTGGCTTGCATCCAAACTTCTACCATCTACAACACCAATACTATTCCATTTGTCTATATAGCCAGTCTTGTAATCTTGACGCATATTCTTCATGTCAATATCAATGACATCGATGTTCTTGGCATAGGATGCTGCTTGTTGCTGCCCTAAGTTCAACTCCTGTTCAATCTCTGGTTTCAACTTAATATTGATGTAGTCCTTGCTTTGAAGATGCTCTTTGGTTATCTTCTCTGAAAAGTCTTTGGAAATGACTTTGTTGATAATATCAAGTCGCTCACTAATATTAGGAGCTGTCTTGTTGTGAACCATCTTGTGCTTACCCTCGCCAGAAGTGAATCTCAGCTTGTCATTGAGGATCTTTTTCAATTGTTCGTCTGTCAACGCATATTGTAAATCCTTGTTGATACCGTCACACTTGATTGTAAGAGTTTTCTTCTCTTTATCGATAACGATGCCATGAGAAGAGAGAACCTTGTTGAATCCTTCACCACTAAAGGTTAGTTCTGCACTGTAATTATTAAGGTATTCTCCCAAGGTCAACGCCTGTCCTTTTGGGCGAACCAACTGTTTCGGCTTAGCATCAATCTTCATGTTAGCCAAAGAATCCTGCTGCTGGTTTCCTTTGTCATAAAAGCCGTAATCACCAGTCTTCAATTCTCCAGGCTTTAGTCTGCCATCAGGTCTATCCATCACAACAGGTGCACTACTTGCGAAGAAAGGACGGTCATCTATTCTTCTTGCATGATAACCATGTCTTCCAAAAGCTCTGAATCCATCCAAGAAACTGTCAAAACGTCCGTATCTTGCACCTTCAAAAGGGTAGAATGGGCGTTCTCCTCTATATCCATATTCTCCAGGATTAAGTCGATGTCCATTTAAACCCATATTTACAGGGCTATTAGCATTACGTGCAGCAACCCAAGAACCAGGAATATAATAGTCATTTTTCACAATTGATACAAAAGTTTCGTAAGCCTTTTTATCCCATACGTTAGTTCCGCCATTCCTTAATGCCTCCAATTGAGCATCATTGAGTGTATAACGTCGAGGTGTTGATGTGTTGTGAGCCATTGTTACCAACTGATATTCACCTGTTGGGGTCATTGCAATCTGTGCTTGCATACCATTGGCATTAAGCGTATTTTGGAGCTGAGGAGCTATGTCCAATGCTCTTGGATTTGTATTCTTTCTTACTGACATATTCGTTATTATTTATTTAATGTTATTTCTTGCTACCCAAAATTCGGAGTATATAAATAAAGAGGTTGACGAAATCAAGATACAATTCTAAAGCTCCTAATAGAGCTATCTTTTGACTATGTTCGTCAACTCCATATTGGGATTCTTCTATAAGAATCTTTTTTATTTTCTGAGAATCCCATGCAATCAGTCCAATAAAAATTATTACTGCCGCATAGCTTATCATTAAGTCAAAACCACTGCTTTTGCAGAAAAGATTGACTATTGTAGCTATAACTAAGCCGATTAATGCGAAAAACAGTAATTTCCCAATTGAAGACAAGTCCTTCTTGGTAGTATAGCCATATAAGGACATTATTCCGAAGGTTCCTGCTGTTATGAAGAAAGCCTTTGCAATGCTTGCCTCTTGATATACCAGCAGCGTAAATGACAGTGTCACGCCATTAAGCAAAGAGTATAAAATGAATAGGATAGTGGCTTGTGTCAAGCCCAGTTTTCTAATTCTACTACTGATGATGAATACCAAAGCTATTTCTGCACCACATATTCCAAATACCATCAATGGATGTTCAAACATTGCAGACATCAATGGTACAGATTGAGCTACAGAATAAGCGGTAAATCCTGTTATTAAAAGGGCAAGTGTCATCCAAAGATACACCTTACCCATAAGAATAGAGAAAGACTTTTGCAAGTCCTTCTCATATATAATTCCAGAGCTTTCCAGTTTTGGATAGATGCTATTAAACAATTCTTTTTCAGTCATAATTTTACATATTATAATTAGTCTTTCTTATACACTATAACACAAGTGTGTCGATTAGCAGTGTAAGGCTTGTAGAGATTTATACCGCCTTGGCTTACACCAATCATTTTTTCCTTTGGCACACCAGCTTTGACAAGGAGTTTAGCTATATATTTTGCTCTTTTGATACTCAGCTTGCGGTTTATTTTGGGTGTTCCTGTTTTACTATCAGCGGCTCCCACAATTCTTAGATTGAGATCGAACTCATTTACTGCTCCTGCAATCTCTTTGATATTTACCAACTGCTGCTTGTCAATAAGTTCTGTTGAGTTAATCTTGAAGAAGAACAATATTGGTGCGTCAAACTTGGCAAGTCGCTCGTCAACTGTTGTTTCACCGTTGTTCATTCGCTCTCTAAGTTTTCGCAAGCCTTCATAATCATTGCGAGGGAATGGTGTGAGGTCTGTAACATTTTGCACAGGCGACATACCAACACACTTTGATGACTTCTTTTCCCATCCGAGTTTGCCAATGCCTACAGTCAAGCCGATGCTTGCTTGAAACAAATTGTCACCAAAATGCTTGTCCTTGCCAGCTCCATCAAAGGTTTGGAATGTGCTCGTTCCTCCAAATTCAGCAGACAAACTGACTCTTTTTGACATTCTATAGCTTCCAATCACACCATAGCTAATGGCAAATGGCTTATTGCGTAAATCGCTGTTTCTTATGATACCAGCACCAACATAGGGAATGACGTTCCACTTTGGAAGAGGGGTATAGGTGGTTCTGTAGAACGAAGAAATATTCAACATCAAATCACCATGATAATTTTGATAGTTTACAGATTCCTTGTCAAAATTGGCAAACTGGAAACCCTGGTACACAACACGTGTTCCGAAGAAACGAGAGTGCCATTTACCAAGACTAAACACCATGGTGTATTTTGTCTTGTCATAAAAGTCTCCGCACCCCTTTGGCGCACCAAGAAAAGTGGATGTACCAGCTTGCACAGAGGCAAACCAGTTGTCTTCGATACCTGATAGATGGAAACGTGTGTTTCCATCAGAAATAGATGGCTGCTGTTGAAGATTGTGGTTGGTTGTTGACATAGGCATAGAAGAACAAGTAGTTCTTGCATAGTTCTTTTCGTCATCACCATAAACCACCTGTGCCTTAGCTACTGTTGTTGTAAGGCATAAAGCCAGCATCATTAAAGTTTTTGCTTTCATTATTTTCTTTTTATTATTTATAAATTCTACATTTTTTCAGCTAAATCGTCATACAGATATAGCTTATGTTTCATTATTATACGCTCACATTTTTCAACATAATCGTTTCTGGTTGCATAACCCGAAGCTTTTATAGCCAGAAGCCAATGATGAAAGTCTTTGCTGCCATATCTCCAACATCGTGCGTAACGGTCACTCATAAGGAGACGTGAATGGTATTCAACACTTTCCTCTGGCGAGTTGAAATTGCAAAACTTTTCGTTCGGACGATCATCATTATGTACACTATATGGCAAACCTTTACTCAACCATCGGCGATTTGCCTTGATTCCGAAGAAGTTGTAACCTGCTTGTGCAAGATTGCTGTTTCCCCATCCGCTTTCTAACGCCATTTGAGCGAGAGTGACAGAAGATGGAATGCCATACTTGCGCTGCTGCCGCATTGCCATACTTGCATATTCCTTGAAGAACTCTGTTGGAGTCATTATCTTCTTCTCGTCCAAATGCAGAGCTTTGACGGCTTTCTGCTTAGTATCTCGTATATATACCAGCAGGTTATATGGGTCTTGAAGTTTCCCTCTAAGTCGGCTTGTTATATGAAGATGTGGTCCTGTACTTCGCCCGGTAGTGCCGCTTAGACCTACAGGCTCCCCGGCATATATCTTCATATTCTTCTCAACCCAAATCTCCGACAGATGGCAGTAACTAACGGTGTAATCACCAAATTGCATGGTTACAAATTTTCCCGAACCTCTGTCATAGCCAGTTGCCTTTACATAGCCATCGAACATGGCAAGCACCTCTTCATAACGTGCAGCCAAATCAAGACCTCTATGTTGCCTGGCGTGACCGTTGAAAGGGTCAGCACGTGTTCCGTAGAATGAATTTATTCTTATTGTCTTCAGCGGAAAGCTAACACTTAGATACTTGTCAATCCAATAATCTTTTATGTCATCCTCAGTTGTTGCAAATGAGGATTGTACTCCCATACTGCATAAAAGCAATAATAGAACAATAATCTTTTTCATTGATATACCTTTTTTATTAAGCTGCAAAAATACAATAATAGATACAAGGAATAGTTCTAAAAAAAATAAATGTTTTATATTAACATTAATAATATAAATTAAGCCTATTCTTATACATTTTATATTTAAAATGTTAATATAGGAGATATATTTGTTTTTTCATACATTCATTAAAGAAAAGTCTTAATTTTGCATCCTCAACAAAATAATAAAAAGAAATATGAAGAAATTTACAGAAAACGAGATTCCTTACGAGGATTTTGAGCGGATGGGGTTCTCACAAGAAATGATAGATGACCTTCCTGAGACAATTATGAACAGACTCTTATCTGGAGAGAAAACTCCTCTGTTGTCATCTTCTAAGAATGACTCTAAAGATAATCCAATGAAGGCTACCATTTGGATGAGTAGGGAAGAGAACGGTGTGGTTACTGGCTTTTATCGTCCTTATGATAATGTACGTGACTATTCTGATTTTAGCAAAAGCCAGCAAAAGACACTTCTTAGTGGAGGTGTTGTTTTGACAGAGCTTAAAGGTCAACCGTCTTCTTATTATCAGATGGACGAAGATACTAACCGTATTCTTTCATGCCCTGCGGATTGTCTTATAAACAATTTCAATGGATTGAAAAATAATCTTTCGGCTTATATTGACGAGAAGACATTCTCAGAAGGCAAGATTCAATCTGTTGTGTCAAATGGTGACGTGATAACAATTGGTATTGATCTTTCAGATTCTAAGGGCTATAGAGTCGTTGAAGGTGATGAACAGAACTGGAAGCAGGAGAAAGAAACTGATAAGTTACCAAAGTACAATTTTGGACTTTATGGATGTTGGACATTTGATAAGGACAACAACCTATCCTATATTCCAGAAGAGAGCTATACCGACGAAATGGTGAAGGCTCAAAATGAACTTGTTGAAAAGAACAAAGCAAGAGGTATGCACATGTAATGTAAAAGATATGGAAAAGACAATAGATAAGTTTACTGATGAGCAAGAAATGCTCGATGCTTACATCAATGGCGAATACACAGCTAAAGAGATAGTTTCTGTATTCTTGCCAGATGACGTAAAAGAACAGTATCATATATATTGTTCTGAGAAAAATCTGCAAGATACAGAAGAAACCGCAGCAGCTTTTCTTGGTTGGTGGTATGAAGAAGATAGTGATAGAGAACCTACTGCCGAAGAACTGTTGGACAATGAAGAAATGTCAGAAGAAGTTATTTCGAATGGCTATCAAGATGTATTCTCTGAATGGAATGAGGATATTACTAAACTTACAGAACTCTCATCCTCTGAGAGTGCAAGAGACGTAACTTTGTGGCGATGGGAAAACCCAGCCATAACTGATAAGCAAAAATGTGCCTCAGAGACTGGTGTGCCAATTGCCGATGTTGAAAAATGGTGGTGTACTCCTGATTGGATCAACGGTTATGTAGGTGGACATTTCCATCCGACAAACCTACGAGAAATGAACAAGAAGGAGTTGAAGTCTTTCTTGATAGAAGCTTGTAGAAAAACTCTTGAAGCTTAAAGATTATAAGTTTCAAGACTGTTTCATATGACAAATATGAATATATTGTTTTAGTCCTGCTGCTTGTGAAAGTGGCAGGATTTTAAATTATTGTTTAACGCAAAAATATTATTTAAAATGAAAAGAATATTTATAATGTTAATTGTAGCAATGCTTTCTTTCTCGGTAGAAGCACAGAATTTATCTACTAAAGAAGTGTCAGAGGCATGTGCTGAAGCTATGAAATCGGATGTAACAACGTTCCTCCGCATTCCAGTTGACGGAACTGTTTCAAGTATGAAGCAAAAACTCATAGCAAAAGGATTCAAACAAAATTCCAATATGTTAAGTGGTCAGTTTAATGGACAAGATGTGTGTTTGGCTTTTGCGGCAAATAAAGGTAAAGTATGGAGGGTTGGCGTAATTAACAAAACTCCATATTCAGAAGCAGAAATTAGACTACAGTTTAACAACTTGGTAAGACAATTCAAGAACTCCGCAAAATATGACAATGTGGAGGAATATGATCCGACAATTGACGAGAGTGAAGATATAAACTACGAAATGTCTATTTGCAACAAAGTATATGAAGCTAATTTTTACCAAAAAAGCCGTATAGAAGGTGATAGTATAAAATGGAAAGAACAATTAAAACTTTCTTTGTTAAAGGAAGTTCCTAATGCGACGGTTGAAAATATTGAAGCCTATTGGAAAGTAATGTTTGAGCTTGGTAAACTAATAGGAAAAATGGAAAAACATGTGTGGTTTAAAATAGATAGAAATAGTTATGACAGTTATAGTATTCTTATTTTCTACGATAACGAATACAATAAACCAAACGGAGAAGATTTATAAAGATATACGATTTTGGAAAAAATAAGGAAAGATAAATGATATGTTTGAAAAGATAATGAAATTTGGTTGTGGATTTATCGTCATCTCTTTGTGGTGATGATATGTTTGAGCATGTGTAGTTCTTTTTATTTATTTAAAGGTATAAAGAGTAGCCCAGAGATTACCATGATATCTTCTCCTAAAACGCTTCATATCTCAAAGTTCAAGGTGGATGAAGTGTTGGAGGACGGCAGCGCAGTAGCGCATGTGGAAGACTTTTCATCAGATATAGGTGCTTTAGGCGAAGTGCTGTTTCAGAATGATGGAACAGACAGCTACGTGAATGACCAGATTATCACTGCTCCTAAAGGCAAGGTGGAACAGATAGGAACATGCAAGTATTCCGGCAACACCATCCCAGTAATCAGAGTCATAAAATAGAAGAGGTATGCAGAATAATGGCAATCGATTCTATTTATATATTATATACGATGGGCATTATTTTTGCACGTCATTTAGGTTCGATAAAATTAAAATTTTCTTGCAAGAATATAAAAAAACACTTCTTGACAGGGCAAGCTTTTTTATTCCGTATGATATTGAAAATAGGATTCGGAAGGGTAATTCCATACTATATCAGGAACAATATCTTTGTAACACATCTTTAGTATGTAATGATGATAGATTGACGTCATTACTTGGGCTATTTGCTAAATATGCCAAAGTATATGAACAAGAAGGTTATATTATAAAATAGATTTGGGAGCCAGGGCATAAACTCTGGCTCTTCTTTTTTTAGCTAATTTTTCTTTTGATTACGTAAGATTGAAACACTTAACTTATTCAGTAACGATGGTGCTATATATCTATATTACTATAGGCTTATATATCCATATAGGTATTATGTTCTTTGTCTATTGTGTTGTTTGTTTATTGCTCTATTGCATGCTTGAAGCATGGGAGTATTGCTTTCTTTATATCTATATTCTATTTTTGATCCTTACTTCGACCTCTATTTTTTTATGATAGTGGTTGCCGTCTCTCTATCATTTGGCTTTTTACCGTGCAAAGGTATGGCGGTTCTGTCAGATACCAAACACCAGGCGATGCCTTATTCGGCTAAAACTTTTTCGGAACGCCTTCCACAAATGTTGCACATTTGGGCTTTCCAAAAAACTTTCTACCGAATTGTTGGGTGTTCTGACTCTTGGAACCACCATTTCTTAATGCACGTAAAAAGGCTATATGATGACGAGATGACGGAATGATAAAAAAAATATCGGATCGAAAGGAACAAAAAACCGTTAAAGGCAATGAATCCTCAAATCCAGAATAGATTTAATGATATTCCAATTCGCAATTAGATTTGTTGAAATGTTAATTGAGAGAAAATAACCCATATTTGTTTGGGTGATAAAATAGTTTTTTGTACCTTTGCAGTGTCTTGATTGATTCTATTCAAAGGGACAGTTATTTATTAATAGGGTGAGCCAGATACTCAAATAAATCCGTAGGGCAGCGGTGCATTACTTATGGCAAAGAGAGAAATCCCTTTATTCATAGTAGATACCAGTCGCAATCATAAACGTGGTGAATGTGACTTTCTTGTTTGTACAGATAAGGACAATGGCTTCCTCGCCAAGGTCGATTATGTGGATGGAGAAAAAGAGGAAGTGGGGGATGATTACAGAATTGGATGCCCACGTAATGGTGTCAGCCTTCGCATACAGATATATCAGATGATTGGCACTCATCCTAATGTGGGTAATATCAGAACTCTACTCAAAAAAGGTATGGATTATTTTATGAAGACCGTTTCCTGTAGTATTCATCTGCTGAATCCAAGCAAGGAAGAGTGTGCTGATTATCTCAATACAATGGTCAGAATGAACAGACAGTATCTGGATGATGCCGGGTCTGATTATCAGGCACGAAAGACGGGCTTCAAGAGACTATCATCATGCTGCAAGCTTCCGCTAAGTTTCTAAAAGAAGAATAAGTTTAATTTTTCAAAATTCTATAGTATGGATATTATTGAACTTTCAAAGGTTGCTAAAGATTATTATAATAGCGTTAGAACACCTTCTTTAAAACAAGGTTGGGAAAAATATGTCTTGACTGATGGGAAGACGGCTCTTTTTGTGGGAGCAGCTTATCAACCCAAAAAAGGTGAAGTGGTTTTCTACCTGGTTGTCAAGAATAAAAATGTTCTGTGCCAGCTTTATAAAACGTATGAAGAGCCGGAATCTTCGGAAAAGAATAATCAAAAATAAACTATATGAGCTACAAAGGCATGAAGATGGTGTTCAGCCAGATAATCTACCTTTACGTGAAGAACCTTCATGATACAGGGCGAATGTCTGATGAAGAGTACAATGCAATCACGGCTCATGCAGGGCAACAGCAACAAAGTAAAGCAGATAATGAAGAAGAGGCAGGCTAAGAAGATTATGGCTTATTCTTTCTTAAAGATTCTCAGGCAGAACCTTCCTTATGATGAAGAATTAAAAGCTTTAGACCTTTTAAATTCAAAATCCAAGTATTGGTTTGAGAGACATTGGAAATATGCTCCTGTAGAGACTGTTATAAGAGTAAGAAGAAATTTACGTTCTGTTGACTGGTTCTGGAAAAGAGACCATCGAATTACCCAAGCTGCTAAAATCACCCATATCCATTATGGAAAGTATGCGGTTAAGTTACATTCAAATCATAAATGACAGAAATATGGCAAACAATAATATCAATCTCCAAAACGCAAAGGATTTAAAGAAAAGCTTTGCAGGAAGACTGCATAACGCTCGATTGATGCGAGGATTGTCTATGCAGCAGCTATGTGATATGATGGGCAACATTATCACCAAACAGACTCTATCCAGATATGAGAATGGAGTGATGCTGCCTAAAAGTAACATAGTAATAGCCCTTTGCGATGCCCTGGAGATAAACCTGGATTATCTTTTCAGCTACAAAAGCTCTACTCCTAAAAACATACGCTATGGTAAGCTGCAGGGATTGAGCAAGAAGGAAGAAATGGCTATCGCCAGTATCATAGAAAACACAATAGAACGAACTGGTGAGATAGAAGAAATCTGTGGAATAGAACATTCGTTCAATTCCGTTCTGGTAGAACATCAGGTGAAGACGCTTTTCGATGTATTACAGGGTGCTTCCATGCTTCGCCAGGCATGGGAAATGGGTACCGCTGCTATCACCAATGTAATGAATCTTCTGGAATCAAAGGGCGTAATTATAGCTAATATTGATGCTTCAGATGCATTCACCAGTCTTCATGCCATCCTAAACGACTCTATTCCGGTGATAGCCATCAACAGCAATCTCAACGCTGAGAGTTTTCGTTTTGCTGCCCTTAATGAGTTGGCACATGCCATTCTTTGCTTTGATCAGAGTATCGATAATAAAAAGAAAGAGCATTTTTGCAGCGTCTTCGCTAATGAAATACTTCTGCCACACGACGTATTCTTCTCCGTAGTAGGGGGAAAACGTAACGGCATAGCTCTTATGGAACTGAAATATCTACAGAATGAGTATGGCATTTCTGTGGATGTTCTGATGGCGAAGGCAAAATATCTCGGAGTTATTTCTTCGAGGCACTATTCTGATTATTGCAAGAACCTCGGCAGTGCTGATTCTACGAAGAAATCAGAATCAGGCTCCATTACCAAGGAGAAGATTACTAAATTTGAGTGTATGGTTTACAGAGCATTGGCAAGCGGTATCATCACTCAATCCAAGGCTGCTGCCCTGCTAAATACCACCACGGTAGATGTTGTACGCAATTTTGTGATTGTTTAATATCAATAGAATAAATAACTAACACATCTTAAATATGAAGAAGATAATTTTGTTTCTTCTTGCTATCCTGTATGTGGGGATATGCAAGGCGCAGCTCTCGGCTGCAGACTGCAAATATGTATTGGAAATATTCTGTAGAAACTACTATGGTTCCTGCTTCGATGGGAAGTTGTATGTACCCAACACCATCATCATTACAAGTGTGGGCATTGACCAGAATAGCGGTGGAACCTTTGTGTCCGGGCTTCATTCCTACCAGGGACAGTATATTCCGTTCCGGGGGAGAAAGACCCATACCAATGTACAGTTCAACGCTGTGATCGTCCGTCAGCCAAAGCGTGACTATGTGGTTTTCAACAAATGGTATGAACCGGACATGCTCAACCGAAAGGGTGGATGGGAGACCGGGCAGAGACTCATTACCTACAAATAGAATTATTATAAAAGATTATGAAAATTGGTGTTTTTTAGCGTCAATAGTAGCTGTATTTCTTTTCTTTGCATTATCCATCAAGGGATTTGGTAATGCAATGCAACATTCTAACGGCAACAGACATCCTTATCTGTGAACATTCGATTCATAAGTAAATAGATTATATAACAAAATCAAAATGAAGAAGTTATTTATGTTATTTTTGCTATCGACCACTGTATTCAGTGTTTTTTCTCAGTCATTGTTAAAGCCTGAGAATGATTCTACATTTACAGCGGAATACAGAAACGGAGACGAGTGGGCTATGATAGCAAAAGAATACTATCCATCCTGGCGAAGGTATTATTGGATATATGTTCGTAAAGAAACAATGAGGTGTAATAATGGAGGTTCAGATACCTGTAAACGGAGTCGTTTTGATTATAAATGGAATATAAAAAAATAAGATAAACTCATTTGAAATAAAAATATTATCACTAATTTTAAGAAATAATGGATGCCTATTTAACTTATGCTGTAGGAGAAAAAGGTCATTTGGTACATGTGGACGATGTGCCAAATGGTGAAGTATGTGGCTGTACCTGCCCAGAATGCGGCTCAAAGCTAATTGCCAAGAATAAAGGTCAGCATAACCAACATCATTTTGCTCATGTAGGAGGAAGTGATTGCGTAGGAGCTGTAGAATCAGCTCTGCACCTGATGGCTAAAGAAATCCTTTCTGAAGGTAAGAAGATCATGTTACCTCGATATCCTTTACAAGTAGGTGGCATCCGTCTTTTCCAAAGTGTTGAAGTAGAGAGCTATGACAAAGAACTCTCCCTTAGACCAGATTGTGTCGGAGATACTGCCGGGCAAAAGTTATGGGTAGAATTTAAACGCTCACATGAAGTTGACACGGATAAAGGTGCCAAAATCAAATCTGCAAAAATAGAATGTGTAGAGATAGATATCAATGAATGCCCCCTGGATCCTTTAAAAATGAAAGAGTTTCTGGAAGAAAGTTCCGAAAACCGCAAATGGATATATTTTAAAGGGCAAGAGAGCTTGAAAAGCGAGCATACGTCTTACTCCCCTACAGGATATTTGGACACTCCAGGAATAAATTCAAACGTATTTACGAGAACATACGAAGATTCAAAATATCACATCGTAACAGATGAGAATAATAGTAAGGTTATAAACTTAGAAACTCTCTCATTTGAAAATTTCATTCCATCTAAGAGATATAGATGTATAGCTTGTAAGCAAGAAGTAGCTGTAAAAAGTGACAGCGCAGGACGTTTTTACTTTGTTCATAAAGAAGACAAAAATAAATGTAGCTATAGCCTCTACCTAAAAGAGGCAGCCAAAGCTCTTATAAAAGAAAAATTTGTTAGAGAAAAGAAGTTTTATATAACTCTTTCTGATAAGTTTTTCGACTTAAAAAGTCATGGCTATACAGAGTGTATTGATGGGTCTATTATAAAAGACTTTGAATATGATTTGGTCATAACGAGAAATGGTAAAATCTCCGATGATTCCATCTATATTCTACTGGATGAAAAAGGAAATAGCAATTATTCTATGCCAGACAACCATTACAAAACGATAATGGTTCCTGTTAGCGATGAAAGCATGATGTTGAGAAACATTTGCTATAATGATCAGCTAAATGCCCCCGGCATAAAATACTTCAATTTCAATCTAAAGGTAGATAAGAAAGAAGGTAATCCTACATTTACTTTATATGCAGATGGGCATTATGATTATAACAAAAAGAGCAATAATCAACCATCCTCTGCCACTTATAAAATCGAATTCATATCAAAATTCGATAAAGATAGAGATGCTAAAGAATTTGCCGTTCTTAAATGTTTGGAAGAAAACAGAAAAGTATGTCCTTGCATTGTTTGCAACAATTTAACAAGACATATTTGGGAAGATGATGAGTGTTTTATAGGTAAGATAGGAGATTTGTCGTGTAAGAACTTCATCTTATACCCATTCATCAGAAAACACATATCCAGCAGATACAAGGATGCAAAAGTTAAAGTAACATCGCTTACATCAGCAAAAGAAGAAGGCACTTTGAACTTCGTAAATGAAGAATTTTAAGATGCACAATAAATAATAAAGGTTATTTGTTATTGTGCATCAATGAATTAAAAGCTATTACACCATTTGTCAGATATGCTGTCAATAGTGTAATAGCTTTTAATTCATTTACATTCAACGATGGAAGTGGCGGTGTTGATGATGACTTTCTTCCTGGTTGTTGTCTTTTTCTTCATCCGTACCTTGCTTTTTATCAGGAGCAAGATTCTCGTCACTCTCCACGATGCCGTTGCCATCTACGTCTATGTCGATGGGGGTAGTGGAACGCATATCCAAGTTGGACGATTGACTCTGACCTTTTTGAAGCTTATCAACATAGTCGATAATCTTATCCGAAGACCTCTCGGCAGCTTTAAGCACAGCTTTGGTATAATTAGGGTCATTCTTTAATCGTTCCTTCCAAAACTTGCTACCAGCAGTCTCACCAACATCATAGCCATACTTCTGTCCTACAAGTCCACTGCCAAGATGTACAATCAGTCCTTCTTTGAGAATGTTCTCAAATCTTGAAGATACAGGCTCTGATTTTCTTGTTCTCATAACTAACCCCTCGGATAGGTCTTGCAAGAAGCCATCCTTCTTGTCATATTTTCCTACAGGCGCAACATGTATAGTGTTGTCAATAGCGGAATAGGAAGCGGAACCAACAGAAGAGTCAAAAGATGTTTTGGTGGTAAATCTATTGTTATTTACCAACGATTCAATGGCATCCTTATTCTCCGATGCTAACCGGGATTCAAGAACTTGGTTGAGCTTCATGTTACTGTACTCCTGAGGATGCTTCATCGGATAATCTGTCTGATCAATGTTATAGACATTTTCAATTCCATTCTTTGTTATAATCGGAATAGCTACAGCATTTTCATTTGCACGAATACCGTTGGCATTCATCGTAGCCAAGTTGAGGAAGACAGGAACTTCATATCCATGGTTGCGACTTGCTATATTCAACATCATTGCTGTTGTTCCTGAATATTTATGTCCGCTCATATCCATAGGTACAGACTCATTACCGTTATCTGAAACAGTCAATCCCTTGGAGGCTGCCAGTATGGAGCCGTATTCTTTATATACTTTCTTTTCCATGTGCTCCTGGGTATGCCATCTACCATCTGTCTTTGCTTTGAGAAGCAGAGGATCAATAAATCGAGTTTCAGAAGTTTGCTGTCCTCTCTGTTCTCTGAGTGGCAAGACATCTACGGATTTTCCATTTCCTATTCGTTTGTCGCCCTTGATGTAAACACGTGGGTCAATACCATCGAGGAGGTCTTTTAAAGGTCGGTCGGCTACATTCTCAGCTGAGGTGAAATGAATATGCAAGAAATCGGAAACGGCTTTCCAAAATCTATTTAAAATATGCTCCATACGTCCCAAAGACCTTGCAGCAGCAGCCTTTTCTGCCATGTTGCCGTGATTGGTCATACGAGACATTTCCTTACGGAGTTTTTCGGCACCTCTTTTGCCAGAGTAGGTAGCTAATACCTCATCAGCAACTTCATCTTCGGTCTTCAATTCCGAATAGTCTTTCTTAATTTGCCCCCATAAGGTAGTCGTTTTCATCAAATTCACGATATTGCTCCATTCATTAGGATTGTTCTCACGAATGGCATCAGCCCAAATATGAGTGTACTCATGGATTGGAGTCTCGGCGTTTGCCACACTTGGGTCGATATAAATCTTACCATTTGTGGCAAATCCCCAAATTTCTCCTTTGGAAGTCTTAAACTCACTTAATTTATGGTCATCTTTCTTGGTCGTTTCGTCATTTTGTTGTACCTTTGCATCCGAAAAGGTTTGACCGTTGTTGTTGTGTGCGATTAAGTTCGTGTTTGCCTCATTACTGAGACTGGACGTGACAGACGGACGAACCTTTTTATTTGTATAGAAATCATTAAAAATTTCATGACCTTTCTTTACTTCTGTTACAACTTTATATGTTGTGTTGTCAGAAGGATTGATATACTTATATTCAAGTCTTCCTTTTGTAGAAGGTGTTACATTTCCTTTCTCTATGATTTCTGGTATAAGTAGAATATCGTCAGAAGTAATGAATCCCTTTTTCGTGTTGAAATGCACAAAAACGCTATGTTTTGTTCCTGCTTGCAACTCGTTACCTTGGCGCATCATTATAGTTTTTTCGCCATCCATTCTCTTAGCAACAAAGGAAATGTTATTGGCTTTGCCACTAAATACATCTACTACAGTTTTTTGAGAATCTGTAAGAGTTCGACCTTGAAGTTCTTTACCTATCGCATCCATTCTTTTAAAGACACGACTTCCCATTTCTTTCACTTCATGTGAAGCTTCTTGATGTACCTTCTTGGCTTCATCGGCATCAGTGATGATATCCATACCATTTTTCTTCATTTTATCCACAAGGGCATCTCTTAACGCCGCTTCGTTTGCTGTAAGGTTTTGGGGTTGGTTTACTTTGTGGTGACGTACCGCTTGATGATTATTATTGAAGCCAAGTATGGCATCTAACTGCTCCAACTTTCTCACGTCATTTTCATCAAATGAATATGAATGGCTGTTGTAAGCATCGATCATCTTTTTCATTTCCGTATGAAATGCTAAAGACGATGCTTCCAAGTCCGCAATCATTTCATTACGGTCTTCAGGTGACATAGAGTAAGAGCTATGTGTATAGGCATGAAACGCCTCCTCGTATCTTTCCTTTTCATAAAGCTTCTTATCAACAGTGGTATTGGAAGGTATCAAATCCCAGTCACCAGATAGCAACTCCTCCTTATCCCTCATAGACTCTATATAGTCCTTCATCTTAGGGATGCTTATAGTATCACGCAGTTTCTGACGTACCATATTGCCCTCACTCTGCATAGCGACAAGTAAAAATCCAGGTTCGTTGGCATCCAAAGGAACTTCTTGATGGGTATTGAGGTCGAATGGTATGACTCTGCCTTCCTTTGTTGCAACAATCGCATTAACATTCCCTTCGTTGGCAGGGAAAATTACCGAATTATTCTCCTTTGCGTAGATTTTGTTCTCGCCAACATCATTTCCAAGGACAGATACCAACGAATAGATAATGCCGTTCTCTTGCTCCTGCTTGATGACCTTACCTAATGTGTCCAAAATAGTCTTATACTTATGAGCGTTGTCTTCATTGACAATCACATTGTCTTTCTTATTGGAGTTGTCTGTATAAACGCCAACCTTTAATGTGATTCCGTCAGACAAAGACCAAGATGCAGGTATGACCTTACCATCGAAAGCTTTGACTTCATGCACTTTCTGCATTTCCAAAGGCAGAGTCCCACCAAAGACTGGTGGATAAGATTCACGGATGTAATTCAGGACCTTGGCAAATTGCTTCTTGCCTTGTTCTACATTATTCAAATGCTTTTCAAATTTCTTTATGTCGGTATCGTTCAAGACAACAAAACTTTTGCCAATCTCATTCTTGAAATCGGCATATTCCATCTTTTCACTTTTCTCCATGAAGTTGTCTTTATCCCATCGGCGCAACACTAATTTTGGAGTATCGCCAATCAGATGACCTTTATCGTAGTCTTCCACCTTGACAACATCATTTCCATTGTGGAAATATTTGCCCACAAGACGGCTTGCCTCGTAATTGGCGATAACCTTCTCATACTTATCTGGTATTTCGAAACCATCTTCTTTCAGGAGAGCCAACTTCTCTGCCTGTCTGCTTGGTGTGTCTGGGATGATTCTTCCGTCAACCCAAGTTGCCATAAGACCGTCCTGCCATTTTACAGAAGCATACTTGCAATCAGAGAATTTATCCTTGCTTTGCTCAAAAGCCCATTTGCCAGTAGCTACCGCCCATTTTTCGATTGTGCTCAAGTTTCTGTTCTTTGACAGATAATCCAACTCCTCAGGACGAAAATAATGGTTCTGAGGAAATGGCTTTAGCTTGTTCTGTGCCTCTTCCTGTCTGTCACCGCCAAAGATTTGTTGCCATCCCTGCAAAAAGCGGTTCATAATATTCTTTGTCTTTTGTTTTGCCATAATTATTTCTACAAGAAAGAAATAGCACCAACTATTCATTGATGCCATTTCATAATTTATTAACTATTTATTTCTGGATAATAACAGATATGCTGCTGTTATTGTTCCAAGTGACAACACCCCTACCACATAGCCAAAGGATATAATAGGGTGCTTACTGCTGTGCTTGCGCTGCTGTGCCATCTTCCTTCTTACTAACATCCCAAGCAGCAACAGATTTTACAGAGCATTCTATATGCAAGTTGCTCTTGTAAACATTCAAGCGTAGGTCACCATGTACTTCCACATATTTCTCAGCTGCGAAATAGTCTGCATGGATAGGATTGAGAACAACGAAGTTTACCCAGGTGAATTCACGGTTCTCTCCATTCTTATCAGAAGAGAAAGCAGAAAAAGTCTGAAAATCCTTACCTTTCTTGCTCTTACGGTCTTCGATACCCTTCTTACCAATCTTACCCAAAAACTCCATACTACCCTCCAAGCGGTCAGGTGTAGTTGATTCATTAAACTCAACCTCCTTGTCGGTGCGCATGTTCCAATACTCAACATTTTGGTTTTTTCTTATGTGTACAACACCATTAACAGTGACTCTTCGACCAGTAGAATAGTGGTTCTTTGTCTCGGCATTAAAAGGTGCTGAGACATTAATATGCAATTCCTTAACTGTTTGGTCACTGCCTTGTATTGCTGTTACGATAGCAAAAGAAATAAACTTACTGCCATCATTTGCTGTCTTTTCTTCTGCGGAACTAACGATATTTCCGCAAACAGTTGCATTCAATTTAATCATTGTCTTAATATTTATATGTTTATATTATTATCACTTGTATAGTTAAGCCAAACGCTGTCCGTTGGACTGCTGTTGCTCAGGGTATTCTGCGTCAAAGTTTACGCTTGCCCTCTGCTGCAAGGCTTTCACATCTACGGTTTCCCTATCACGTTTCACAACATTATTGTCCTCTTGGTTTTGACCATTGGCTTCTGTTTGTGAATTATTATTAGCCATCTTGTCGGCTACTTCATCGGCTTTGATCTTCATGGCAAGACCTAAGGCAGCTTTGAACATTGAGGAAATCAATTCAGAGAACATATCTTGCCCTGTGGCTTGTTCTCCATTCTGCTGCATTAGGTAGGCAAGCCATTTATTTGGGTCGTTAGAATTGGTTATATTTGCCAACAATCTCATGTTTTGGTCTTGCTGCAATTGATTTCCTGTCTGACCGCTTCCCATAGACATGGATGAGCGTGCTTCTGCCAGGTAATCCTTACCATTCTTGTCAAGTGAAACTGGCATATTGCCTCTTACCTCCAGTTCAGCAAGATATAATGCCGGATTGAATCTCTGCCATTCACCATTTTGTTTCAGAACTTTTGTTTCAAAGTGCAAATGTGGTCCTGAACTTCGCCCGGTATTGCCCGAAACACCAATCTGCTGTCCAGCATTTACAATATTGTCCTTTTTTACACCGATTTGTGAAAGGTGCATATAGGTCGTTTGAAACTTTGTTCCATCTTGCCGACTATATTCCACAGTGATCATATTTCCTGCTGCCCCATTATTGGGTTTCACTGCAGTAACCTTTCCATTGTCTTCCGTTGCAAAAACAGGTAGGTTCTGACCTTTTGTAGATAAATCAAGACCTCCATGTTTATGTCCTGGGCGAGGCACTCCAAATTCAGAATTTAGTCTAACTTTGGACAAATCTATAGGCAAAGCCCAGTTTCCTTGCAATTGTACAAGTTGATTGTTTGGAGTCTGCTGCTGAAAGGTTTGTGAAGGATTGTTCTTGGCATAGCCAATTTGTAATCCTCGTTGTTGAGCTTGCTGAACTGCCATCTGGTCGTACTTAGACAAACCGTATGCGTTGATGTCTGTTATCAACATATTGGCATAGCTCTTATCGGTTGCGTAAACGGCTCCTATTCCATAAGCCCAATTAACATAATCAGTTGAACTGAGATTTTTCACATTCTTCTGATATACCGGGTACATCAAGACTTTAGAATGGTCTTCAATACTTTCTGCAACACTGCCATATACTCTGAATGGTTCTTTGTAGGAATGGTCATCCAAGTGATATGTAACTGGACCATCCCAAGAACCACCTTTTTTCACACTGAAAAAGTTGTTATACTTCGTACTGAGTGTATTGGTTCCCATGCCGCTTTCAATAGCCATCTGAGCGAGAGTGACAGAAGCTGGAATGCCATACTTAATTTGTTGGTCAATGGCTGCTTGTGCATATTTCTCGTAAAAAGCTTCTTTTGCTGCTGACATATATACTTTTGATTAAGAGAGTGTGCCTTGCGGCTCACTCTCTGTTGTTCTACCTATTATAAATGCAGTCCACGTGATGCGGATTGCTTCTCCTGTTCTTCTTGTTTTGTCTCCGGCTCAGATGCTTCCTTCACCTCAACCTTCTCTGTTTCCTTCACTACCTCGCTTTGAGTCTGCTGACTCTCCACACCTTTTCTGAGGACTGGTTCAAAAACAACGGCGGCAACAGCCTTCTTGTATTCTGCCTTGTTATCTGCACGCCACATTCTATGCCATTGTGTTTCGGTAACAGGTGCATGGTGACGTTCTCCATCGATAGTGGCAAAAACAAGTTTCACTTTAGGATCCTGTTCCGACTTCGTAATGGTAGGATTAACAATCCTGCTTATGTCTATATCCTTAGCTGGATGTGGACTGATGATGTCAACTTTAATGTCTGGATTCTGCTTGGCAACCTCATACCATTTGTTAGCCAAAGCCGCACGTGTTGTTTTCTCCTCAGGAGTTTTACGCACACTGAAATATTTATTCATGTGCTCCTTTGATGGATAAACAGAAAACTGTGGTTCATTTTTTGCCTTGATATAGAATGCCCAACGTCCATAGTCATCCTTGATTGCTTCAAAGTGTTCTATTTCAACCTTGTTCTCCTGCTTTGGCTGTTGCGCAACCTCAATGGTCTTGTGGTTTACAAGTTGATATTGCTTCAACTGGTTAAGACTTACATCTTTGCCTTCAAAGTAAGAGTTTGGTTTGTTCAAGCCTAAGGAGCCTCCTGCATTATAGAACTTTACCTCATCAAAGCCTTCTTTCTTCAATGCGATAGAAATTCTGTCCTTTCGCATTCCTGGCACCTCATTGTTAGCTTCTACAGATGCACCAGCCGGAAGGATGACATCAACCTTGTTAGCCTTTCTGTCTCTTATGACTACAACTTCCTTCGTATCTATACTTGGAAGTTTCGCCAAATCTGCGGCTACCGAAAAGTTCTCTGCCTTATCCGTAATCAACTTAGGTGGAAGCTGGCCACGGATAGCCTTATAATCTACTTTTCGGTTTGCTATCAAGTTGTCAATAGTCTCAACGGCATTGTTCACATCCCTCTCGATGACACCAACCATCTTAGGGCTTTCCTTCAACTCACGCTCCCAATAAGGGATAAGTTTCTGGCTTTCTTTCGACAGTGTTGCAGGGAGTCCTTGACGAGCCATAAGCACACCTGCGGCAAGTTCTTGCACAAGTTTCTCATGCTTGGCATCATCCTCAGGAAGAAGGCTGTTTCTACCCGAACGGTCAAGACGATTCTCTGTACCAGTGGCAGCAACGACAGCTCTATATATGTCATTTGCTTTCTGTAAAGCAGCAAGGCGTTCGCTTCCAACACTCTTATCGGTCATGCCGCTTACTTCAATCTTGTCATCTGTCTTGTCATACTTGGCATCTTGAATTACCATAACACGCTCATATTTTATACCTTCCTGCTTCGCTACAGCTTTTGCTGTTGAGTAAGCTCTGTCAAGAACAGCTTTGCCATCTGGAACACTTTTTACAAGTTTAGGGTCTTCCAGTTGGTCACAAACTGCAACACGATGACCTGCACGGATGATATTTGGCAGATGTACATCTAACATTGCATGTGAGAAAGATACCGTATCTATCTTCTTACCTTCAATTTCCTGTTTGGTAACAGGCAAATGCGTAGCCTCTGCCGCTTTCTTAGCGTCACTTTTATATATCTCATAGGAGTCGTCTTTCCTCATGATAACAATTACATCTGGGTGTTTTGCCTTTAGTTCATCAAACTGCTTCAAGAAGCTTGCGGACGTAGAAGGCTTCAAACTTTCCTGTTGTGCTCCCTTTTCTTTTAAAAGGGTCACAAACTGGTCACCACCAACAGCAGGATAAGTTGTCTGGTCGATATTATAGATGTACTGAGTAAGGCGAGAAGCGTGTTTGCCATACATATTCTTTTCTTCATCCGACAACTTTTCATACTCTTTGTTGCTGATAATGTCATTCTTATCAGTTAGGTTCTGAAAATCCCACAGGGTCCAGTTGAATGGAGTAGCCTTCTCTCCTTGCTTTACGGCAACACCATTTTTTTGAGCATTATTGAACAATGTGAAGACGTTTGTACGGTAGCCCTTTTGGTCAGACTGCAAGTTCATCATTATATTGTTGTATGCTGTGACAGGGGTGTGAGAAAAGATAAACTCTGCATTACTCTTGGATTCTTTGTTCATCCAAACACCGTTATTTGCCTTTGCTGCGACTAAAGCTCCAAGCAATATTGTTGCGTGAGCAACACCTTTTGAAGGTTTATCCTCATCCTTCTTAGATTCTTGCTGTTGCTTTTCTTTCTCGGCTTGCTGTTGCTTTTCTTCTTGCTCATGGAAGTCTTCATGTTGCTTATCATCAACAATATTTTTTGCCTCTTTCTCGGCTTGTTCCATTGGCACACCAGTCTCTGCAATGTCTTCAGCAAGACCTTCCACATTGGTTTGAACATTACTGTCCTCATGTGCTACTACATTTTCCTTTTCTTCTGCCTTTTGATATTCAGGATCCAACTCTTCATCCAATTCTTCTTCCTGCTCATCTGTCTGTTGATATTCAGGCAATTCAGAAAGCTGCTCATACACATTTTCCAAGTTGGCATCAAGAGTACGGTCAACATCGTAGTCAAAGGTTTGGTCAACTTTAAGACCTACGTTCGTGGTTGTGCCAACCTCTATTTTATTGCTCTCCTGGTTGTACTGGAAATATAAAACATCTTCGTTAGGCATGGTGAAAGCAGGAATCTTACTCTTTATGTCGCTGAACTGCTTGGCAACATTTTCGTATGCCACCTTCTTCACGTCATCAGACGCATCGCTTTCAAGTCCATATCTCTCGATGTTGTCGATAATGTCCTGCTTAGTGACCTTGCGCATGAGGTCATAAGTGCCACCAACGCTACTGTTGTAAACAACGGCGTAGTTGTCATCCTCGGCGAGGATGTCATCGCCCGGAAACTTTGTCGCATTCTTATAGGTCTGACTTTGTAACAATGCGTCACCTTGATCATACTCCCTGGTAAGATAAAGAAGACTGTCATAGTCTTGCTTCTCTACAAGGTTGTCAAGTTCCTCACAACTATCTGTCGATTGCAGATATGTATGCGAAAAGTAATATATTTCGTCCATTTTTTCTTGTGTTGGTTCTACTGTTTGTTCTTGTGTAACACTTTTGGCATATTCTTCTCTTGGAATAATCTTATGTGCAGACTCTTCTTCAAAGAGATAATTTTCGCCATGAGCATTCTCGATGTTGGTATGATAAGCCGTGATGATACTCTTGGCTTGGTCAATACGATGGGCGATCTGCCTGGTTCTGTCATCAGAAACATCCTCATACTTAGCGTTGATGTTCGAGTAGGCTGCTTCCATGTCATAAAGGGTTCTGCCTTCTTTATGATTATAGCGTAGGTTAGGCAACATATCTGCTCCTGCCTCGATGATTTCCTTTTCGGTTGCATTTGCCACCCATTCGCTGACATCATGATTACCCTGGAAATAATCTCTCAGTTCAGGGATATTTTTGATGTCCAAAGCCGTATGACCGTCATGCTGACCATCATTTAGTATTGCCATAAGATTGGAGAAGTATTCTTGCGGAGTTAACTCTTTCTCCTCAACACCAAAAGGCTTAGGATTGTCTGTATTCTTTCCAATACCAGGAAGTTGGGCTAAATTATCTCCAAGTTCTTTGGCTGTCAATTCTGTTACATTTTTTTTATTTAATTCTGCCTTAAACGTATTCAGGTTGTCCACTGCACTCAATTCATGGTTGTACGCCTCGGTCAAAATATCCTTTTGGTTATTCAACGACAATACCATCATGTCCTTTGCGGTGTCATATCGAATAGGCATATCACCATAATAGTCATCAATATAGAACATCTCCTTGCTATCAATAGCTTCAAATTCTTTTGCTATTTCGGCAGGTTTTTGATCTTTTTCAACAGCTTCCTTGGCATGATATTGCTTCAAGTTAGAAAGTTCTTCCCATACATAACCGAGATTTTCTTCAATGCTTCTATCATGGTCGTAGTTAGTACTATATACCTCCTGCTTACCTGCTTCGTTAGTGATAAGAACATCAAGGGTGTCCTTTTCTTTGTTATATCCAACAGAAAGGACATCGCCAGACTCCATTTCTACAGTTGGCTTTTCTGCAAGAGAATCCCATTCTTTTGCTACAGCTTCTCTTGGGTCTTCCTTCTTTTGGTCTGCTTTTATTTCATCAAACTGCTGTTCATTCTTGACTTTCTCTTCAACACCATCAAGAGCACCTTGAACGAGAGGTTTCTCACCTAACGCAATACGTTGCTTGTCGATATTCTCGATAATTATTCTTGATGCCTTATTTACATCAGCCATGACAGATACTATAAACTTAGGCTCCTTGCGAAGTGCGGAAGTCCAGTTCTGCAAATATGCCACATTGTTATCGGATATTCGACGGTCAAAACCAAGGGTATTACCTACCATAGCGGAAGTGAGTTCTGCAACAAGTTCTTCTTTTGCATACTCTGGTGAGCCGAAAGCTGCTGGCTTCAGACGGTCAAGACGAGAAGGGTGACCAGTGGAGTGAGCCATTTCATGCAAGGCTGTACCATAATATTCCTGTCCATCCTTGAAACACTCTTCCGGGTCATCAGGATGAATACGGAACTGGGCTTTTGTTGGAAGGACAACTATATCTTTTGCAGGATTATAGTATGCGCCTTTTTCTTCCTTGTCATATTGAATTTTACATACCCATTCCTGCTTTTCCATCATACGGTCAATCGCCTTATTGACATACATTCCATCTGTTATAGTTGGCACATCTGTCTTTCTGAATTGAGAAACCACTGCATCATATTTCTCTTTATTAACCTCAGACATATTTGTCTGGTCAATATTAAACTCTGGATAGATTCTAAGAAAAGGACGGCGTTTGCATTTCTTTTTCTCATCATCTGTCATGTTATGAAACTCCTCTTCCGTTACCTTCTTGCCGTCTTTATCCTTTATGGAAAATCCCCATTTGAAAACAGGAACAGCTTTTTCTCCTTTTAGTACTTGGGCACCTTCTTTGTGTAACTGCCCAAAAGTCATATACACAGGTGCTTTATACCCATTTCCTGCTGTATGCAAGAACAACAAGAAGGCATTGCTGCCTTCATACGTTCGACCACTAATGTTTTGAGGCAGACCAAACATTGATCCACCACCAATCCATCCTTGATGCCAGTCTTTTTGCATTTCTTCCATACGCTTTATCAGCATTTCTGCGAAACGTTGGAGTGCTGCATCTACCTTTGATGGTTCTTTTGTTTTTTGTATTGCCATATTGATAATATCTTATATTTTATAAGGACTAAATACTTCATTTCAAGCAGCAAAATAAATACATTTTTACCAATATCATACAATAGAATTAATATATGTCTTATATTAACATTAATAACTTAATAAAAGGCTTATTTGTGGCTTGAAATGTTAAAAAACGGCAGTTATTTATTTTAAATACAAAACATGATTTGAAAAAGAAAAAAGCCACCCGACGCAACGAAATACGCCAGGCAGCTCTACTAAAAAGTTAATATATATATGTTTAAAAAACATAGGGGTGTTACTTTAAACCTCGTTGCTGCTCTACATTCTCTTCTTGATGATGCAACTCATAATTACGAGAAGCAAGAGCATTGTTCTCATCATACTTTTGAAGAACAGCATTAGCCAGGGTGTTAAGTGGAACATTGCCACGCTCATAGGCATCCACTGCATTATCTGAAATATTAATGACCATTGGCTTTCCATCGATGGTTGCAACCATCGAACTGCCTTTCATGACCGGATTTGAAATACGTTTGTTCAACGGCTCGTCAGAATATGTCTTGTAGGTCACTGTTCTGGAAGTTTTTGCGTATCCTTCCTTTAGAGCAGCATGACCTGCATTGTTGAACAGGTTTGCACCACCAAATCCCAACAACAGCATCTTCAAAAGAGGATTCTTAACGAACATTCCTCCAAATATAGCAGCCAAAGGCAAGAAATTATCTTCAAGTTTCATATTCGGATTCTTACCAGTAAACATACCTATAAGCATGTCTGGCAGCATAGCCAACACATAGCCGATGTTTTTGGAGACATCACTAAATCCACTCAATCCCATTTGCTCCAAGGCATTTCCCCAACCTGCGGTTTGTGGAGTTGTGACATTGTCAGTGGATGATTGCTGAGGTTGTTGCACCTGTTGACTATAAGGATTGTAACCTTGATTGGATGATGTAGATGTGGAACTTGTAGTTGATGACGTTACAGAGGATGTATGCTGAGGTGATTTTTGTTTATTCTTAGCTGGCACACCTTCGTTTATCGCATTGATCCTCGCCATATTCTTATCCCAATCATCCAAGGCTTTCTGCGTCTCAGCAGAAAATCCTGCTCTTCGATGCAATTGTGCTTGATGTTTATCCACGATATCGGCTGCTCTGGCATAATCATAAGCTCGCTGGCTTACTTCCTTAAAAGACATTTTCTTGCCTCCGCATTTTATCCAAGTTTTCTGCTCCTTAGACATTTCAATAGCTAAAGCATAAAATGAAGAAGCTAAAGCTCTATTCTGTTTACCTGTCTTAGTTAACATCCAAGATGGAACTTGGCTGTTACCATTATACGGAACACATTGTTTAATAAAGTCCGCTTTGATGGTACTTAACAATTTTGCAGAATTTCCTTTATGTTGTACCAACATAGCATTGCTTTCCTGTCTTGCCTTATCAGAGATAGATAATGGTGCAACCTTTATCTTTCTGCTTAATGCACTATTGATATTATTGATAAACTCTGTACCACCCTTCTTATATTTAGCAGAACCTTCCTGTATTTTCTTGAAAGCATTTTCATCACCAAATACAGTCTTACTATCACTTTTGGCATATTCTTCATTTGACCAGTTCTTGGCAGATTTATGACCGAGGTATGTTCTTAGTCCATAATCACCAGCAATTGAGACACCTTTTGAAGTTGCCTTTATGGTCGTACTTGCACTACCGAAGCCACCAGTAATCGCTGTATCAAGTAGTGTTGCACCTGCAAAACCAGCAGCCTTGGTTATGGTAGAGGGATTATACATCGCTTCCGCTTTGGAATTTACTTTTTCTCCCAGTTCACCGTCCTTCAAGCCAAACTTTGGCATTGTGAAAGCCAATAAACTGTCAGAAAACGCTTTCTTCGCAATATAACTTGCCGTATTGTGAGGAACCTTTTCTTTTGCAAGTTGCTCTATGATGAGCGTCTGAAATCGATGCTGTACATATGATTTCGCATATTCAAATAATTTTTTTGATTCTTTACCGCCATGTTGTGCTACTAAATTATAATAGAAAGCAGAAACAAAAGTACTATAATCATTTTGAAATCTTTTATCTTTGAACCACTTATCTTCACATCGTTTCACTAAGTCATCAACAGACATTTTGTTCCATTTTCCTGTTGCGTCTGCTATCATTTTGGCACGATATACAGAATTTATGCCGTGCATATTATCCGCAGCTTGTGCTAAAATAGAACGATTATCCTCTTTGTCCAAAGCCTTCATGAATTCCTTGTTCTGGTTCTTTTCAATCAGCTTTTTCTCTTGAATAATAGTTGATGCCATGTATCTACTGTAATACTGTCGAATACAATAATCAACCTGTGAGAAACTTTGATAATTATTTCCTTTAGCCATGTTTGTTAACATTTAGAATCCTAAAATCTGTTGGCGAGCTTGCTCGATAGCCTTGTGGTAAGCAGTCATCTGCTTCGGATAAAAACGTGATAGCCAGTCATCCATAGATATTTGATTGTTGATGAATTGTATGGCTTGTTGACGAGTTATCTCTATAGACTTTTCGCCTTTTTCTCTTCCATTGAACCAAGCCTTTGTCCAACAACGCATACCTGGAGTATCGAAATATACAGAGGCTTCTCTCTCCACATCATAACTGCCAACATTGATTGCCAAATCTGCGAGAGGATCTTCTATCAATCCGTCTTCGGCAGCTTGATTAGAAAGTTTTTTTTTTGCTGCTCATCCCAATTGGAAGGGAATATAGAATGCTTGGAAACCATATATCCCAGGAAATCTTCTATCAGAAGATTCTGCATTTTCTCAGCCAAAGGCGCACTTCTACTTGACAATCCAAGAGGGTTGCTTACGTCTGGAATTTTCTCGAAGAAGTAATTCTTGCTCGCTGCTTGCGTGAAGATGTTTCTCAAAATGGTGTTAAACCGAGAGGGTGGGGTATAAGCCTCTATTCTTATATCATTCATGTAGTTGGGAAACCATTGTAACATCATCATAAGAATCTCATCCTTGTTAGCATCGAAATTCGTATTTATATCCTTATTACCTAACTTTTCTGTAGTAGGCATTGCCTTAATACCCATTGCGGCAAGTTGTTGAATATTAGCCCATACCATAGGGAGAAATTCATTAGGGTCTATATCCTTACCATCAAAACGTACTCCCAAATGAAGGAAATCACCGCTCTGAGCAATTTCGTCACCTGCCTTAATTTTCATGCCATAATTTTTGAAGGCTTGCGATACATGCCCATATGTTACTTCATACTTTCCGTATTTTGCAACAATATAATTATCAAGTGTGGCATTCTGCCCCATACCTATTATATAGCCAGAAGCTATAGCATATAGAGTTTTATCTTTTACAAGCAAGTCAATTCCTTGGTGTATGAAATCTTCTCCAGTCTTGGGATTCTTTTGCTTGCCATACCCAAGAGTAATTTGTAATTCTTCGTCTTCTTTAAGAGAAAAAGGCATCATATAGCCACTTTCGGACTCCAGAAGCATATCTTTAAAATTCTTATTCATATTATTAAAAATCTTTTTCTATAATGATGGGAAGGAGTGAGCAGCACTCCATTCCCATACAAATAATAATTGTTTGAAACATATATGTAGCATTAGTGGATATTGAAAGCGTCTCTACACAAACAGAGATAACTCCAATAGTTCCCAATGTAAATATTAATGCGGCGGTCATTCTCATAATTATATACCACGTGAGCGAACTATCACATTTTCATCATCTTCAACAGGCTGTTCCATTGTCTTTATACGTTGAGCTGGTGTAGTGGATTGAATAGCTCCGAATCCATATTGCTGTTGAGGAGTTGGTTGTATCTGTGACGATTGGTGATTATTGATATTTTTCAATGTCATTCCACCTAACATAAGACTCGCAGCCTTGCCAAGCCAGCCGAAACGACCAAACATCATATAAGCAGATACGAGAAGACCTGCCAAATCAAGTTTGCTGACATTGCCGTTTGTGACAGAGTTCAAGGCATTGTTCATACCGCCCATTAAGCCATTTGCCATCCCATATCCTTGTTGCCCCATCATTTGGTTCATTGTTGGGTATTGCTGGGCTGTTGGGTCTGAATAATAGCCATTTCCATCATTTATCATTCCATTACCATTAAATGTACCTGTAATCATTTCTTTACCGCCTTGATAAAGATTACCAGCTTCGTCTACTACAGCAATGGTACCATCTTTAAGACGGTAATAAACATCGCCAGCCTCATTCATAACACCGCCAACCATACCTGTTAAGTTGTCATGTAACTGTGATGCACCATCACCAGCAATAAGTTGTTCGGCAAGATTTACGGCTCCACCTTGTTTTGCTTCTTTACCACCAACAGCACCCATCAGTGGTTTAACAATACCATTGCCATTATAAACATTATAGGCAACCCATCCTGTGCCAGCCAATATTGCAAGGCCTTTGGCATTTTTTGTGGCTCCTCTTGCTGCTCTAAAACCAAATTCTGCCGTACCTTGAATCCCCCTTCCTGCTTTATTCATGCCTCGTATACCAAGTCGCCCTGCGGTTTTCCAATTTTCGGCATTCTGATACCATCTTTGTTTGGCAACAGATTCCCCAATATCACTTCCAATTCTTTGTGCTTCTTTAGCTGCCACCTTGGTTCCTTGACCTGCAATCTTGGACTCTTGCTTCAAGGTGTTTGGATTTATAGGATTGAAATGTGGCGTAAAACAAGCCTTTGGCAATGATTTTTCCCATGCCTTATATCCACTTGTCCTACCACCTTTATACAAATTGTTAAAATGTGACTGAAGCTGAGAAAATTCTTTTCTTGAATAAGAGGTGTTAGCGTGTTTCAAATCCCAAAACGTTCCGTTCTTATAGGAAAAGCGAGAAATATCTAAACCAGCGACATTAATTTTAGGACTGCCAATACTTTTAATTGCCGCATTTGCCTTTTTAACATCTGCAACTTGCTTCAATTCTGCTTTTGGTACCTTAGCAACTTGCTTCAATTCTGCTTTTGATACCTTAGCAACTTGCTCTGCAGCTTTAGCTCCAGAACCACTGAACATTTTGCCAATACTCTTAGCTGACTTCATTCCATATTCAGCTATATATGAATACCATCCACCCATAATTATATTCGATTTTAGTTCTTTACTCAGGATAATGTATTTCCACAACGGCTCTTGCCTTGTGTGACTCGGTCTTAGGTGTTGGCAATATTCCACCATTTACAGCAGAACAAAGCCATGCCTGTAGCCCGGCGTTCTCTTTAACTTCCGTGGAAGTCCAATACCAACAATCTCCGTTCAAGGCAATCGGTGTGCCTCCGAATCTCTCGATGATGGGATTTATCTGCCTTGCAGCAGCAACAAGTAACCGCTGCTCTGCTACGCTTGGAATGAAGTCGCTTTGTCCATTTTCATGGAAATCCATCATCTTCATAGCCAAAGGTGAACCTTTGCCAGTTTCCTCGACATAACTGTTATACATGGCTATTGTGTTGGAATATCCGTCAAATGTGGAAACATCGCCACTCGTTCCGTTAACCAAGCCAACGGAATCACAAAATATCTCGTTCACTTCCTTGAACATAACAACAAGTGCCGGATGTTCTTCTGTCTGCTCTGCAAACACAACGCCAACGGCTTTTCTTTTTGACTGGTTGAAATATGTTGTAGTGTCCATGCAACTATGGTCATCGCACAGGACGTAGCCTATATGCACGTTAGGGTCTATCGGCTCATGATCATCACATGAACAGAGAGTGTTGGACATGAATAACACCAGTAGAAGCCCCATTAACGGCTTATATATTATTTTCAATCTTGATTTCATATTCTTTTCTTTATAATGGTATTTTTACACCTATGGTTGCTCCAGTTCTGAATTTATCCTTGCCACGAATGACAAAATCCTCTTTCACCTGGAAGAACACACCCCAACCGTTATAAAGGTTGAAAGTATGTTCATATCCTAAGTGACCTGCACTTATCACCTTATCTAAGTCACTTCCAACACTTACACCGATGCGGAAGTTGCCATGATGGTTCCTTCCTCTGCTTACACATGGCTTGTAGGCTGCACCTACAGTCCATGTATTATAGCTGTGCCAAAAAGACTCATTGGTAATATGACCAGCCTCTGGATCTTCTTCGTACTTGAGGTAGCCTGTGGCAAAATATTCCCAGGCACTATGGTATTCAGTTTCATGCTCATAGGCAATAGTGGCTTCAACACCTCGTTGATAAGAACCTCCAACACCTACCATAATATGATTTCCGTGACTTTGCGCATGGAGTGTGCCTACACAGACGAAGGCAATAACAAGTATTGCCATCATCAGTGTAGGAATATGTTTTATATTATCTGTAATCTTCATTATTCATCTATTTATATGGTTATTACTCTTCTCTCAACAAGAGTGTATCGAAGGCATCTGCCGCCAAGACATCCTCATAATCGAGATTCATTGAGATAGTGCGACCAGAAATTTGCTTCTCTGACAGCTCTATGGTAAGAACCTTGTCATTAGGGAAGGTCATCTTCTTCAATACGATAATATTTCGATAGCCTTTCTTGAAACGGATGCTTCTGTCAAGCACAAGTGCAGGTTTTAACTCTATAGTCTGAACATTGGTTGACTTCTGTTGTTTCTTGTCTTGAAGTTTCACTCTCAACTCATCAATATCAAACGGAAGATTCGTATTGTTCTCTACAGAAAAGTCGATGAAGAAATACTCTCCTACAACATAGATGTTGTTAAGGCGCATCTTCATCTTATTTTGATAAGTAAAAGTACTTCTATACTTGGCTGGACTCTGCCATACTTTCATGGCATAACTTACCATGTCCACGGTTGACATACTTACCTCTGGGTTATGGAAGGCATTGCGTTCCACAAGTTCCACCTCTTTGTCGCTTACTGCCTCTTGCAACTTACTTGTATAAATCATTGCGTACTGAACACGGTATCTTTCTGTGATGATAGTCACGATACCAAGCACGTCACCATCGTTGTGATTGCCTGTTTTCGGTTTAAGGCGTATCACATTGTCAAGCGGCTTATCACCAACGACGCTATCCGTGGAAATGTCAACAAGCTTGATTGGTTCGGAAGCTGTGATGATGGTAGATACATTCTCGTTCACTGTAAGCTGCTCCATGTTATAGTATGATTTCTGCGCATTGGCTCCCAATACTACGCAAACGCACATGATAAGAAGTGCGCACATTCTTGATTTTATTGTATTCATATTGACTGTCTTTTTTATTATCTGTTATTTTTTGCACTCTTGCCTTGCTTCTGACTCTCGTCAACAAGATAGACCTTTGTACCATACTTCAAACGTACACGATTCTTCTTGGCGGCGGAACCTAAAGCACTCATTACTCTCTGTGAGGCATTTTGAACGGCTGTATTAGCCCAGTTTTTAATACCTCCTGAGTGAGTTGAAGAGTTGTCTATGATATTACTTCCTTGCATTGCTGAACTTACTACATCTTGCGCAGTTTCTCTGAACTGGCTGATAGGTACATACAATCCTTCAAGTCCGTCCGTGTCAAAGATAGAAAGGCTTACCTTTATGATTTCCTCATTGTAGAAGACACTCTCAACCTTTCCATTCACTCTTTGTTTTCCGAAACCGCTCATTATGGCATATAGGTAAGTTCCCTTCCTAACGGTGACATCGCCTATCTCAACATCATCAAGAAGACGAAGGCGCACACGGCTGCCGTCAACGGCTTTCACATTCTCATCGATGATGGCGGTAATCAACTTAGATTGCTCATTACTGCCGCCGATGGTATTGAAGTAATCTGAAGTCTGCTTTGTCTTCTTGACAACTTTTTCAGGAGATTCTTCTCCTTCTGCATGGTTGTTGGAAGAACCTCCATTGCCATGTCCTGGCATCCCATTATAAGAACCACTATTAGGATTGTTGTATATAGGATTGCCTTCTTCATCATAACTTATGCTTGAAGACGAACTTCCAGTGCTACTTCCACCGCTTCCTGCCATATAGTTATTGGAACTATTGCCGGAAAGGTCTCTGTCCATTTCTTCCCAATTGCGCTGTCGGCGCATTCTTTGAACTCTTGCGATCTCTGAGTCGCTGACTGGTGCAACAAAATCATTACTTGATGTAGAACGACTTCTACGCTCCTGGCGAACTCTGTTTTGCATGGCTCGCAGCTTACGCTTCTCTTCTTGCTCGGCTTGCTGCTGTTCTAATTGGTTTGCTTCTCTCTCACTGTAGCGAGAATCATAATCCTGCTTCTTATTGACAGAATCATTGTCATTTTCGACATTCTCCACTCCAGAGAGGTCTGAAATATTGCCGTACATATCTTCCGTATTGTCCATCTTACTACCAAGGACACTATCGGTGTTAGCCTCAGGCAAATCGCTTGACAGATAGTCTGTAGTCTTCAATCGAGGGTCTGTAGTGTCTGCCGTCTCAGTGTGAAATGTCTTAATGAGCATGTAGCCCACGAAGAGAACTGGCAAGTATAAGATAAGCGGAAGCATATACTTCGGTTGCTTGAAATTTATCTTTTTCATATTTATCTGTTATTAAATTGATGTCGATTGTTCTGCATTGCAGAGTCAACTCTTTCTACCGCTGTTCCACCATGTGAACGGCTATTGTGACGGTTGTAGGCTCTTACCATATTAAATATGTTCAAGGCAAAACAGCCGATGACTATACCGAAGACAATTACGAGGAATGCTTTTCGGTTGTCATTCGCCCAAAGCTGAATTTTTCCAAACAGCCAAGGCAACTTGATCTTTTCGGCAAATTTACGTCCTGCCTCTACCTCTCTCTCATAACGCTCCTTATACTTAGGGTCGTTCTTATCTGGCATCGGTTCCCCGATTATGATTTTCTTTAAACTCATATATTATAAAGTTATAAGGGGTTAATAATCTGATTTCTTCTGCTCTTCAAGGTCTTTATTTACCAACGTTCTCCAGTTGGTTATCAAAATTCCATGAGGATTGTTCTCTGTTCTCGGCACATGCCTAAGATTACCTGCTGTTATGATCTGACGCATCAAGATACTCGTTCTACGCTCAATGCGCTGTCTGCCATAATAGGTGAATGAAAGCGAATCGGTGTTAAGCTTTATACTGTCACAGAATATACTGCAGATAGTGCTCGTACCGATTACGTTGTTATAGAATCCCTTTTCCTTTAAGGCATTGTACTGAGCCAAGCCAGTTTCATCAATGAGATACATAGCCTTCTGCATGGTATATTGAATATACTTGTCATCAGGTGCAAGGGTGAAGAAAAGATGATGGAACATTTCAATGTCACTCTTTGCTTCCACGTCAAACGTCTCAGACATATCTGTCTGTTTAACCAAAATAGGCACGTTCCCGTCCAATACATAGATTTTCTTATGCGCATCGTCCACCATAGTCTTTGCTATAATAACGCTGCCAAGACTGATGACAACACAGCCTACAAGAAACAGACAGCTCACAATCATTACGAGCTTTATCTTATTTTCTACATTCTTTAATACTGCCATTGTTTTTGTTTTTACAGTTCATTATTATCGCATGAGACCCATTGCGCTTTGCTTTACAGTAGAGGCAACACCTTCACCAAAATTTCGAGTAGAGAATGCAGTATCGCCTTCTGGAATCATCCATGCCGCCAAGTCTGGTACAAGATTCAAACATCTTAAAGAAACTACAGATGCTACCAGGAGGTAACCGCATGTCATAAAGGCATTCTGTACGTATGCCGTTATCGTACTATCTGTTGTAGTTATCGCCGTGAGGTTTTCTACTTGCACACTTAAAACTATATCAAAGAGAAGAAGAATATAAAATCCTACGAAGTATAACATCGCTCCATAGAAATGTACGGTCAGATACCGCGTCAGCCATTTCGCCCAACTGCTTTCCCATTTCGGTAATACTGAGAACGCCCATTGAATCGGACCAAATATCGTTAGCATACCTAACAATATCTGTTGACAGAATATCGTGCTCCACCATCCGATTTTGTAAATTACAAGCGACAGAAACATGACAATCTTATCCAATCCGATAATGATTCCTGAAAAAGTTGCTTTGTCGGCAAGTCTTTGTGCGGAAGCAGATGCCTTAACTATACCCTCAGCATCTTGTACTTGATTGGTAACGTCCTGCGCCTGTGCGGATTTGATGATTTCTGCCGTAATCTTTCCTTCTGGTGCAATCTTGTCAACCTTTTCGTCTCGTTTCTTTAACAAAGGTGCCAAATCATTGTACTTTGAACTAACCTGTTCGGCTTCTGCCTCATACAGGTCATGTGTATAGCTGCCAATACAGTTTGGTATGTAAGCCAACGCATCAAGGATGCTTGCGTTGCTGTTTCCCCCAATTCCTGACATACTTGGTGGGTACCAAAAACACATGACAAGTGCAATACCAAGCACCTTCATAATCTTGAACACATCGATAGGCTCATTCTTAACCATCATCTTGTAGGCTAATCCACCTGCCACAATGATGGAGAACAACGCTCCCAATGCCATACTCATTTGTAGAATCCACCAAAATGGTCCTTGGGAACCAATGAAGTCGGAATTGCAAAGAAACTCGTTGGTTTGGAAAACCACATTGTCAATATCCTCATCAAACAGGTCTATACCTATCGTATTAGAGAGGTCTGTGACAAAATCTGCCATTCCACCAGTCGCACTTCCAGTAGCTCCACTGGCTTGCAATAATAGTGATGTAAACATAGTCTTTAAACTTTTTATATATTAAACTTTATAGTTGCTTGTTGTTTATCTGCCTGTTGCTATTCCATCAGTACCAAAAGCAGTTTGCCATCTTCGAAGGGCATTTTGTGCTATAACCTTTGTGGATGAAATACGCTGAATCTTGGTTCTGTTGGCAAGCAGTTCTTGTGCTCTTTTGCCGCCTCTCCATACTTGAAGTTGCTGTACCAAAAGATTGTTGCGCTTGATAATATCCCTATAGATGGCAAGAAACTCCTTCTTCCGCTGACCCATATCAAGATATGAATCCTGGATGTACTTTATAGCCGTCTCTATGCAGTTGTAGATGTTTCTCCAAGTTCTATAATCCTCGGAGGTTCCGCCACTTGAAACGATACGGCTGATATTCCTATTGAAGATTTCGAGTTTACCGTTGATTTTGGCTTTTTCTGAGAACCAGGTTACATCTGTAGCCTTGGAACGGCTTTCAATATTCAAAGCCTCTATCTTTGCTCTTGCCACATAGTCGGAATCTATCTTTTCTGCAGGAGCTTTCTCCTCATTGACGGCTGCCATAACAGAAGTTCGGTATATGAGCTTGTTTCTTTCGTTGGCATCCCTCTGATACGATTTATGAAACGTATTGTAATATGCAGCAGGAGTCAATGCTCCTGCTCCAGTTTCCATTGTAAGGAACTGGTTCATAATGTCATTCTCATGGATTTTCGTTACACTTTGTGCGTTTACAGTGGTAACAGCTACGAACAACATTATTACATAAATTATAGTTCTTCTTTTCATAACTTCACATTATTTATATTGATTGATCTTTTCTTCGTCGTTCTCCAAGAAGTCCGCCACCGCCAAGTGTCTGTTTCGGCTGGTAACTTTTCTTCTCTTGCAAACAGGTGTATGCCTTTGCTTGGGCTTTAACCCAATCGCCATAGGCTCCATTAAGGATTTCCTTCATGCTTCTCGCTCGATAAATCTCTTTTTTCCAAAATCCCATACGGACATTCATGTAGCCCCACAACTCTAAATAGGCTGCTGCTATATAATTATCTATATTGTCAATGGAAGTGTTTATATTATCCAGGCATTCCATCATATCTAACACCTTAGTTTCCTTGGGTGAGTTTTTCCCTCCGACAAGAAGCACAAAATCATTGTATGATGACTTTAGCTCTTTAGCCTCCTTCTCAATTGCCTTAACAGTCTTCTTACTTGTAGTAAGTATTATTGTGTCGGATGGCCAAATAGCACCATGCAAAAGTATCTTGTTGGTATAGGTATCTACAAGATTCCAGTAACCCTTAATATTTGCGTGCACTCTTTGGGAGGCGTTCACGGCATGAAATGCTGTTGCACCAGTCTTCAATATGAGGTCAACGACATCAAAACACCTTCGGTATCTGTCCAAGGTATCGCTAACAGTTCTGTATTCATTCACCTTCTTGGCATTTATCTTATGGTATTCCAAAACGCCAAGCTCGGCTGCAACTCTCACTTCCAACAGTCCTCTTACCTTCTTATGGTGCTTTATCATCGCCTCCAGTGAAGTAACATCACCTTGGGCTTGAACTCCAAGAACAGAAAAAAAGGAAATTACAACCAATATGTATCTGATAATATTGCGTCTCATAACTTTATTATTTATTTCCTGTATTATTATTATTAACTGCCGTACTGTCTTTCTTCACGTTATTCGTCTTACTCATTGCCGCAATACTTGCGTCTTCCCATCGTTGTAAACAATACTCTGCTATGGTTCCACGCCCGCTTCTGGTTACAACATCAAGTATCTGATGTTTGAGAAAGTCAAGAAGGCTCTGCCTTGCTTGCATAACATGTTCCAGGAACACAAGCTGTGCATAAATCTCCGTCAACTGATATTCCACATCCCTCGCAATATCAAGTCTGTCGCTTGCCCATAACAGATGTATGGAGTTATCTGACTCATCATCAGAAGTGTCAACCTTGTTGGAATATTCATATCTGATGCTTATACTGCAATCCGGCATGTCTTTCATCAATTCCTTCAGTCGTTTATTAACTTCTTCAGTACGCTCTTTCTCTGTCTTTTTCATGTCGAGTTTCATAACTTCCACAACATTCTCGGCACTTGAATTGCCTGACAGGGTGAAATCAACCGACAATATTGGACGGTGGATTCTTATGCCAAGGAAATACTTTGGCTTTCGAGCCAGTTTCAGAACTGCGGTATATGTGACATTCGCTTTCGCAGAAGGACAATAGGCATGTCTGACAAATGTGTATTCGCCACTGCCGTTAACCCATTCTCCCTCATCCTGCCACTGCAACTTATACATGGCTTGCAACTCTCGCATATTGGATGGTATGCGATAGGCTCCATCCAAATTGTCCGACATATCATTATAATATTCAGTCAATGCTTGGTTGGTCTGGTTGAGATTATTCTGAGCCACAGATAACTGATTTTGCAATTGTGCGTTTGTTGCATCAAGAGAATCGTACTCCTTCTGTAGTCGGTTTGCCAATGGATAATTGTTGGCTTGCTTTGCTGCTCGAATCCTGTCAATCAAGTCCTGTTGTTTCTTGTCGTTGGCAGAAATTTGTTTCTTCAAAGAATTTACTTCGTTTGTATATTGCTGCTTCTGCTGCAACAGTTCCTTGTCACCGCCATCAGAAGATTGGTCAGGATTGTTTGCCATCGCAAACTGTTTTGACTGTTCTGTCAGACTTCCTTTTTGCGATTTGCTGTTCTCTTTCCAGTTGAAAGAACCTTCGCCAAGATTGGCTCCTCCACTACAGTTGGCAACGAAAGACACGGTATTGCAACCTTCCAATTTCTTTTCATCTGCCATCGTGTAAAAACGAGGGGCATCACTGCCAAGCTTATAGACCTTTCCATAATTTTCATCATTCGGGTCTAAGTTGTCATTATAACTTTTCAAACGAGCTTTCAGCTTCGCCTCAAAAGTTTCCTTATCCATACTCTGAGAGTCGAAAGTTTCCTCATAGATTTCTTGCTTGATGTACCATGAATCTACAACTTTAACAGAATAGCTATAGAAACAATGTCGTTTATAGTGAGTTGATCCCCATCCATGTTTATAACTTTCCCGGCGGTCTTCATGGTTTAATGTATAAGTTATACTACAAGTATGCCCTGGGTTATTTTGATTATATACATTTACCTTTTCTTGATTCCATCCCGACAAAGAATTTGCCTTGTTTTTAATCTCATTTTTCTCTGCTGTAGTTAAAGAGTGACAATATTCATTATCTTTTGGACTTATATAATGATTCCATGCTGTATTCCATCGAGAATCATTACGGTCTTCATAAGAGTCTGGTTTATATGTGCAAATAACCTTAGTGCCACTGTCTTCTGTATAGATATACCATCTTTGTGTATAATACTGACCTTTCAGCTCCTTTAGATAATTTGTAATATATCCAGTGAGATTGTAGTCATCTATCTTAAAAAGTCTGGCTACTCCTGCTGCATCAGGAGTAACTATAACCTGCATAAGAAGGTCTTTGACTTTTGCACCATTCTTCACTTGCTCATAGGTTTCTCTGAACTTATCGTACATCATCCAAATGGAATCCGTTGATGAATGGAATATGTTACCAATCTTGCTTGCCTTCTCCAAGTTGGCATCTACAGTCTGTTGTCCAGCGGATGCAATGACATCGCCGAAGTGCTTCATGTCTTTCTTCAAATCCTCCTTTGACAAGTCCTTACCAAAATCACCAAGTTTGTCAAGCAAAGCTTTCCAATCCACATTTCCAAGTTGGGCAAGGTCAAACAACTTTTTCAGGTCATCGCTTACAACAAGAAACTTAATGTCCTTGAATGACCGTTTGCCATTAGTGGCAACCAGCTCAAACTCTTTACACAGGTTTTCAACATTTGAAGTCGTTTTGAGCAGGTAAGGCCCCCAATAGAGAGCATTCTCTGGATATTTTAAAAACTGTGCTGCAACGGTAATGAACTTTGGCATTATGCCGTCTTTCACCAGGCTGTATATGCGCTTATAATAATAGTTCTCCTCTGAGGCGAACAATCCCGGATTACGCATTGCATCCCTGTCATTCTTCTTTGATACAAAGATTCCAGCCATCGCTATGCTACCGCTTTTATAATGTTGAAATATGGAGTCAAGAGCTGTTGCTGTATTACCTTCCTCGGCTCCTTCCACACCATAAGCAGTACCCATTGCTGTAATGGTTGTAAAATCAACGTTTATATTGTGCCAGCCTAACGCTGACACAGTTTGTATAACCGCTGACATCAATATGAGAACTATTATTCTACGCATAAACATATTATTTTTTATTCATTTGGTTGTACATTTTACCTTCCTTCATAACGAGCTTGGCAAATGATGTGCAATCAAGTCCACTGTCCTTCCAGTCTTTTACAAACACCTCAATGCCATGTTGATAGCTACCTTTGAGCTGTTTTCTGTAGAACTTGAATGCTTCCTTCTCTACCTTCTCTGTAGTGTAGTTGATGTAACACTCTGGCGGTTCCTCAACCCCATACACTTCACCATCCTGTCCTCGCTTGATGAAAACTTCCTGGAATCGTGAACGACCTTCATGGTTGTCAAGACGGTTGATAGTGAATATTTTCTTGCAATCTATATCTGTAAGAGAAAGAGTTGCCTTGATATCATCAAACTTATCCTTGAATTTGCTCTGGTCTAGAAGCATGAACACATCTGAGTTATTGATGATGGCTTCCTTAACGATAGGTGAAGAGGTAATATCCTGGATTTCCTGTGTTACCACACCCACCATAGCCCAATGCTTACGAGCTGTCTTATACAGATATTTAATATAGTCTGCCATCACTGGTGTAGCAATGGCTTTCCATGCTTCTTCAATTACAAGGCATTTTCTACCTTTCTTGATACGCATCTTCTGTGTGAACACGTCCATGATGATAAGGGTTAGGATAGGGAAGAGGACAGGATCATCCTTCACCTTGTCTATCTCAAAGACAATGAACTTTTCATCGAACAGAGAACCATCAATATCATTATTCAAGATGCTTTCATTCTCACCACCCTTGTAGAAGGCTTGGAGAATTGTTGCAAAGTCATGGATGTTGAACTGAATATTCTGCAGTTTCATTATCTGAGGAATACGCTCTACTGCAAACTCATAGTAAGAATTGAAACTGAGTTCTGTAACTTTCAACATCTTTTTCTGACGCTCTATCTTATCTATCTGATGCTCTATACGCATGAGATATTTGTTCTCGATAACTTCTGGAGTAAGGCGTTGTAAAGCTCGTTGAGCAACTTCCTTCTCGCCGTCTGTGGCTGCTTTGTCTTCGATTACGGCTTTCAACTTTTCTGAAACACGTTTGTCTCGATCTGATTGTTTCTTGTATTCAAGTTCCTCTATCTCGTATTCATCGCCATAACGCTCTTCAAGTTCGTCTTCAAACTTATCGTACTCACCATTTTTCTTGTCTTCAAGTAAAAGTTTGTTTTTCATCTCTTTTCTCTCTTCCTCATTGAAACCTTCGAAAGGATGAAAATACTCCTCGTAATATTCTACGATTGTCTGGTTGATGACTGCATCTTCAAGTTTGGTTGGGAACTCTGCTCCCTTGAACAATTGAAATATGAGACTCTTCAAGAAATTTTTCTTTTCTCCGAAGTTTTCATTATACTCTGCATCCGTAACCTTGAACGGATTCATAGAGATTGGCTTTTCCTTGGAGTAGCTGATGTACGTTCCATCAAAATAGCTGCAAAGTCCTTCGTAACTGTCACCAGTATCAATAATGACTATATCGGTGTCCTGCTCACGATACTGACGCATAACAGTATTCATAAAAAATGATTTGCCGGAACCTGACGGACCCAAAACAAAGAAATTTGAGTTATTGGTATATCTCTTCTTTCCCTCTTTTCCCGATGTGTCAACAGCCAACGGCAAACCTTGACGGTCGGTATAGTAACATTTCAAAGCAGAATCGTCACCAACGGCTTGACGTTCCTTGTACATAAGACACAAGGCTGCTTCTGATAATGTAAGGAACTGGTCGTAGTCTTGATTTAAACGGAAACAGTTACCGGGGAAACTTGCCACAAATAACTCCAACTGATTGTAAGCTCGTTTGGATATATGTATGTTGTATCTTGCAAAGATATTCTCCAAACTGTTGGTTACCTTCTGAAAATCATAATCTGAATTTGTCTGTACGATTAGATTATAATGGGCATATACGAGGATTTTTCCGTTTCGTGCAAGCTCATTCTGTACAGCATTGATGTCCTCAACGGCAATCTGATTGTTCGGGTTCGGTATAGAGGCATGACGGTTCTTCTTTTTATCAAGTTTCATCATTTCCCTCTTCTGGTTAGGAAGGAAGATAACTTGATTATAAACTATAGAATCCACACCAGGCACATGATCAATGTCTGCCAACAAGTCTTGTGATATTACAGCATTGTTGACAGACACATCTGTATAAGGACGTATATTGCCAGGCAATCCAATATTGTCAACGTCCAACAGGCTATATACCTTTATTTGTTTATTTCCCATGCCTATCTTCTCACTGTCAACCTTGAAGTCGGTCATGGATATATTCTTATTTTTAAAATCAAAAGCAAAGAATCTGTCTGCATATTCTTTGCATTCCGCAGCCGATAAGAAACGGCAATTTATCTCACCGCTCTTCAATCGGTCAGATACTTTTTGTATTTTCACAAGGAAATCTCTCCACTTGGAGTTATCGTAGGTGTGGATGCCTCCTTCCTTTCCTTTTTGAGTAATAACAAGATAAGTGGTTGCCTCTGTGTACTCACGTCCGTTGAAGAAACGGAAGTACGCCTCAGAAAGAAAGGCTTTCTTACTACCTTTCTTCTTTTTGACTGCAACTCTGCTCATGTCAAAGTTTTTTCTGACAAAAACGTCCTGCTTGTGCAGGGCATAGCCCTCTCCAAGCACCTGTATGACTGATGCCATGAGAGTTGTAAAATCATAATAGCTATCTGTGTCGGCTGAATATTTCTTTATCGGATTCTCCATTTCCAATACAGCCGAATAATCTCCTTTCTTGGTGTAGATAATTCCTTTGTTCTCTACATCCTCGACGCTGAAATAGATGTCCTCGAATATCTTGGCTCTTTTGCTACCAGTGCCAAATGCCCAAATGGAAAGAGCCATTCCTGAAAGGATGGAAACGAATACGAGTATAACAATAATAACAACCATATATATAGTAACTTTACTAAAAAACATCAATATCGGGAAAAATGGGCAAAAATGAAAATGCCTGTAGGTGACTTCTTTGAATGAAGCCCCTTGTGCTGCTTGATGAATATCATAGCACCACCGAATCCCAAAATTGATGTTATCAAAATCAAACCAACTAAGAAGCCAAAGACGATGTAGCCTATCAGAAATGAAAGAATACCTCCACCAACCGTGGCTGCTGCCCAATATATGTATCTACCTCGAAGACCAAGAAATTCAAGGGGCTTTTGAAGCCCCTTGAATACTGGATAGTCAGGGTAATCGCCCCTTTCTTCTGCCATAATCGACTATTTCAAACCGAAGAATAAAGGCAGACACTGAGCTGCTGCGACGAGGAAGATACAAGCACCAACGATCATCATGATACTCTTCTTGACATCCTGCTCCTCATTGTTCATCTTGATGTAAACAGAAATTGCACCGATGATGGCAACGATACCTGCCAAGGCGTAGCAAAGATTAGTAACGACAGGCACATACTTCTTCAAAGAATCGGTTGAAGAATTAATTGCCTTAATACCAGCATCGACGTTCTGAGCAAATGTAGAAACGGTGAATACGAGCAAGAATGCTGCAACCATTGCCACACGAGGGTTCTTTACCAAAGACTTTGCCTTCTTGAAGGCTACGGCTGCCGCTCCCTGAGCGCAAGCCGTGAACTTTACAATTGTTTGATTCATTTTTTGTTTAAAATATATGTAAATTAAAAATTAAAATAATCTATCTGTTACACCATAGTTGAAACCGAAGAAAGCTGGCATCACAATTGTCGCACTCAACAGAAACAGAATTGAACCTACAAGCATAATGATGCTTTTTGTAAAGCCTTCTTCTCCTGCTTGCATTTTGATATAAATGCTTGTTGCACTATAGAGTGAAAACAAGGTGGCGATGGCATACATGAGCTGCATTACATAGGAACACATTGCCAGTACATATACAACCATATTATATAGTCTACCGCTGCTACCGCTATAATCGGTAGAGCCACAAACGGCAAATGTCTCTTGGGTAAAGAGTAACAAAGCCAATAATAGAAATATGTATTTCTTTCCCTTCATAGCCATATATATTAAGAGAAGCTTTCAGTTGCAGATTCCTTTTCAATCAAACTATTTCTGAACCAATCATCAAATTGATCTACATTTAAGTCCGCATCAGAATGAATTTGTAATTCTGCTGCTTTGTCTTTTGCAGCCTTTGCTTCTTGGTAAAGAATATTGTTGTCGGCAGAAGCAATGTCTTCCTCAGACACTTCCTGCTTTACATCCTCCGAGACTGTAGTATCGGCGTTTTCAGCAGGTGCTTTTATTGGATCTGTGACACCTTCTTCGTCAACAAATGTAGGAGTCTCGTCAACTGCTTCCTCATTATGCTTGTTGTCAAGCGAAGCAATGACTTCTACATTATCTTTTTGTTGGCTCTTGTTGCCAAACAAATCCATGCTTATCATTACTGCATAATAGATGACATATACAAATGTCAGTATCGCTGCAAAAATTCCGAATGCACTCATAAATATCTATTTTTTCGTTACTAATATGAAATTGGCTGCAAAGTAAATGCTTTTTTTTCTAAAAATAAGCAAAAAATTAATGTTTCTCTTATATTAACATTAATAAATTAATAAAAGGCTTATTTATTGCTTAAAATGTTAAAAAATGGCAGTTTATTTTTTTTATATCTATAACTATGTTTCCGTTTCTTGTGTTCAACCTCAATTTTTTAGCATAGGTTGTGCCGTTAACCATCACCGCCAGCTTTTTAAGTGCAAAGGTATGGCAGCCCAGGCAGACACCAAACACCAGTCGATGCT
>ERZ791632.24-NODE-24-length-61813-cov-26.7228_pt1 | contig 61813 bp, 60 predicted proteins | sample MGYA00510263_ERZ791632 | MGnify/ENA primary metagenome ERZ791632 (study PRJEB30046, sample SAMN00715181) | human gut metagenome | study: EMG produced TPA metagenomics assembly of the A metagenome-wide association study of gut microbiota in type 2... | reverse complement strand
ATACTCCAACTCGTCCTTGAGTAAATTGTTCAATTGTGATAAAGACATGTTCTATTGTTTTATGAATGATGGCAACGTCAAGTGGCGCAAGTTACTATATGATCAGCCTTATAGCCCCATATCAAATTATGCAAATCTATCTGAATATCGCCAACAACAGTCAAGTAACCACCCTTAGCCATATTTTTTCCTGGTTCATAAAAAGGCGCAAGCCAGTTATTATGCTCATTCTTCAATAATTTGAGACTATTTTCCCAATTCATACGACCTCGAAGTCCGAAAACAGATGTGAACCACTTGCCCATAGCTACATTCAAACCAAAGCTCTTACCATTAGGAAATACTTCTCCCATGAAATTATGTCCATAAGGATTCTGGAGCGACATATCAAGACCCGCTTGCACATACCAGTTACTCCAGAATGAATTGGCATAATAAACTTCTTGTTTACCTTGTGCTCTTATCCCATTTAAACAGAGGAAGAACAACAACATTATATTTAATCTCTTCATAACATAGAAAAGCAGGCAAGTTCATTAGCCAAAACTCAGTGTGGCGTAGTAATTTCAGCAAAATCCCTTGTCTATAATATTGATATAAAATCTTTTGTTGTTTCAACATAAAGTTGTACTTTTGCACGCATGAAACAAGCCATACGCATCATATTATCCTACATAGCAGCTATCATCCTTCTTCCGATAGCCTTGCTATGTAAGTTCTTCCGAAGAAAGTAATCCTACTTTTTTCGGAAAGGATCCTTGTATATTCCCAAGAGCTGCTTACCGAAGTAATAGAAGAACTGCATGTCATCCACGAAGTAGCGCTTGAAGAGGCGCTTTGGTTCCTTCATGCAACGATACAACCATTCCATACCAATCTTCTGCCAAATCTTAGGCGCACGTTTCAATGTACCAGCTTCGAAGTCAATGGTAGCACCCAGAGCCATGAACACCTTTACTCCAGGCATCTTATCACGATACTTCATAATCCACTTCTCCTGCTTAGGCGCACCCACACCAACGAGCAGTACATTTGCACCACTCTCGTTCACAATGCGAACCAACTCCTCGCATTCATCCTCATGCTTCTCGAAACCAAAGGAAGGAGAATGAGCACCAACCACCATCTGGCGACCTACCTTCTCATTGATACGTTCCATAGCCTTGGCAGCAATACCCTCCTTGGCACCAAGCAAGAAGATTTTGCAGTCAGCATCATCCTTATGATACATATAATAAGAGGTGAAGAAGCTGGAACCCGGAATCGCTTCCTTAATTGGAGTCTTCAACAACTTACCGAACTGGTAGAGGATCTTACTGTCACACACCACCCATTCCGACTTCTGATACACGTCATAAAACTCCTTGTCCTTCTGAAGCTTAATCAGATGGTCAAGATTAGGAGTCACAAGAACACCCTCCTTCAAGTTCTCCAAGAGTTCCTGACGAGTAATGTTCTGAATATCTATATTTAATACTTTTACTGTTTCCATTGTATCTTGATTTAGATAAATTTATTTTAATAATGAAAGAACAATACTATATATGACAAACATATCTTATATTTTCATAAAAGCAATAAAATTTGAATCATTTATCAAAATATGCAAGAAGCTATGATTTTATACAAAGCCCTAGAATATCATATCTTTGAAGATTCTATCATTTTTTCAATTTTTTCCTTATTTATAAAAGATAGAATGCCATACACAAAATACAAATGGTTAAACCAATTTACAATTATCGTTGTTAAAATCCAATACAACAACTGCCCCGACACACTTAGCCATTTTATGGGTATATCTGGAATAAAACGATTTCCCAAATAATAGACAACAAATATAATAACAAAGTAAACGATGCCCCACGTTCTCATCTTGAATAATTTGGTCTGAAGTTCTTTTTTATGTAACTTCTCTTGCAACTCTGAATTTACTAATTTTTGCAGATCTAACTCTTCCGATTTTTCTATGAAAGACTCATCAAGTTTAGAATAACTTTCTATGTGTTCTTTTAAATCTTCTGTTGATAAAACTAGAAGGCGTTCAGCTTCTGTCTGGTCAATAGCCCCCTCAGCCATACGGAGACACAAATTAGCGACAGACTTTTCTGATATATTATGTTGTTCCTGCAGCTTTGCAATTTTATCTTGCAATCGACTTACAACCTTACCAGATGGATAACGACCTGACCTGTAGTTTATAACATTAGCAGACAAACTTGCAATCGCTAACATATGCCTATTATTTCCCATAGGTAAAGATGGATTCGCCAACCATAGTAGAACTAATAAATCAGAAGCTGTTATACTGATACGTTTCCACACAGGTTTATCTTTTTCTTTCCAATTTACAGAAAAAGAATTATTTAAGAACCAACAATTTACATCATTAAACTCAGTTATGGCTTTTCCTTTACGCTTATAAGATACATATTCTTGAGCTAGCAAATCATTAAAGGCACTATCCTTATTACCTCTCAACTTTGTTAGCTTGCACAAATCTGAAGATTTTTCTGTTTTCTCGATAAGATGGCGTATGCTACTATTATAAATAATAGAAATTCCCTTGCTAGACAAATCGTCTCTGAGATTATCCTTAATATTTTCCAAATCGGTTTTTCCCAAACCTCTTCTTTCACAGGCTGCCAAAACATCTGCGACATCTAAAGAAGACAACAACCCCTTAGATTTTACCTGTCTAGCACGATTAGACAATAATATTTTTATTTGTTCTATTGTTGATTCCAAAATTGAATACCGATATCCCATTCCTATAGTCAAATCGAAAAGTTGCTTACAGGCCTCATATGACTCTTCTGTATTAAGATTGATAAGACTAATATAAAAATTTGTATCTATCAGTAATTCAGAATTTACTATTTGTTCTTTGATTTGAAATTGAAGATACGAAGCTATTACCCCACCTAAATAGATGTCACAAATAATATCATAGTAAGCATCACGTTTCTTAATTTTTGTATAAACATACTTAGAAATATGAAAGCCTTGGGTGTATATAGATGAAGGCTGTTGTTCAAAGATTCGATTTTTTTGGTCCTGTATAAAAGTTACTAAATCAGTAAAGTTAGCTTCTACACCTAAACCTTCACAAAAAAGTGCAAAATTGCGTTTTAACTGTTGTATTCTTCTTTTTTGCGTTTTATAGTTGCTTGCAATATCTGTATTTATTTCTGTACGGATAATAAATGAATGATCGTTATTAAGTACAAAACCGTCTTTAGATGTACGGTAAATTTCATGCATCAAACTATCAATAACAGGAATTGGAATTTTTAATCCAAACTCTTGTTCGACCATCGCCATTAACTCAGTATAATCCCTACCTTGCAAGACGGTTCCGACCTTACGAAACATCCGATTTAGAGTTTCTTTTAGAATCGGTAAAAATACGCGCAATATACTCTTATTTTCCTCTTCCTTTGAACTTTCTCTGATATATGCCAAAAGAGAATAAGTTGCTAAAAGACTATCATGATTCATAACTATATCAATTGTATCTATTCTCCAAATTCCTTGATCCTTTGTTCCTCTTTCAAAGAACAAACAAGCAGTTGTCCATTCTTCTCGGCTACTATATAGCCATCCAAGCCCAGAACTACCACCTTGCTTTCATCGGCTGCATGAACCACGCAGTTCTTGCATTCATACAAGCGGATGTCCTTGCCTACCTTGGCATTGCCAGCCTCATCTTGTGGAAGCAGGGTACGGAGGCTGCCCCAGCTGCCTAAGTCGCTCCAGCCAAACTCGGCTGGCAAGGTATAGATTTCCTTAGACTTCTCCATCACGGCATAGTCAATGCTTATCTTCTCGCAGGTTGGGAAGAGTTTGCCAACTACCTCTTTCTCCTGTTCGGTATAGAAAGAAGGTGCCATCTCGTCCATGATGCTGGCAAGCTGAGGCTGGAAGGTGCGGATTGCCTTGCTGATGGTATCAATGTTCCATACGAAGATTCCGGCATTCCAATAGTAATTGCCAGCGGCAAGGTATTGCTCGGCTGTCTCCAGGTTGGGCTTTTCCTTGAAAGCCTCAACCTTGTAGATTTCATCTACGGATGTTGGCTCTGCTGCAGCGATATAGCCATAGCCTGTTTCCGGCCGGCTTGGCTTAATACCGATGGTAACGATGGCGTTCTTATCGGAAGTATAGCTCAATGCCTTGCTGAGCACTCGCTGATACTCCGAGGTATTGATGACCAGGGCATCGGATGGTGTCACCACGATGTTGGCATCAGGATGCTTCTTCTGGATCTTCCAGCAGGCATAAGCAATACATGGAGCAGTATTGCGAGCCTCCGGCTCTGCTAATATGTTATCAACTGGCATGTCAGGGATTTGCTCCTTGACTATGCGAATGTATTTCTCGTTTGTCACTACCCACATGTTCTCAACAGGGCAAATTGGCTTCAATCTATCTACAGTCAATTGAATGAGGGAACGGCCGACACCCATCACATCAATGAATTGTTTTGGGTAATCGGGGGTTGACATAGGCCAAAAGCGGCTGCCAACGCCGCCAGCCATGATTATTACCTGAATATCGGTGTACATATATAAAATTAGTTTATATTTTTGTAGAAGATAAAGAAACTCTTACTGTTATATATTTGCATACTATTCTCTATACAACTATTAATTGAATCTCTCCTATCATAGCTTTACAGATATATCAATATCAAGAAAGAAAGAACCCAACCAGCAATACACAACTGAACAAATCTATCTTTCATCAATACCTTGGTCGGACTTCCACTTTTAACATCTACGATTGTAATCTGCAAATATCTCAATATACCAGCCAAGACAAATACTGTGGTAAGGTAAATATAATGAGAATTAAACTGCTTCATAACATCATCTGAAACTGTATACATTACATAAGCAACCAATGTAACAGCCGAAACAATAGTCAAAGCCTGATTCATAAAATCCAAATTATAGCGGTTGACATTCTTTCTTGGTAATACTCCCGTTTCTTGATACAAAACAACATCATCTCTTCTCTTGGCAAAAGCAAGGAACAATGCTAACAAGAAAGTCATCAAGACTATCCAATGAGAAAGGCTAATATCATTGACAAAGCCTCCTAAAATAACACGAAGGACAAAACCAATTGCAATGATAAAAACGTCTACTAAGGCTATTTGCTTAAGCTTTATACAATAGGCAATATTCATCAGATAATAGAAGCAAATAACACCTATCACCTGCATATTGGAGTAGCCGAGAGACCAAAACGCAAGGTTTAAAGAAAGAAATAGCATCAACGCCATTAATCCATAAGCTTGCGGAATACTAACAGCACCAGAAGCAATAGGACGCTTACATTTTTTAGGATGCTTTCTATCAGCAGCTACATCATATATATCATTAAAACAATATATACTACTAGCAGCAAAGCTATAACAGAAGAATGCTATAACTGCATTTGTCAACATCTGCACATTTGTCAAATCCCCATGAAAAAACAATGGCAAGAAAATAAACATATTCTTTACCCATTGTTGTGGACGTAATAACAATATAATATTTTTCATTTCAAAATTTCTTTTTTGTCAAAAATAAAAGTTTTTTGTCTTTAAATGACATTAGCCCTATAGTTGCATATAGAATCATAATTGGCACATAAGAATAATGGTATCTCATACCTCCATATAAAACACAATGCATTCCGCAAGCTAAAATAATTGGCAGAACAAATACTCCCCAATATCCCCATATTTTTTTTCGAAGTTTCCATAAACCAACTAACATTAAGAAGAATGTTATATAATAGAAAAGAGAAAATCCTACTATTCTAAAAGCCCGTTTACATAACTCCAATTTTGAATATAATGATGTATTTGAAGTCGCTACATTATTTAAAGGTAAATCCATATAATTATCCCCCCACCAAAGTCGAGCCATCTTTATTGGTACATAGGATACATATTTAACAGGATGCTGAACTATCCATTTTATTGCATGTGATCGCCAAATAGAATCTTTTTGATAAACATTGGTATTCTTTTCAACGTATCCAATATCCCCTTTTTTAAAAACTTCATTATTTACAGTACCATTCATGTGATCGTTTGCTCCCATAATTAAATTAATGCCTAACGTTGATCCCGAAGCATCCTTTGCTGCAGTATTACTTGAAATTATCAAAGATAAACTTGTAGAAAAGACAAAATAAGATATGCAATATACCACTATTCGCTTCCATCCAAAATTTCTCAAATACATATAAAGGATTATAGAAGCGACAAAGATAACAAGCAAGGGGCGTGTATAATTCGCATAACACATTATCATAGAAGACAGAACCAGCCAAATATATTTAGGTCGCAATAGAGCAAAACTACCAAACAACAAACAAGTAAAAAACAAATCACTCATTACAGGTATAGATGATATCATATTACTATACATGAGGCAATATAATATAGTTGCATAGTCCGATGCTTCTTCATTTACAAGTTCTTCAATTATTTTTCTAACAGACGCCAATAAAATCAGATTTAAGACTATTCCAATTATACCATGATACATTAATGTTCCAAATACCTTTAATTCCAATATCAAGAAATTAATGAATCCTGGATTAAACAAATATTGTTGACTATTTAATTGGTGTACATTTGGATACCATTGTCCCCCCATGTAACATTCCATTGCAGAATCCATATATAATTTTGCATCACTATATTGTGGAAGGTTCCAATATTTTATAACTAAAAACACTTGTATTATAAGCCATAACACGAAAGATAGCCTCATGACTATCTTTCTTTTATCATATAGAAAATCCATACTCTTCATTATTCAAATAACAATACACTTTCTATTAACTATAATTTTCAAACAGGATTATAATCAAACAAGACAATCCTTACTTAACATTTTCAAATACAATGCTTTCAAATCTCCAAATACTTTCTCTGGAAAAAAGTCCTGTACTACATTGAAAGCATTATTGCCTTGTTTTCTAATCGCATCACGATTTTCAATATAAAACTTGATAGCTTCAGCTATAGCCTTTGTATCGCCAGGCTGAACCAAGATACCATTTTCACCACTCTTGATAATCTCAGGAATTCCCCCTACAGGAGTAGATATGACAGGATGACTATAAGCCATTGCTTCAAGGATAGCAATAGGCAATCCCTCGTTGTAGGATGGCAAAATATACACATCTTCCCAATTCAAACAATCTATCTTCTTCTGCCCTGCAATCCAGCCTTCATATGTTACAAAAGATTCCAAGCTATTCTCACGAATATAAGCCTTGATGTCACCATCAACCTCATTACCTCCCATACGAAGTAAAAGTTTATCGGCAAAATACTCCTTATTGTCCACAATAGCTTTCAATAAGTCGAATCCGCCTTTTCGCTTGCTAATTTCTCCCATATACATCAGATGTAACTTACCATCTTCTATATGTTTATCTGGAGCTATCTCTGGAGGTGAAACGATGTTGTTAAGAACATGAATCTTGTCCTTGGCCATTCCGATGGATGAAAAATACTCTTTCCATGATTGCGACAATACAATTAAGGCATCACACTTTTTCAATGTATCTGTAATACCTTGTTTGTCTTCTGCTCCATCAAAATACTCCACGAAATCAGCAGCATGCTCATGCAAAATCACCTTTTTGCCACATTTTTTGGCAAGATGAATAAATAACTTACATCTATCAAACGAAGCATTAGCTGCACCATGGATATGCACTATCTTGATTCTCTTGTCAAACGTCAGCAAGAACCAAGTTCTTACCAAAGCTTGCAAGGCATACCATGATTTCACAACTTTGTTTCCCAACTTCCAAGTAGGTATAAATCGCATATTCTCTATATACTTATCATACGACACGAGAACAGCCGTCATACCTCCCTTTGTCTTCTTAGATACTCCCAAGAAAAGGACTTGAGAGGATAAATCTTTATTTATATATGACATAAGTTGCTTGATTTTAATTTTCTCTGTTTCCATTTATATCAGCTATTTGTTTTCAAATATTCTTTCCATTGTTTCAGTCTTGCTATTTCCATAGAATCGTCTCCATCTCTTGCCATTCTGATGCGGATATATCGACAAAAGCATCGAACAAGCGAACAGGGGCCTCAGCCTCTACATACTCGTCAATGCAATCAAGGAAAAGAACCCTCTGTCGTCTATCTTGACCTTTTTTATATGCCATATCTTTCTTGTTTTTACTACAAAAAAACATAAAACAATTGAGAATCAAGAAGATACGAGGTTAATTAACTATAAAGAGCAAAAGAAAAATGCTCTATTCAGTTGTTTGCTTTGTAACAAAGTATTCACCACCTTCTTTCGATTTATTGCTTTCAAATAAAAGATTTGCTTTCATCTTTCTATATTCTATGATTTCGTATTAATCAAATAATTCATATATTTATTTCTGTTCTTCTGCAAGGTCTGCTCTACCTTTGATTCATCAAAAACCTTTAGAGTCTCTTGATAACTTTCCCATACATTTTTCAAACCCTCTTTTGAATCAAGTGCACCTAAAAAGGCTTGTGGATAAAGACCAAAGTCCTTAAGCAAGGAAATATGCTTGCTATCGCCACCCATCATCATTTCTTTGCCTCGCTTTACATAAATCAAGGCAGGAGTATGGTTTTTCATACAGAAAACACCATCATGGAAACGATGAGTAATGACAAAACTAACATACCTGTATAAGCCTACCTGTTCTAGCGGAGACATATCAACCAAAACTATATCACTCCACGCTACACCCCTGTTTGTAACTAAAGTATATCCTCTTTGCTTTAAATCCTTTGCGACATCGGCAAGCCAATAGTCATCGCCAAAAAACTGTAAAAAGACAGACTTCTCCGGAATGGTAACTCCTTTTTTATTCAGGTAAGTATCAATATAAGTATAATCAATGTCGTATGTAAAAGTTGGATCAGGAATATAATCTATCTTATTACTATCACCCAGCAACTTTTCAAACAATGCCATCGTAGCACGATCTCGAACTCCTACATGAGAGAATTGGCGAGCAGCAACTTTTAAGTCGTTTTTCTGCTTATCCGTCAACTGGTTATATGAGACATTTTTAGAAGAACCTGCAATAACTACTTTTTTCGCTTTGATATCTTTCAGCCAATAAGCAGATATACCATCATAATTAGCAGCAAGCCTATCAAGTTCCAACAACGTATCCGCCCCAACATATATTACATCATAATGTCGGGAAGCGATAAACCGCAAAGCTGCATCTACATTCTTAATGATCGTATCATGATGAACATGCAAAATATTCTTCTTAAAGTCATAATACTTCTTGAAGCGCTTCACGTCATCCCACATCAACTTTAGAGAAAAAGTCTTGTACGGCATAACCCTAGCTCGAAAGCCATGAAATGGAATAATCTCCACATCATCTTTTGGATACACTTTTTTAATGGCTTGAAAAGTTGCCAACGCCTGCATGTTCGTACCACAATTCAAGTCACCATAATATGTTAAAAGTCCTATTTTCATATATCAAGTTTCTTTTCAAGAGTCATTTGTCATTTTATTACTGTATATTCCATAAAATCTTTGCGTTTTGAGACAGCCACTTTATATTCATCCTTATAAGTTCCAACACCTATCAAAACGCATGGCATTTCATACTCAGGAATGTCCATTTTCCTTTTAATCAGAGCAATTTTACCTTGCTTCTGTCCCATCGTAAGAGGAATTGCAGCTAATCCTTCATAATGCAAAGCATATAAAAGGTTCATTGCATAGATACCACCATCAACATACACTTGATGTAATTCATTGATATTATAGCCACGCTGATCACCACAAATAAGAATCGCAATTTGCATGTCTTCATAAAAGCCATTACAACCTCCTTGCATCTCAAAAATCTTATTCTTCAACAATTCATCCTTATATACATAAATCTTGTAGCTTTGTCGGTTACATGCAGATGGTGTTCGTTCACACATTTTAAGTGCTGAGAGAATCTTATTGAAATCAACTTTCTCCTTTCCAAAATCACGAACAGAGAATCGAGATTGCGAGAAAACCTCAAAAGAGGATTTTCTTTCATCAGCAAGTTTACTTAATGTCTTCACATAGATGCCGGCATTTGCATTCGAATCTATCTGTATGCCGTTTTTCCTACAGAAATCATCGAGCAATGATATTATATCATTCATATCTGCCCCAACATGCTGATTGAACAATATATATTTTCCAATAACCGTACATACATCACATGCAAACTCTAAATGACCACCAATATTAAGATAATGCTGCAAATCTTTCAACAGATTACGCACTTTCTGTTTACCGAAGCCAACCTTAACACTTCCAATTGACATGCCTTTTTCCAGAGCATGAGCACGAATAGCCAAGTCTGTCTCCATTTTTCTCGGATTTTTATTGCGTGCTCCATTACCAATATATTTAGTATCAATAAGGAGTTCCTGCCAGCGTTCATGGCATAAGCGTAGGAACAATACCCACTTCGCATTCTTTAAATATTCTTTAATCATAAGATAGAATTGAAATATTCAATATACTTTTTAGAAACAGCTTCCAAGCTATTGTTTTCAGCCACATAAGTCTTTAGATTATCTTTCATCTTCTGATAATCAGAAGTGGACATCATCGCAGCTTTAGTGATGGCAGCTTTCAATGATTCTTTATCGTTTACACGGAATAAGAAACCATTCTCACCATCCTCAACACGCTCAGCAAAACCGTCAATATCACTGGCTATTACAGGAAGGTTGTAATTGTAAGCTATCATGTGGGGACCACTTTGTGCCACATCTTGATACGGAAGCATAAAGAATTGATGTTTGGTAAATAACTCCGGAATTTCCTCATCAGGTATGCGCTTGAAATAGGTAGAGATGCTCCTGCAATCACCTATCTGCTGCAAAAAAGCCTCCTTGTTCATTCGGCAATTGCCACAAATATTGAGATGCACTTTATTCTGTATATTCTCAGGCAACTCCTTCACAGCATCAATTAGCAAATCGAGGCGTTTATTAGCCACCACATTACCAAAAAACAGAAGGTTTACTTTCTTTTCATCTACCTTATAATTATCGGTCTGAACCTTTCCGAAATCCTTCACAACCATCGGTGCATAGAAGAAAGACTTCTTTGGATAATGCTCCTTAAACCATCGTGCCGTATGCTTGGAAAACATTTGGAAATTCTTTCCATTCAGAAATATATATTTTACCTGAAGTTTCAAGTCCCACGTCCATACAGGATATGGATTTACATTATGCGCAGCATGTATCAAAGGAGTTTTTCCTATGCAATGCAACAACGCAGGATAATAATAGAAACCCAATGCATCGCTATAAACCAAATCATGTTGAGCAAGTCCTGCTTTTTTAAAAAAATTCTTCAGTTCAAAGAATGTGCGAGGATCTTTGGCACGATGATGTAAATTCCATATCTCATAGTCCTCATGTTCTGGTATTTTTGCTCCAGTAAACGTCTGAACTACCACCCATCTAATTTCAAATTCGCTGTTTTTCCTGAGATATGGTACCAATTGTCGGTCCACATCTATAAAAAAATCAGCGGTAAACCAAAGTATTTTCTTCTTCACCATATTATTATTTTATTCTTACATCACATAATCAAAGGTTCTTACTTTCCGAACTCCTTGATTCTCTGTTCTTCCTTCAATGAGCAAACAAGCAGTTGTCCATTCTTCTCGGCTACGATATAGTCGTCCAAGCCTTGAACTACCACCTTGCTTTCATCGGCTGCATGAACCACGCAGTTCTTGCATTCATACAAGCGGATGTCCTTGCCTACCTTGGCATTGCCAGCCTCATCTTGTGGGAGTAAGGTACGGAGGCTACCCCAACTACCTAAGTCGCTCCAACCAAACTCTGCAGGAAGCGTGAAGATTTCCTTAGATTTCTCCATCACAGCATAGTCAATGCTTATCTTCTCGCAGGTTGGGAAGAGTTTGCCGACTACCCACATGTTTTCGATAGGGCAGATTGGCTTCTATCTATCGACTGTCAATTGAATGAGGGAACTGCCCACACCTATCACATCTATGAACTGCTTTGGGTAATCGGGGGTTGACATAGGCCAGAAGCGGCTGCCTACGCCGCCGGGCATGATTATCACCTGAATATCGTTGCTCATATTATTAAAAAATCTAGCAAATAAGGATAAAATCAAGAATCATTCAGTTGTCATACCGAGCTATCTTTACTTTTCTTCATCTACTGCTTTACGCAATGCTTCGATAAACCCTCTACCATAAGTCAAATCAGGTTCCATCATATTTCCTTCACCCCATTCATTCCAAGACTTCAAGAAAATCAACTGTTCCTGCTCAGGCTTATTCTTTACAGCCTCTAAGGCATGCTTGGCATTTTCATAAAAATATTCAGGCTTCACATTAACGAAGAAAGTTCCATTCCATCCACTTCTAGGCGTATGATCCCATTGAGGAATAATACAAGGAATAACGTCTCTAGACTTGTCCTCCTCTGTTACCAAGAATGGAAGATACTTCTTATAATCTGTCATAAATGGAGGACGTCGTGTTATAAAACCTCTCACATTTTGCAAAACACGTTGAATGCCACGACCAGCACGCCCCATTTTTTGAAGCGCATTGCTCGTAATTCCACCTAATCGCTGATAGCTAACAGCGTTGAAACCTTTGGCTAACATAGATTCCTTACTTATACTATGAGTAGAAATGTTTGCCACCAGATACAGATCAGGGAATCCTGCTTCCTTTGTCCATTTACGGAAATTATCCAAATACTCTTGTGGAACATCCTTAGGAGCAAAGATGTAAAGAAGTGGAGCTCCATTTACCTTGATATATCTTTTATCCTTAAACGCCTTTAACAAGAAAGCAAAATGCATCATCTCATCTTCCATGCCTGGATAAGTTTGTTCTATCAGCAACTTATTGGTAGAAGTACCATCACTATTCCAGTTCTTTGCATACCAGCTGTGGTTAGCCCAACCTAAACAGAATGGGAAATCAGGTTTACCAGACTCCAAGACTTCATCAAAAATATCTGCAATCAATCTCTTGCCATTGCCAAACCAATAATGCCAATAGCAGAAGCCTTCAACACCAGCCTCTCTTGCCATCTGAGCCTGCTGTTCACGAACGATAGGCAAACGAAGATCGTAATATCCTAATTCAGTTGGTACTCTGGGCTGGTTATGTCCCTTAAATAAAGGCTTAGCCTTGCCTACATTTGTCCACTCAGTAAACCCCTTTCCCCACCATTCATCATTTTCTTTAAATGGATGAAACTGAGGAAGATAAAATGCTAAAATTCTTGGTTTCATTTTGATCTTGAATTTTATGTTATTTTCCATAATTATTTACTAAATCTTTATAGCATACCAACAACTGTTGAAGGATACTATCAGGATTGTGTCTTTCCAATGCATGCTGACGAGAATGCTCTGAATAAGATTTCATTCTACTTTGATCTTTTGCCAATTCAACGATAGCATTGGCAAGCTGCCAAGGATCATTAGCAGGAAGTAAATCGCCTTCAACACCATTTCGAACTAAAGTAGCAATACCTCCTACCATCGTAGATATGATAGGCATACCAATCATCTGCGCTTCACAGATGGAATTTGGACTATTCTCTATATACGCTGTATGAACATACAAGGTAGATTGACACATTTCATCGATTAATCTATCAGGAGAACAGAAGCCTAGAAACTGTATGTTATTCTCTGCATACTTCAACTTCTCTTTAGACTCTACTATTTGCTTTAGTTCCTCACCCAAGCTACCAGCTACATGCCATTCGAAATCAACACCAGCCTCCTTCAATACATGAGCAGTCTTAAGCATCACATCAACTCCTTTCCAAAAAGAGGAGCACCCGGTAGTTAACAATCTTAATTTTGCATTAGCAGGCGGAACTTTCCACAATTTCTTGGAATGAAGAAAATCTGGCCGCAACGCTTCTTCTACATGATGATAGGTTGCATGCTTAGTGAGCATATTAACTAAAGCTTTATCCCAACATGTCCTGCCCATGAAATGGTGAACAGTTTTCCAAATTCGACGTTCCATCTCAAGACGCGATTTATCCTTATTGAATCCCGTAAAACGATGCCAATCTTTACGCAAGTTCAGACCTGCAGCTTTCACCATAGTATATCCATTATACTTAGGAGGATAAAGCGCATTATCATAAGGTATAATACTACCTTGGATATGAACAACCAACGGAATATCAGTATAAAGAGCCAATAAACCAAAAGGCCACTCATTTCCAAATACGTGAATCACATCAGGCTTAAATTGCTCTATTACTTTTCTTCCTTGCTCAATCACCTTCCGCTCATTAATTGCCCAAGTATGTTTTCCTATCTTATTCTCCCAAAAAGAATAATGGGTAATCATCGGAATATAAGTAATACCGTCAATAACCTTAACTTCTGCAGGTACTTGACTTTCAAAGGCAATATAAAGTTCGATGTCCTTACAAGTAGCAACTATATTCTCCAAGGCATCTTGCCAACCTAAAGTCACCTGACCCGTATGAAGATATCGTGAAGGAGTAGATATTTCAAACCAAAGTACTTTCATTTAATATTTATTTTATTTGACGGTTCTTCACTATTAACAGGTTTATCTTCCAATAAGATAAATGTATAAAATAATATGAGATACTTCATATATCCATACTCACCAGTAATAACAGAATAAGCTAAATAATATGTGGTAAGCGTGATTGCAAAAATCACAATCTCTTTATTTTTAGAAATTTTTGCGGTATTTTTGAATAATTTTATCAAGAAAATGCCCCAAATAATAATTCCTATAAAACCGCTATTACAAAGTATAACATATATAAGGCTCTCAAAAGCAAGCATAACTGGATGGTCACCAAAATTAGTTTTATACCAACCTACCCATGCATATCCTTTTCCAAACAAAGGATTATTACGTATTTCAGCTAAGCAACCTTCCAACTGCATTAATCTCATTTCCCAAGATGAGCCAGAAACATCAGATTCCTTATCTGAAAAAATAGATTCAACATAGCTATTTAATTCAGGAACTTTAGATATGACTGCATAAACCAAGCAACCAACAATAGCAACTTGAACCATTAACTTTACTTGATGATTAAGCAACAGAAACACTAAAACTGTTGCAAAGAATGCGCCAATAGGACTACGAATACCACAAAGGAAAATTGCAGCAATAATACCCAACAGCATAATCACCCATATATACTTATTTAAATAATCTCTTATGGTATAAATATAGATAAAGGCCATACCTAAGAACAAGCCATACGTCATAGGATGACCAAAGACAGATGATATTCGTCCAAACATTCGACCACCACCAACTTCGGCATACAACTCATTCCAAACTTCACCATTTGCTGCCATAATCAACATTTGATAGGGATTTTGACCATCGGTAGTAGTCAAAAACAAGCCATATCCAAAAGCAATACAAATACTAATTACTACTGTTTTCTTTAATTGCTCCCCAAGTTTTGGATCTTTCGCAGAATAATTCCAAATAACAAATGGTAAAATCAAATATGTCATCAGCTGCAAACGAAAGTCATTAAAAGCATAATCAAAAGGAACACCTTCCTGAAAAGGCATCTCCATCAACTGGGCAATAAACAAAAATAAGAATGGGGTATATGGTTTAAAACTCAATGGAACTTTATTTCCTTTTTTGTAAGACAAGAAAAAAGCAACCAATAACAGAACATTCACCATATTCCATTGTAAATTAATACCCAAGTTTATATTCATATAGGGCACAAGTATCATATATGCTACATAGAGACAAATACCTGTACGCAATTTAACAAAGAACATAAGGATAATCAAAGCTACCCAAAGTCCTTGAATTAATGATATAATTTGCATATAAGTTTATTCTAATCCATATTTCTCCAAATACCTTTTCATGTCAAGGTCTTCAGAGATTTTTAATAATAACAAAACAAACAATACTAGAAGCTGCAAATAGTTATGCAAATGCTTCTTTTCAGAGTAAGAAGGTGTTGTGCCGTGCGCATAGTTGTTGCGGATGGCAGGACCATTCGTAAACTTCTCATTGTTCAAGTAATAACTGAAATAATCTCTTTCCGCGGGGGACAGAAGATGGACATCAAACTCTATCCACCCTTTGGAAACCATCTCATCAAGAATTGCACGTTCTTTCTTTGGATATCCCCAATAAGAACATGCTCTATACTCATATAGATGTTTTAAGACTTCTATCTCTTGCATCTTCTGGCATCGCAACACTCCGTCTTCCCCCTTTGTGAGATAGCCTTTATCCAACAAACTGTCTATATAAGGCTTCTGATAGTTCTCATAGTCATCATATCTCACATCAATACCACTTACCAAAAGCTCATAATAATTCTTGAAATGCGCATCCTTGCAGGGCTCCACGAAAAAGAGCATGCTCTGACTTCCAAACAGAAGATGAAGAAGATACCAAACTTCATTGTTATCTTTATTCAAGACACAATATCGACGGGTTATCAAACTCTTAGTCTGGGTAAGCTTTTGAGGAGGAGTCAATTCAACAATATCCTTGTCAATTGATCTATATTCCACATAGCAGTCATACTGATGAGATACAGCATCCATCTCAATGACAAGGCTCCTTATCTTCAAAATCTGTTCATCACTTTCTTTTGGTAAAGTCAGCGGCAGACCAGCATAACCATATTCTTCTTTCAGAAAACTCTCATAGAAATCTTTGACAACGCCTTCTAAATCTCTGTCATTTGCTTTCAAAGCCTGTTCCAAGGCAAGTAATTGTAAATGTGACAAGTTTTCCCTCATACGAAACACCATATCTACATCGTATGTGTTTCGAGCATGAAGACCTACCACTTTCTCTATGGTATTCTTCTCTACATCTTTGGATATGAGGGAGATAAAACCATATTCTTCTGTAAACTCAAATACTTGTCCACAATAATAGACAATAGTAGCATCCTTGCATTCGTCTATTACATTTTTGTTATACACGAACATGGTACGACCTTCTTCATCTACTCTGCTTTCCTTTACCGGTGCATTCTTCTCTTCAGTGAGAGCCACGCCATAACTTGTCAGATGTATGCTTCCCAATTCGAGAATAGCCTTATTCAATATCTGTTCTTTCATTCTTGCGTCCTTGATAGTTAGAGGGTGAAGAGGAAACTCTGAACTACGCTTTGCCACAAGCACCAAACGCACATAATTGGGATTAGCTTTATCGGAATTTACATAATTGCGAACAATCGTATCTTTATCAGTGCCAGTCAAAGACTTAGGAAAATACAAGTCTCTATGTTGACTGAATCTGTCTTCCTTAACGTATTGCTCAAGCAGCCATTCTGCCGTATGCTCATTTTCTTTAAGCAATGCAGTCAATAAGATTTGGGTTTGCTCCACTATCCAACGATGCTCCAACAAATCTTTCAAGAGCCAGCTCTTTTCTTTCAAAATTTCACGTAATCCGTTCTCTGTTATAAGCCCCTTGATTCTGAACTGGTCGATAATTTGCCAAATAGTAGATTCATAGCCTCTTTCTATCTCTCCAAAAATAACAGGAAGGTCGTTTGATTGCAAGTGTGAGAAATATGTAGCCACTTTCTCTTTGTATTGCTTGATTGCAGCAATCTTGTTCTCATTCCAATCCTGCGGATACTTCCCATGCTCTATGAACTGCACGATATGATACATCTCCAAATAGTCGTTGATGCCATCGGGTTGATTGCCTTCCTCGTAGCTTCTCACAACATCAGCCATTCGTTCAATGTACATCGGGATAGACATATCATAATCACTATAATAATGTACACGCTCCATTATCTTATTTGACATATAAATTCCTTGCTTTGTTTTAATTTTAAAAGCAAATTTGAAGAAATCTTTTTCCAATCTATGGGATTGTCTATAATATCTTCCGAATTCATTCTATCTTGCAACCCAATTGTCGAAAGAAAATCCAACATGCGAGAAGAATTATTGTGTCCTTTAAGATTAAAGGTATAAAACTCCTTTTCTAATATTACAGAGAATGCTGTGGCATGAAATGAACTTGCTATTACACAAGCTGCATTGTCTATCAAAGATAAAAATTCTAAAGGACCAGCATTATTAATATTTATGTCAGCATAACCTTTTTCAGAAAAATCGTTAATTGAAACAATTTTCAATGATTTTTCTTTAGCATAAGCTTTTACAAAAGAAATCATGTTATCATCATTCCCTAAGAAATCATATACAAGAACATAACTTTCATGGGATAATCCATAGAGATTACCTTTTAAAGATAATTGTTTCCACTCACTTTTATCCAACAAGAATACAGGATCAAGTACAACAGAAACATTACTTATCCCTAAATCAGCCAACAAACTTGCGCCAGTTTTTTCTCTGACAGATATAGATGAAAACTTTGCCAGTTTTTCTTTTATAAAGTCCTTACATTCATCCTTTATACTATTTGTTGCTAAACTTGCCGCATAGGAAAAACGTTTAGTTTGATCGTTGCCGAAATCAAGATAATACCCAGGCTCTTTGCCATTATTACTAAAAGTATTCCAAATCTGATCACTTCCAGCGATATAAGCATCTGCCATAGGTGGATTCTGCTTTAATTCCTCTGAAGAAAAATACTTAATTGACGTCAAATGATAATATTCTTTTTCAAATGCATCAAAGACAGCCTTACGCCCCCACGTTTTAAACATACCACCCCTATAAGCTTTATAGGGACACCAAAGATATCGCAGTAAAGGAAACTTCTTGATAATACTTGCAGCCCTTCCGATAGCATTATTAGGCATCCAGAAAGGATTATATCTATCACAATGAAACCAAGGATTAAAGTCTATGATTTCAACCTCATGTCCCAAAGTTTCCAAATAATGCTGCAAAGCATAAGCTTGCAAACTCGCACCATAATTATAAACATGATGACAAGTGATTGTCTTTATCTTCATTTTACAATCTTCTTAATAATGTTCTTAAAACTTCTAACAGGATGCTTTATACGTTCTAACTGTCGCTGTTGTTTTCTATAAGCTGCTAATATATGGCACGCATCTTGAATATTCTTAGAATCATTTTTTAATGTTTCTAATATCTTATTATATGCTCCAATTCTTTGTGGACAAGTCTTCATTTGTCCCTCCGCAACAACATCAAAAGAATGCTCTACTAATTCACAATTACATTGCTTCAATACCTCGTTTCCTTTTTGAGTAAAAGCAACAGCTCCACTAACACCATCTTCATCATCATTATAAGTCTTTCCCCATAAGTCACCGATACGTATATCAGCAGAAGAATGGTTGTACTTATACTTACAATGATCATAGCATTGTTTTCCTAGACAACAGTCACCAAGGAAAAGCTGATAGAACATATCACCTTGTGATAATCGGCTTTCTATATAACTTTTTTTTCCCCTTATTAACATATCGTAAGAATCATGCCAATTTATCTTCTCACCATGTTCCTCACCATCAATGCCCATTGCCCAAGAGTCATGCCAGCCCGTCCATTTGTTACGCCACGAAGCATAAGTTATCTTACCTACTTGTTTCTCGGCCCATTCTGTATATTTTTTCCATACCAACATAGAAGGTACTCCATGACAGAAGAAATCAAGCAGTACAAAGTTGTCTTCACAACGGAACTTTCGAATGTATCGACGGAAGGAGTCTATCTGACATGGAGTGCCAGTCACCAAATACTTCTCCTTCCGATTGATAGCCTTAAATCCATCAACAGTATAACTTTGAATATATTTACTACCTGCACTAGGAATCAATTCTTCTACATTTGTTGCAATATAATGCTCAGCTCTGTTCTTATCGGCATTGTAACGTACACCGCAAACCTTATAACCTTGTCCAAGGAGATATTTTCCTATTTCAAAACCAGCACCACCTGATGAACATTTTCTTCTTACTAAATGATCTTTACTCCATGCTGCATAAGGATGGATTTCCTGGTTCTGCAATGACAAATCTTCATGGAGATAGGCACATACTTCTGTACAAATACCACAATTAGTACATTTATTTGGGTCAGTGATATGAGGCACATAGAAGCCTTTCTCATTCAGATTAATTTCTATTATTTTGCGTCCACAAGCAGTAGCACATACACCACAACCATAGCAATCGTGGACTTTGCTTATATTATTCATATTATTTATCTTTTTAATATTTTTGATTTCACTATTATAGTCACTTTTGATTTTAACATATTCCTGTCAGCTTTATTGAATCCTAAATAATATCCCAAGACTATTGTTGACATAAAAGATAGGATACAAACCATAATAAATCTCAAAAAGACTGTACCCACCAGTTGATAAGTAAGTACCGGCAAGACAAGCGACATAACAGTTATTACCAAGACTCTCAGAGTAACCTCCCTCAAAAAGTCAAACATCGGAAATCTTATACTTCTAACAAGCATATACAATCTAGCAAAGTGGCAAATAAATTCAACCAAGAATGCAATTATCATCGCCATATATGGAGCTGCTCCCATTTTCAATGCTACATAAACCAATGGTAATGTTAACAATGACAATAAGCCTACCACTATTTGGTAATCACGAACTTTTCCGGTAGCATGCATAGTTATAATCAAAGGATTAGATAATGTATTAAGCAAAGCCGTAAATATTGTTATCTGCAAGAATATAACAGTATAAGCAGGAACCTCCTTTAACCATAAATTCAAAATCAAAGAAGACTCTATAACTATTGGCAAAGAAAGTGTCAAAAGTAATAAATAAGAAAGTTTTGCACCTCTGAACACTAACTTATACATATTCTCCAATTCTCCAGAAGCATAATTTTTAATTATCTGTGGATTTAATGCCATTTGAAAGTTGGTAACAAAACCATTCAATTTACTAAGCACTTGGTATGCTATGCCACGAGCTGCATTCACAGCAGGACCAAAGAACATATTTAAGACAACATTAACACCTTGCTCTTTTGCTATACCGGCAAGCGATCCTATCAAATTCCAACTGACAAACGAACCAACATTACGTCCATATGCCTTATTGAATTTACCAGTAAACTTACATTCTTTAAATTTACTTTTGCAATAAAAAAAGTACATAAGTAATAATGCAATCTGAATAAGAGCCATCAATCCGGCATACACAACCAACTTATCAAAAGGCGTCAATGTTATGACATAACAAATAGCAAGCTTAAATATTGCATCAAAAATGCTAAAATAAGCAAAAGCAGACATTTTCTCATATGCAATCAAGGCTCCATTATAAGGCACATTTATCACATTGAGGATAAATACGAGCAATGACAATTGAAAAACCCAGTTGGCAGCATCATATCTTCCTGCTGGAAAATTCATATGAGTATTCAAAAACCAAACACCAACAACTTCTCCTAAAAAGAGTATTATCAAAGCCAAAAATAGGTGTATGTAAATCATCGTACTGAATATTCCTCTTACATTACCTTCTTTACCCTTTCCAATTTCAAACGATAAAAAACGCTGCGTGGCAGAAGTCATGGCACCACTGATTACGGCGAACATAGTAACAAAACCACCGACTACATTATATATACCAAAATCTACTTCTCCCAACTTGTCCAAAATTACACGGCTTGTATATAAGCCGATGACCATCATGAAAAGCATTCGGACATAAAGAAGAAGCGTATTCTTCGCTATTCGCTTGTTATTTGATTCATTCATTTAATTTTATCCTAATATATACTTTGAATATTTTAAATTTTGACAAACTGCCACAAAAAGCCAACTTACACCAGTGACAATAAAGAATTGAAAGATTGGATATGCATAATAATAATTCACTGCCAATTCATGAAAAGGGAAGCAAGGATTCATCTCTTGTATCACTATATGATGTACTATATAGATGCCCATACTGCACTTGTCCAAGCTTGTCACCCATGAAGGAAGCTTAGGTATATTCAGACATCTAGCATAAATGAATATGAAGGATACGATAGAGACTCCTAACAACATAGTTATCGGAGTTTTCTTGATATATACTTGTTGCAGCGCAAAAAACAATAATAGTGTTATTATCAATACTAGTGTTTTTGCCTTATACTTCGTATACTTCCTAAAATTCATTTTGCTTGCCAACATACCTAACATGTAAAAGGGGAAGTATTTGATGATGTTGGATAGGCAAAGAAATTGCATCACTGGAATTCTATAAGGTATTAGAACTATAAATAGTACCAATCCCCCCATTACTATCTGTACCTTTCGTTCTTGCATCTTCAATACAGTATCTACCAACATGCCTAAGACATAACACTCAAATATGGTCATCAAGAACCACAGATGACTGATGCCATTCAGCATTTGTGAAATATCTCTATCTTGTAATAAGCAAAGGAACAATCCTACTATAGCATAAGGAACTAGTACTCTCTGTGTCTTATCCTTCACAAATTTCACATTGTCGCTATACCCCCCCCAGATTTCGTTTATAACCATATAGGTATCCACTTATCAAGAAGAAAATCGGCAAGTGAATCTGTAACAGCATTCCATCCACTACATCCCAAATTGGAACATGAAAGCCTATATAAAAATCTGTTCCATCCCATATAGAATATGGACAAAGGCAATGATAGAACACAACCATTAACATCGCAGATACTCGCAGGATGCTGATGTCGTTGAAACGTACTGTGGGTTGCATTGTAGATATTGAGGAGTTGTTGTAATATTGTATTTGAAACATATCTAATTCTAATCTATTCATAATACTCATCAGTATCAACTTCAAAATGAATGTCGCCATCCAAATGAAATTTCTTTAGGGATGTTTTGATTTCAGCAGAAACATCTGCCCTAAAAGGAAAGTTCATATTAGTAACATACCCGTCGTCTCTCCTTTGATCTCCATCTGAACCGTATTGCAATCTAACATCAACTGTGCCATTAATTGTGAAAGAAACATCCTGTGACGTTATATCATCGACAAGTATGCTATCTATATAATAATTTTCTATAGAAGAATGTGTGGACAGTATATCTATCTCACTGTATGTTTCATACAAAGTCGCTATAAGAATCTCATGATTAATTTCGTTTTCCAAATGGGATATTACTTTTCTGCGAATATTTGTCATAACATCCACGAACCCATTAAATGAGCTTATGACCTTATCTACCAAAGTCTCTACTTCTGATTCTGGGACATCAAATGTATTTTCGTTTACATGTGTATATTTATTCAAATCATCTATTGAATCCAACATTGTTTTCCGAGCTTGTTCTATACTGCTTTTTAATCCCATTGCAGCCAAAACATTATTGTCAAAACCTCCATGGATGGCGTAATTGATTCTGTCAGCTCGTGAAATAACGAAGTCACCATTTTTATTTTTAACAGGTTTATACCAAGTACAAAGCTTTATATCTTTATCCGGAGCTAAGCGATATAGAATATGCCTTGATAATTCTCGAATGGAATAGGCGAAATTGTTGAAACGCAACTTATTCACAACCTTTAGATTATCAAAAGCCGCTATACACAATTCCTTTTCAAACGATGTGTTTAATAAAGATTCATTTAATGTAATCATTATAAATATATTTTAGAATCCAACTATATTTGGTGACCATGAACATTGCCATGCCTCCACCTAATACAACAATATACCAAAACCTTACACTCCAAACGCTTTCTGTATGCTCGGCTCGTAGATTAGTGATGCCACCATCGTAAAGAGCATACGGAAGTTAAGAAGCAAGGTATTCTTCGCTATTCGCTTGTTATTATTTGATTGAAGTGACATAAAATCTATTTTAATGCATTCTCTATTTGCTCATTTATTTTAGCTGCCGCTGTACTTTCGCCGCATGGAGAATTATCCGTAATAAGCTGCTCTACTCTATTTCGCAAACTTCCCCTATCCAACGTTGTAAAAGTATTGTGATAATACTCTTCGGCAAATTCCTTCTTACGGCTTTTAGAATCTGCACCTTTCGTTATTTGTGAGAGAATTTCCGTACGATATTTTTTCGCATAATAGCAAACCAAAGGTATTGCTACTTTATCAAACAAACCATGACCGCTAAATATTTGATAATAATCTTCTACTTGGTACCCTAAACCTTTAAGCTTATTTTCCCAAAAATGGAAACGTTTTCCATATTGATTTAAAAGTATCTGATTTTTACCTTTCCAGTCTGATATTTTACGTAGAACTTCCGATTCGTTCAATCCGTTATCATCAAATTCCACAAAAGACAAACATTTTTCAAAATCTTCAATTTTAAATCTTGAATCTTGCTGCTCTTTCATTACCAAAAGAAGCAACAACAAGTCTTTATAACAAACAGAAATCTTACTTAAGATATTTTTAATGTTTACTGTGCAACAATCTGCCAAAGATGCCTTTAATATATTGATTTTCAAAAGTTCAGGCTGAGACTTCAAGTTTTCGATAGAATACCACCAAGTAGTTATAATATACTTATTTTTTCTGATAAGATCGGTATATGCACTAAAATTTTTAACTAACTCATCATAGTCGCTATCAATACAAATCCATAGATTTCTTCCTAAATCGGACTCACTTTTATATGACAAGACAGAAGCTTTACCTTTAAGAGTTTTGTCCCTATCCCGAATAACGCACACATGAAATTCAACATTATTAGTCAATTCGAACGGCAGCAAAAAGGATAGCCAAAAGACCTTGTCTATTTCATCCTCTACATAAACAAGAACAACCTCTTTCTTTCTAAATTTGTTACTTAAACCTACAAAACCAGAATTTAAATATTGTCGAATATCAGATGCCATAGTTAATGTTTCAATTTTTCAATATTAGCAACTTTAGAATCCCAACCATTAAACAAAAGAGATGGTGAATGAGTTGCAATTATCAACTGACAATTTGGATTAAGCTGTTGAATTTTATCAATCAACTTCTCTTGCCAATCTACATGTAAAGAAAGCTCAGGCTCGTCCATAAAAACGATGTAATCGTGCTTTTCTTGCAGCAAAATTCTAAGCATTATGTAGAACACCTGTTTTTCACCAGAAGACAAATCATACATGGATATATGCTTACCTGATTTCAACACGAAATCTGGCTTTGATTTCGATATGTCAATTTTCTTACCCGACTCTGCAAATAATTCATTCATGATTTGGCCGAAAAGATGCTTTTGAGAATACACATCATGCACAAACTCAGTAGTTACCTCATTGCCATTCAAGACATGTTGTTCGATCTTATTGGCAAGACTACCTATATAATAAGAGTAATTTTCCATGCAATCAAACAACTTCTTGTCTAAATGTGACATAGGTCGTTCCTCACTAAGTTCTTTAAAAGATGAAGATTCGTCTTCTTGCTTAGGCAAAGGAGCATCAAAGGTACTAATCACACTTAGACGAACAAGGTCTTCCAATTCGGTTGATTTAATTTGTTTACCCTCATGAAAGAACTGGGTAAGAGTTGCAAAGATGCCAAAATCCAAATGAGAATTATGACGTTCACCAACATCTTCCGAAACTTCTTCTAACAATGTCTTATAAGATGGATCATCTTGTGCTCTTTCTTTTAGAGAAAGAAAAGAATCTCTAAAGTTTATGCACTGAATAGAATAATCATCTTCAAACACGAGCTTAATCTTATCAGCCTTTCGGATTAAGTTCTTTTCCATTCTGTAAGGAGGTATAGTAGAACAAACTAAATCAAATATAGTAGTCTTTCCTGCACCATTACCACCAACAAGGATATTAACATCCTCATTTAGATTCCATGTCAGATTATACTCATGCCATAAACCTGTAATATCTATTTTCTTTAGTTTCATAATTCTAAAAAATTAAATGATTTTCTATCTGTTGGATTAAGTTTTCCTTATTCTTACTGTCACTAACTTCAATAGGAACACCTAATGTGTCTGCTACTTCTGACGCATATTTAAGCTCCTCCTTTTGAAATTCTGTCATAAGTTCTAATGTATAATCATGTGAATCCCGCTTATTCAATCTCTGACATATTATAGCAGGCTCTTCTACCAATACTATCATAAGGGAAGGTGACATAGCTTCGAACACTTCCATTGGCACACGTTCTATAGTTCCTTGCTCTGTCAACAAGCAAAAATGTCCATCCAGCAAATAGTTTTTATCTTGGTCTATAAAATATGGAAGGTTTGCTAATAATGTATTTTGTGTTTCACCAACATCTCCAACTTCTTTTATAGCAGGATTCTCCCACTTTATAATTGTGCTACAAGATAGACTCTCCATATCATGACATTTGTCTGTAACTGATTTGGAAAAAGTAGATTTTCCAACACCATGTACTCCACCCAAAAAGATTATTTTTCCACTCTTAAACATAAGATACTTGCTTTTAGTTCGTTTATAAAATATAGATAGGAGCCTCACTATCAGCATATCACCATTTGCATTGAAATTTTCCAACAAGCCATATTTATCCATTAATGGCAGCATTTTCTTCCTTCCATAATTGCTTATACCATTGATTGCTAATAGATACAACTCATCATTGCTTAATTGAGACTGCAACAAGTCTGCATATTTTTTAGCATCTGGCATTTGTGAGTCTTCTATATGCTTCAATATATGATACAAATGCCTAAAATAATGACCTAAGTTTGAAACATTTGGAAGGAAAAAATCCATATAAAGACTAATTACCTTGTTTTTCATCATTACCTTATTTTCTTCAGTAACTTGATCTTGAATATAATTCAATTCTGAAAGAGCATCTGAAAGTTGTGACTTTAGAACTTGAAGATATAAAATGCCCTCATAAACTTCGTTACCTACAGTTCCTTTCAGCTGACTTCTTATCATCTGTTGCTGTTCCAATAGACCAAAATAAGTTGTCTCAAACTGCTGGCGTTTCATCGCCTCATCTTGCTTTCTCGCAAACTTCACTTGGGAAGTATATGTGACATAAACAAGATAAATACTGATGACTCCCACTATAGTTCCAACTGTACCACCTACATAATCACCAAAAATGCCAAAATCCCCTGATGTCTCAGCAAAGTCGGTCTTATGCAAGACAAGGCAATAAACAATTATTGGACTAATAGCAAACAATATTGCAGCAAGCCAAATAAATGCATTATAAATCTGCTTCATCAATATATCTATAAGATTGTGGTGGTTTAACACCTGGATATTTATCATCGAGATCCATATACGTCTTATAAGGATGAAAAGCATCGATAACGATAGCATAAGCTATATCCTTATTTTTATAGTATCTCATAAAACTCTCTTTGGTCATACCAGATCTTGCATGAGTTTTTTGCCACAGCAAAGATGGTGTATCAGATAAAATTGTCTTAAACTTTATCTCTCCAACTAATTTTCTTATATTGCCAGAAGAATAAACAACAATTGTATCTATATTTTTCCTTTTAAATTCTTTCTTGCGAAATTCATATTTTTTTTCACCAGAAATAATTTTTTCGACATATTGGGGTTTAATTGACAATAAAATTTTCATTTACATTACCTTTCTTTAAGATATAATCAAATTGATCGTCGGTGAGTTGGAAGAATCCCCAATAAATAGTTGATGATATTTTAGCCTCATCCAGCAACATTCCTCGTGTAATTCGCTTAGCTAATGCTATATTGTAAGTCATTTTTATAACCACCAAATTATCATTCAGAAACCACTTACGCAAATCTCCCTCTGTAAATATACTATAAGATTTACAATAATCAAGATAGTCATCTACTGAGGAAAACGCATCTTTCGTTTTTACTTCTTCCACCTGACATATAGAGGTGACAACACTACGAAAACGAGCAGTTCCCATGCCATCATTGGTCCTGTATATTGCAAGAAGATCACCCTTTCTTAGATTAGCCGTCTTAGGCATAAAACAAATATACACCTTATGAATGCTATTTGAAAAAGATACATCCTTCACCAAATCATCCACATTTCGCTCTTCATTTTTCAATATAGAATCAGAAAACAAAGGAGTATGAAACTTTGGATATATTGACAACAAGAACTTTCGTTTATGCTCTGGCAGTATCAGAGGATAGTCATATAACAAATCCCCCGTATACTTAGAAAAAGTTTTAACCAAGACTTTTTCCTCGCCTTTTGTTCCATAATCTTCAAAACCATACTTTCTAAGCATATCCATGAGGCGTTCATGTTTTGGAAATATGGTAACATAAGCTTCCTCAAAACCATCATAGATTGCACGGTCCATTATCTTTTTGATAAATTTCTCGCCTAAGCGAGTGTTATGCGCCTCTATCTTGAACGTACCAACTTTCAAACGTCTCTTTGGCTCCATCAAAGGAGAAATATCCTTATCAACTTTGCCACTTTCATCCTTCAAGTAGAGAAACCCCTGTAAGTGTTCTTTATCATCGTACTGTACAAAAGCTTCCTCTCCAGCATTGCTTTTTCTTTCATACCAATCAGCAAAGCCAGGATAATCATTCTTCAAACTATCAAAAAAAGTATCATCAAGATTAATTGACGAAAACTTACGTATTTCCATATTTTTTGCCATAATCAAAAGATTTTAAAGTTCATATTTTTATTATACAGGTAAATACTTCATTGCAACTCCAACTAACGCATTATATATTTCGATTTTTTCCACTCCCAACGCATTCAATATGACTCGGCTCGTGTACAGCGACACCACCATCATAAAGAGCATTAGGAAGTAAAGGAGCAAAGTATTCTGTAAACCACCAATACAGCGTCCCACTATTTTTCAGCGGGTTAGCCGTACCAGTATTTTTGAATAAAGTTTTGATTTTCTAAAATTTAACAATCAAGCGACGGCTTGGGATGTCTTCGTTACCTCAACATCCGAACCATCTTCAAAATGGCGAACATAGTCACATGGTAAGAACGAGGCATCAACCTCCTCTCCACAAAGTATGAGAGTAAGGAGATGCCTATTTGTATAAATCTACTTTTATATCAAATGGACTATCGAAATCCTTTAGCATGGCATGCTTCGTATCTTTCTCAGAGAGATTAGCATGCTCTGTTGGAATCCTCCAATCGATGCCGAGAGTATCATCGAGGATGCTGATACCACCATCTGCCTCTGGATGATAGAAGTTATCACACTTGTATTGGAAAACGGCAGTCTCTGAAAGGACGGCGAAACCATGAGCAAAGCCCTTTGGAATGAAGAACTGAATATGATTGTCTTCTGTCAGCTCTACTGCCACATGCTTGCCATAAGTTGGCGAACCCTTGCGGATATCTACTGCTACATCAAGTACTCTACCCTTTACGCAGCGTACCAGCTTGCTTTGTGTGTAAGGTGGGCGCTGGAAGTGCAGACCTCGCATTACGCCATAGCTACTCATAGACTCGTTGTCTTGGCAGAAGTGAACACTGTGACCTAAAATAGGAGTTACCTTCTCTTCAAACTCTCGCTCGCTGAAGCTCTCGAAGAAGTAGCCACGAGCATCACGGAAGAGGCGTGGCTCTATAATGAGAACGCCTTCTATTTCTGTTTTTACTATATTCATCGTATTAATTTTTGTTCTTTCATAAGATTTTTTCGAATCACCCCGTCCCTCTTTCCAAAGAGGGCTCCACCGCTTTCCCCAAGCCCCTTTTCTCTTTGAGAAGGTTGGCTGCACTCGGCATAGTTCAAGCAAGCTTGGCTTTGCACTCATTTGCACAACCTTTCCCCTCAGGGGACAGGGGATGTAGCTGGCGACGCTATAGCTCTGCCAGAGTTTTGGTATCGTCTGCGGATCCTATGCCCACAAGGGGCTGCCGATAAGAGTTTGACGCAATAGAATTGCGATTGTTTTCGGCTAGCGCATTGAGAGCATCACATGCAATAGTACTTTTATGAAATCTGCTTTTTTTTCTTCTGTGTTCATAACGTAATCTTCTTAGTAAGTATCCAACCTGCCATTTTATTCAACTGCATAATGAGACAAAAAATCCTTAGGAGTCAAGACTTGCAATTCCGAAAAAGGAAAATCCTTAACGTTTCTGGTAACAATACAATCCACACCTATTGCCTTAGCTGAAAAATATTGCAATGCATCTTCAAAGTCCTTAGCTTGCAAAGCTACTGCGGACTTTACAACATTAGAATCGACAGATGCTATTTCGGCAAATTCAAACAAACTTGAAAGTACTGCATATATCGCTTCACCAGGGAACTTCTTTCTGCCTATATACCCATATTGGCACAAGTTAAAGAAGATACATACAATGAACATCCTTGATTATATCCATAAGCCAAGATGGCTTCAGCATCATCACTAAAGCCTTCACGATCCAGATAATAATCAAGAACCACATTCGTATCTATAAATACCTTCTTCATTACTTGCTCAATATATAGTTTAATCTTTCATCCTCACTATCTTCTACACCAGCTAATACTCCTCGCATCTTTTTCAAATGCAAAGGTAACTGATATAGAGATGCTTTCGATTGCGACTTAGCAGACTTAAACTCCTCTATAAAGAAGCGAAAAGACTTCTTCACAACATCTGCCACATCCAAATTGTTTACTTGAGCAAATGCTTCTATGTCGTGATATGTATTATTATCTATAGTAATTGTATTCATAATTGTCTCGTTTTTATATGTTGTAAGCGATACAAAAATACGCTTTTTCTATGAAATAGCCAAAATAATTGATAATATTTAAGACTATTCATCAGAAATAGTCGCCTTCTCTTCAAACTCTCGCTCGCTGAAGCTCTCGAAGAAGTAGCCTCGAGCATCACGGAAGAGGCGTGGCTCTATAATGAGGACGCCTTCTATTTCTGTTTTTACTATATTCATCGTATTAATTTTTGTTCTTATAATAAGATTTTCTAAAATCATCCCGTCCTTCTTTACCATTAAAGAAGGAGTTTTCGAATCCCTCCGTCTCCCTTTCCAAAGGAAGCTCCACCTCTAACCAAGCCTTCCTCCTCAGAAGGAAGGATGTAACCGCCCTCCGGTGCTCAGAACCGCTTCGCTCTAAGGTTGGCGGACCAATCAAAGGTCTTCGCCATGTTGTGCGGGATGGGACAGCCTTACTATAGCTTGCTGATTGGGACTGCCAGAATAGTTCCTCATTGCAGTATCGCTCAGCACTTGTCGTCACTCGAATGAGGAATATTGTTTTTATTCTACTTTTGATAGAATTACCTCAGGAGAGGTGCCCATCAGGGTTATGGCGGAAATCTTATGACCGCCATTGGCATTTAATGAATGACCACAGTGATAGAGGCTGTCATCTATGATAAGCCAGCGGTCATGAGACTCGTTTCGCCATTTTCTAATATCTATATGATTATCGGGGAAGAGACGGTCATGCTCCTCCATCAAGCGTTGCATTCCTTGACCTACTCCAACCGTGTAAATTGTAGCTGTTACATTTGACTTACGGACATCAAGTACACTTAGAGTTAGCGATGAAACATAGCCATCTATGATGATTACTCGATGATTGGCTGTACGAACTAAGTTCTCCAAAGCAACTCTTGCTGTGTAGAAATCACCTTCGAAGAAGACCATCTCGGCAGGAGGGGTGGAGGTTCGAATAAAGAAGTCGAGCTGCTGTTGCTGCTTGGCTTGTATGTCCTCAATATGAGTCATACGCTTGTCCATATTCTCCTGTAAGGCTATTAAATGACGGTTCACAGAATAGCCTTGAAGAAGATAGTCACGTAAAACAACATTCGCCCAACGTCGGAATTGAATGCCTCTATTAGACTTGACACGATAACCAACAGATAGAACAACGTCAAGGCTATAAAACTCAACTTGTCTAGTAACCAAACGTCCACCTTCTTTTTGAACTATCGCAAATTTTGCGACAGTTGGATTTTTACTATTTTCAATTGTCGCAAAATTTGCGCCTGTTGGGTCAGAAGCTAGCTCTTCATGAAGAGCATTGTTGATATGCTTACCTATAGTCTTGATATCACGACCAAATAACTGCGCCATTTGTTGACGATTGAGCCAAACCGTATCTTGATCCAGTTTCACCTCCAACCTAATGCTTCCGTCTGGTTGATAGAGCACTATCTGAGAATCATCAGTAGTTGCCAGAATTTTGTTATTGTCGTTTGCCATAATCATACATATTTATTGCTAATATAGCGACAAAAGTACGATTTTATTTCATCACCAATACAGCGTCACCACTATTTTACAAGTAGTTACACCTATCAGTTTTTGAAAAAAGTTATTTTTGTTCCTCATTGCAGTATCGCTCTGCACTGGTCGTCGCTCGAATGAGGTTTTTCGAAAATCACCCCGTCCCTCTTTACCCTTAAAGAGGGTTCCACCGCTTTCCCCAAGCCCCTTTCCCCTCAGGGGACAGGGGATGTAACCGCTCCTCCTGTCGCTCTTAACCGCTATGCTTTAAGGTTGGCGGGGCATCAGAGCCCTCGCCAAGTTTCTTGTGCGGGATGGAAGCGCCTGGCTAACGAAAAGGGTACTAGTGCATCAATCGCTCCATTAGATTAACTTCTTATAAACAGGTATTGCAACCTTATCCATTTCTTCTTTCGAAACCTTAACAACTCCGGGAGTTGCATCAAAATAATCTACAGGATAACGATACTTGCCATTTGGCATCAAAACCTTAGTTACACGGCGAAAGAGAGAGATACCCTCTTCTGTAACTATTTTTGTTATCGTCTTATCAATGATCTTTCCCATAATTCTTTATTTTTATTTCAATTTCACCTGCAAATATAAGGGTTTCCTGTGAAAACTACCAAATTTTGGGAGGAGTTTTTGCTTCATGCCCAAGCTGTAACAGTAGCCAGCTCCAGCTAAGTGACTGCTTACTGCTAAGTAATTACCAGAATGACGCAATAGGCTTCAACTGCTTATGAAGCCGCTTTCATTGCTCCACGAAATAGGCTTCATTGACTATCGAAGCCTATTTCGTTTTTCGAGGCTTTTTTTGTCAATCATTTCGCACATTGCGTAGGCTTTTGTTGTTGAATTCGCGAGGCACTGTTCTTGGCGAAACGGTCTTGGCTTGTATCAGATTTTTGGTCTTGACAAGTTCTACTTCCAAGCCTTTTTGCTCTGCTACTTTTTGCTCGTATGTCGTTGCTAACTCCAACAAGGTATAAAATTGACTCAACTCACCCTGCAGTAAGCCTTTCTTATAGATAAGGTCTTCTATCGCCTCTGCCATACTGCTGCGTACATTTCCCAGCATCTCGTCGAGCACTTTCCGTGCCGTCTTGTATTGGGAGTGTAAGCTACGCAACTTTGACTTGAGATGCATCTTCTTTTCCTCGTCATTGCGAAGTATCAACTCCGATTCCTTGATTTGGAACGTCAGCTCTGAGATGATACGTTTCGCCTGCGCTATGCCAGTCTTGTTCTCAATGGGCAATTTGCAAAGGCGGCAAGTTCCATCCGGCACGTCCTCTGGCAATGGAGACAGACATTCCGGACAATACTCCAAGCGCAAACTACCCAATATCTCTCGGGTGTTAGCGGAATGCTTCAATGCCTGTTTCTTCCTTTCCAACTCGGATATAAACATCGTGGTGTCCTCTATCTCATACTCCAACAAGTCAAGCTCGTCTTCCACCGCCACACTCTCATGGTTCAAACGGCGAACCTCTGCCTTTTGTCTGTCGGTCTCCGTTTTTTTCTGCTCTTTGATTTCCTCGCCTTGCCTCTTCTTGGTGATTTCTTCGGATATTTTGCCTATCTCTTGATTCTTGTATTCAATCAGTTGGCTGATATGCTCCACCGACCGCATCTCAGGCGATAAGGAGGTTTCGAGAGAACGAAGGGAAGCCTTGGCATCGATAATGGCTACCTCCAACTCCTTCTGACGTAGCTTGGCTGCATAAAGGTCGGAGTCGAAGTTGCCCGTCTCGGTAAGCACATAAAGTCGATTGACAAAGAAATTAGCAGCCATCGTATTTTGATTCTAAAAGTTTGGTGCGGTATTTCAATCCATAATTTCCATTGAGGGGTGTGGCTCGAAAACAATAGCACAGCCATGATATGATGTTGCTCTCTGCAGCTGGCATCATCTCCAACTGTGACAGTACTTGCTGCATCTTGCCGTAGTCTATGATCTTGACCCGATACTCTAAAAGCTGAGAAGGACTTATCAGTCCATAGCTTGCCAAATGGCTGAGTGCTATCATCTGATAGGGTCGCAGACGCTCGAAGAGCCGGCGATCATTGGAGGATATGTTATAGGGGTTCTCCTTTTTCTCAACGTACTGGGTCAGACGTTTTCTGAAGTTTTCCTCCGTCCGCTTAAAACGTATCTTATAGGTCTTGCAGGGAAAGAGAAGATAGAAATCGTAGATACGAAGACGGTCAACCTCGATGATTTCGCCTACTCCGAAATGACGAAGAATATTCAGCATGCGATAGATACCATTAAAGGGGTCGAAAGCGGGATTATACATCATAGTCGGTCCAATTGATATGACAGTTGCCTGTCAGATAATATAGCATTCCATAGATGTCGTCCTCGTTGTAGCAGAGACAGGCATCCGCTGCTCCATTTTCGTTCAGTTCATTCATGATAGGAAGTATGACCTGCTCATAGACAGCCCGCTTGATATCGGTAAGGGGTGTTGCCTGCTCGATGAGGGGCATCACGTATGTATCGAAACTGCTGCATACCTTAGCAAACAGGTAGCTGTCGATGCGCTGGGCTGATTCATAATATTGAAATTTAGTTGCTTTCTTGGCAAAATACTGTTTCAAGCGTCGTGCCTTCTCGATGGCTTTCTCGGAGAATCCGCCATCCTTCAGTTTCTGATCCAGACCTATGGTATGGGGGAGCTTGGTCTTGTAACGTCGGATGTCGTCGAACTTCTTCTTCAGTTTATTGTCTTTCTCAAATTCGTCATTCAACTTGCGAAACCAACAGGCCAGACGACTTTCTGCTTTATCCTGATGGATTGTATTGAATATGGCCTGCTTTGCATTGGGACTGTAGTTGCCCACCTGCTGTATATGCACATCGTCAAAATGATTGCCTGTGCCAGGATCTCCATTGATATCTATTTCCATGATAATTAGTATTTAAGGGTCAGGGGGATATCAGACTGCCAACAGGTCTCTCACCTTGGCTGCTATGGTACTGTCGGTAGGCTGTATGCCCAACTGACTGCGTACGGAATGATCCTTGTCATGCTCCAAGGCTTTGGTCAACGTCGTGACATTGTGCTCAACTATGACATTCTCCCTATACATTATATATATTATATTGGCAATGAGATTGCGGTTGAAGGTGGTGTTCTTCTGCTTTCCGGGTTTATAGACTACAGCATCGACCTCGGGTATAGCAAGAATGGAGCGCCACAGGGTTTCATAACGGTTCTTCCACTCCTTGCTGACGTAGGGCTTCAAATGAGCTACATAATCCATAATCTCTGCCTTGCACTGTTCCTTCTCTGCATCTCCCATGGCTTTGTCGCTTGGAGATACAGGTTTCTGCTTGTCACCATAATTATTATTGATGACGGTCGTGGCATTGGGATTGTAGTTCTGCACCGTACCAATGTGTATCTCCTGAAAGGTGTTGCCGGTTCCAGGATTGCCTGTTATGTTGATGTCCATATTGCTTTCTTTTATTTGTCATAAGATGTTGCATTTCAAGGTGAAAGAAAGAAGAAACTTTCATGCGACTTTCTTCCTTGCTTTCGGCTCTTGAATGTTGTACCTTTGCATCGCAGTTCAGAAATAAAGTTTAACTTCTGCCGGACGCATTGACTGCATGTGGAAATACCAAGTCCCATACCGGCGATGGGCAAATGTATGATTAAGTATTCAACTTACATGTTGCCAAACCCTATCCATCCTGAGAAGGGATCTCTGGCTTACGCAAAGGCTCAGGTGAACGAGGTGTTGTCGTTCAGAAAGTTTGTACAGCACATTGCCGACCATGGTGGTTACACCCGAGGTAAGGTGAAGGGCGTACTCTCTGATATGTGCACCTGCTTGGTGGAAATGCTCTTGGAAGGTAAGAAGGTGCAGCTCGATGAGCTTGGCGACTTCTGGATTTCTCTCTCCAGCGATGGAGCTGAGAGCTGCGAGAAGTTTACCGCCAACAACATCAAGGCAGTGAACATCGTTTTCACTCCGGGTGTTGACTTCGAGAACTTGCTGAGCAAGGCTGAGTTTGAGACCGTGGCAAGCCGCAGTGCTCAGTCTGCTACCCTCAAGGCTGAGAAGACTGGCAAGGGTTCTGTCGATTTGGAGGCTGCCAAGAACAAGGCCAATTCCTCTAAGAATGAGGGTGACGGCGAAAACTCTGGCAACACTCCATCCGGTAGTGAGGGCAGCGAAAACTCTGGCAACACCGATAACGGAACAGGTGAAGACAACGAGCTTTAGTAAATGCCTTGCCGTGCCCGACTTCGTGTCGGGTGCGGCTACCGCTAACAAATTCTTATTTTCAAAATGATGTTTCACTTTTAATTCTATATATATGTGTAATCAAAATGAAAATCCTAACAATGGTTCCAAGAAGATTTCTTGGGTTTCAATCGTGAATGCTGTTGTTCAGGCGCTTATTGCTGCGCTGACAGCATTAGGAGTAAGTTCTTGCACGAACCTGTTTTAAATGAGAAATGAGAAATGACAAATTAGAAATTACTTTTCTGAAATGAGGATGATTAATGATAAATTTCCTTTGAGTATTGGGGAGGAGATGGTGCGGAATGAACGGGCACTCCTCTCTAAAGTGGAGGACGGCAAGATGATGATGTCTGCCGACTCGTCTTCATAAACTGTTCCCGAAAGCGAAGATCGTGGGGCATCGTGACTTGCCTGGCACTACGCCGAAGGAATGTCCTTGTCTGGATGCTCATGATGTTTTCGGGTGGATAGAAGAGTTGTGATTAGAACAGATATTCATATTGCGACAAGATTCTTTGATAATCATTCTCATATCTGATCTTCTCGTTAGAACTGATATGAGGACTATGGATAATCTGTTCCATTTCTTGGAGTACCTTGCCTCCTTCACACATGATGGGGTCGAGGTGTTCCTTGAACTGTTCTATGAATGGTGAATAATAGTAGCCAATCTCCTCAATAATGAAGGAATAGATATTCCATGTGTCATTGATGGTGATGCGGTTGTGCTCCGCTTCGCCCAAGGCATACTTTCTCAGATAATCGATATTTTCAGCCTGCAACGCAACTTCCTTGTCATCTTTCACAGGATGGAAATAGCGGTCTATCAGCACTTGCCGCTCTTGCAGGTTGCGCTGGTAAAAGATATTCTCATGGGTGATTGAGGTTTTGCTTTGCTCCACTTCCTCAAAGTGCTCGGCATGAACACCGCTGATGGCTACGCTCATTCCACCGATGTCCATCACCAGACGGCGATCTCGGTCAATACGAATGATGTAGCCTTCCAATCCAGCCATTTCACCTGTGGTGATACGGAGTAAAATGCGGTTGCGAGCATAATAATGATAAGGGTGGAGCAGGAAACGGATTCGCTCAGGAGAGGTTTCCGTGATACGCATGAATGGTTGCATCTGTGAGTCGGGTATCTCTGCCACCTTGCCTGTGCTACAATTCTTACACAGACGGGCGTTAGGGAAGTACTCATCGAGATAGGCTTGTATTTCTGCGGGAGAACCTTGGAAGAAGACAAGTCCGCTGACTGTGGGTATTTCTCTATGCTGAACCTTTTGCTTGCCCAATTTCTTGAAATAACGCACGGTCTTATGCACAAAATAGGTTATCTTGTCCTTCTCCAACCATTCTTCCATCTTCTTCACTTTACTGTTGTGAACAAAGACGTAAGACCATGTGGTTCCGTTCGATTGATGACACTTCTTTATCGCAGAACCAGTCTTTGCGTCTGGCTCTGTAACGTGGTTGTCCTCTGGAGAAACAAGTTTCTCGTCGGCTGTAGAAAAAGAATTCGTACCATCCGGTTTCATAAATTCTATTCTACTTTATGTCCTCAGCCACAACCATACATGATAGTTGTTGAGATATTGTTAATTTGTTATTGTCGTGCATCATCTTAATCGTTTATGAGAATCAGACTTTGCTGCCTTTGCACATGTATCTTTATTTTACATTCGTTACACTTTTCTTATTAAGAAAGGGCGAATTCGTTGCAAAAATACGAAAATTGGTTGGAATACGTGTCAGATTTTATCATTTTCTATCTGTCCTAACCCAAAATTCACTCAATTATTTAGCAAATCGGCCTTGGATGCTTCCGGTAAATGGCAGATTTGCACCTGTTTTGACTTTTCCGCCCTTTCTTAATAAGAAAGCGTGAAATTTGCTAACCCTTTTACCCCATCATTTCGGGATGGTGCAATAATGACAATCTGTTTACAATTCTTTCAGGATCTTTTGATTTAGGCCTCATGGTCGGCAATACAAGTCAACTTTTTAAATGCTTTGGCAGGACAAATAAAAAGTATTTTTGACTTCACATTCTCTGTTAAACTTTGATAAAAAGGAGTCATAAGTCATACAACTTACATCAAAACGCCATATATTTGCAATCAATATTAATTAAAATAGATAAAGTTATGGCACAGACATCAATGACAGTCAGAATAGACTCACAACAAAAAGCAATGTTCGACAGCCTCTGTGAGCAGTTTGGCATGAGTGCAAATGCAGCAATCAATGTATTTGTCAAGGCGGTAATCCGCACACGAAGTATACCTTTTGCCATCAAGGCAAAGGAAAGCAAAGAAGACAAGGTTACAGCCGAAGCAATAGAAGCTTTTGAAAACATGTGCAAGGCGGCAAGAGAAAACAACATAGAAATGTCTCTTGATGAAATCAATGCAGAGATAAAAGAAGTCAGACGATTAAGAAAAGAACGCAATGGTGTACGCAGTTATTGATACCAACATATTTGTATCAGCTTTTATCACAAAGAATGCCACAGCCTCAACACGCCGAGTTATCAACAGCCTTTTTGCAGGAAAAATCAAACTCACCCATCTCTATATCAACCCCCAGGGTAAAAAAGAATAAATCACATAGGGACTGCCTGAAAAATCCTACTGAGCCAGCAGCGTCATTTTTCTGGCCACTCATACCACCTCCATTGGAACTATATAACATATACAAAAGAAGAAAAATGAATTTTTTTCTTTCATTTTTAATACATATCAGATTTTTTTAGTAATTTAGCGCAGTAATTGAAAACGAATTAAAATTATTATATAAAATGGATAATTATAAATACATCAAAGCAAAAGTCTTGCGCGCTGACGATGAGGAGCACAAGTTTATCATCGAATGGGAAGGTAAAATTTATAAGATAGCCCAACTTGCATTTCAAAGGAGGCTACCCCTACCCGATTTTCTTGACTGCAAGCTGCTGACAACGTCAAGTGGCAAAATCTTTATCTCGCAAAATATCGACCTCCTCATGAGAAGCTATTATCATGAAAATGAGGAAGTGGATTTCAAAATCAAACTGACTCTTACCGACAAATACCAGTTGGAAGATCAATATGGTTTAACGGCAATGATGGACCGTGAAACTAATATCAATGCCGCTCTTACACCAAGAGTAAGATGCAGGATCATGAAGTTCAGACAAAACTATATGGAGGTTAAACTCGTTGAAGTGCTGGGAGCAGAGAAATCAGAATTCTCGCTCTCTGAAAATGATCTGCAGGAAATATTTGAAGTCATCCACCAGAAAATTCTGCAAGAAGATACGCAGAAAAAGGAACAAACTGATGAATCTGACACAAATTCAGAAAATGATAAAAAACAAGAAGGAACAGATATTGCCAGCTGGAATACAGAGAATTTCAGAAAACTGATGTTGGGTGATACTCCATCTGATATGTTCGATGTGGAATGTCATCGCTGGATTTCAAATATCTCCCAAAATATTTCCCAGAACCAACTTCAAGCTTTACTCCAAAACATACGCTATCATTGTCTCTGTACCCTGCAGAGTAACTTACTACTGCCCCGGTGCAAAGAAGCAGAACGCATATTATTAGAGCAAAGATTTACAGATGTTATCGAGCTGCTGTCTTATTATATCCAGGCCATCCAAATTCTTAAGGAAGGAAAAGCAGAAGATACCATCGAGCATATCCTCTCTACACTCGCTGACTGTGCCTACATCTACCAACCAAGAAAGCAATTCTGCATCATGCAGTGTATTTTCATGCTTGATGTCTCTATCATGGAAAAACAGATAGGCAAAATCCTTTCCACACTCCGTAAGCAGGAAGTATATCTCTGGACACGTACACCATTCCAGATGCAATGGCTCAAACTGCTACAAAGTTACGTGGATTTTACTTATGCGCAGACCGACAAACTTACCAGCGATCCTGCCACAAAGGAGACTATGATTCAGGTATTGGTGACTGAACTGATGCTCAGTAACCATTCTACTCATAAGATATATGATTCTCAACTCATCCAGGCACTACTCTACCGACTGGTATCTCTGATGAACGTGAGCGATCCTAACAAAACACTGCAAAAAGCATTCCGATCACTTTTCACGGCAACAGAATTTGATGCTACCCTACCCTTCAATTGTGATGATGCATTCATCATCGCCAATATGCTCTGCTCGCAGGAAAATAATGAACCGGTAGAAAATTTCGAATCCGCTAAGTTCGAAGGAGAACAGACCATTCTCACTGTCAATGAACAAACCATTGCCATACAACCGAAGAATCTCAACAAAGAGAATCTCTATCTGCCTTTCCCTTCAAGAATGGGATTGTGGCACGGACTCAGCATTCATCTGGACGAGAAACCGCCAGTAAACCTGAGAGGAAAAGTGGGTACTACCATCGAGCACTACAAGCAACTATGGATGTATATCAACCATTCACTCTTTTCCAATAAGCGAAAATCAGACAGTAATAAGAGAAGAAAACTCGATATAGACGACGAAACAAGCATCATTATAACTAAGCAATTAGCCGGACAGCTCATGTTCGAATGCCAAGTTATTGAGGAGGGATATGAATGCACAGGCACCCTGAATGTACTGGAAGATGTGGTACCATACTATCCCGGCGAAGTAAGCATTAAATCCTTCCAATATCTCGACAAGCCACTCGTGCTCAGAGCCTATGTAAAAGACATAAATCCAGATGGAACATACGTGTTTGCCTTGAGCGAAATGATAGAAGATTATGAAGAAGAGGTGCGCGTGAATGATATTTTCTATAACTCCAGACTCACCTGCCTGCTCAATAATCGTGGAGCCGATATCGGGCGAGTACCAGCCATCAGCAGTGAAGGTCTGTCCGTTTCTGTCTCTCCTGCACAAGACATGACTGTAGAGGAATTGAGAAAGGGAATGATCGTAGAAGTGGAAAATATCTCGAAAGGTACAAACGGCTATTTGAACGCCACCTTTGTGCGTGAGGCTCCTGAAAGCCGATTTAATGCAGCAGAAGCCTTTCACCAGCTGATGCTGGGGTATAGCAAGAAAGAAATATACAACCCGCTGGCTGAAAAAGATGAATGGGCAGCATCCCGCCCGCTTGAGCCAGTCTATGTGAGTGAATTAATGTGCATCATTGAAGCCAAAGCCACCCTGGAAGAAGACAATCTCAAGGCATACAATTATCTGAATTTCTGCCGGCTGATGGCCATTATCCTGGAAAACAAAGAGCGGATAAGCTACTATGACAGCCGATTGGCCCTCTTGGAGATTCTCAACGATTTTGCCGTATTAGACAAAGTGGATACAAGCAAAATACAGCATATCGCTGATACAGACCCGGAACTCTTCGATAGAAATGCCATCCTGCGACACGATTTCATGCAACTGCGCATCATCGGCTGTCTCGACTGTGAAGACCATTATGAAGAACTTTACAGGTGGAGCTGTTGCAATGAAGATCCGCAACTGCAGCAACTCGCCTCGCTCGTTCTCTCTCATAATTTCGTCAAAAAGTCGGGACTATTGTCACAAGCTGTTGATATCTTGGATAAAATCAGAGCGCTTCTCAAACTCCAGAAATCGTCCTCCAATAAGAAAAACTATGGAAAGGAAGATTTCCATACCGAGTTTAAAACCTCTATCATCTATCCGGAGAATTCCATGCGGGTAGATGTTCAGACTCAGACTAAAAAGATCATGCAGGAATTGTGTGCTTTCCTCAATGCCGATGGTGGACACCTGTATTTGGGAGTATCAGACATTGGGTATGAGATGGGATTGGAGGAGGATCTGAAGAATCAACTCTTTAAAGGATCTCGCGATAAGTATGAGGTATATGTAAATAATCAGATTGTCTATTATCTGGGGCAAACGGGTGCCCACTACATCCATACTCATTTCGATGAAGACGTGAAGAATGCAGTGCTCATCATCGATGTTGCCCCATGCCCTACCCCAATAGCAGTAGGCAACGAATATTTTGAGCGCATGGGAACATCGGCCCGAAAGGTAAACGACAACTATCGTGACAAGTTCCTTGCCATCCGCCAGCAAAGAACCCAAGAGCTTGCACCTCATATAGAGGATAAGAAAACCGATTCCCTCATACCAGAAACTGTACCGGAAAAGGAAATCGTAAAACCTGTGGAATCTGCACCTGTAACTGATTTCATCCAGACTTCACGCATACGCAACAATGCCCTCCACGAATACGAGGAAGGTTGGAGACCATCAACGGCCGTCATCTGCCTAATGGGAACCGACGAATACAAGGTACTCGATGAAGATGACTGGCAAGACTACCGCCTGAAATTAGCTGTACATGAAGATGAAGAAGAAGGATGGCTGATTCTTGTTTACGAAAGCGGAAGGGTGTGCAAAGTATCGGTAGAAGAGCTCTTGCAGCGAGAAAGAGGCAGAGTGTTTAAGCGCAATGCCGACGAAAAACTGATATTCGCATCCATCGCCACCAATGCCGACTCTGTCTGTGTAGGTTTCATAGATGGCAAGAACAATCGTTATGTACGTTTCGATGACGTAGAAAGATTCGGTCAATCCAAAATGCAGGGCGATGGCACCTTGCCAATGGACGTACCTAATTCGGGAGTACACTATGTGGAAGTGATAGCTATCAATAAAGTTCCTATCTTACGCAACATAGGAAGAAAAACTATAGGATGCATCCTCAAAACAGTAGAAGGAAAACGCTGCTTAGCAGTTTTACCGGACTGCAAAAGTACTATCCGGATGTGATAAAAAAATATCTTAGGATACTTGGGAAAGTAACCTAAGATATCTGTTTCGGATTATTCTTCCTTTATTTTCCATTCGCTGATGGTACGCTGGGTACTGTCAAAGCTGATGCCTATTTTTACCAGTCGCTTGCCCTCAGAATGATAAGGGAGCATGTAGCCTTTTTCATCTATCTGGACCAATGCCTCTTCGGCACTTTTATCTACCTTCAGTTCGAAGACGTAGATTGTATCAGGCATGTGCATCACGGCATCAGCCCTGCCGATGGCACTCTTTACCTCCGTACGTATATATATATTGAGGAAGCTGAACATCAGATAGAAAATGGTCTGATAATGCTTCTCGCTATGATTCTCCAAATCGTATGGTATCGTAGCCATATACGTGCGCATGTGTTCCAATGCTGCCTCAATATCATTGCGGTAAACTGCCTTGCAGAAGCCTAAGAGGAAAGCATCATTATCGGAACGGCGAGGGTTTACATAATGAGGAATCAAGGAATTGAGTAAGCCATTACGTACCTCCCCGTTTGGGATGCCTAAAGTATATTCCTGAAACATCGGATCATATTTCTTGATGGTCAGGTAACCACTCTGATAAAGCAAAGGCAAGGCATCTGTCATTTCCTCCGTTGATTGGTCGAAAGAGCTGAGTACTGCCTCCTGACTTTCCAATGTAGAAAGATTGACATGATATTTATCCAATAGTTTCAAAAGGAAGGATGGAGTGCCGGAACCGAACCAATAAGGGGCAATGTCACGTGCATTCAAAGCCTTTACCAGACTGAACGGATTGAAGACATCCTCTGAATTCTTGCTGAAATGATAGCCGTCGTAGAATCGTGTCAGCTCTGCCAGGCATTCCTCATACGTCATGCCAAGCGCTTCGCCCATTGCCTCTACATCCGGTTTCATCTGCGTGGTTAGTTCCGTCTTGCTGATGCCACAGATTGCCGAGTACTGGTCGTACAGACTGATATTATCGAGGTTGTTGAGTTCGCTGAAGATGCTGAGCTGCGAGAATTTAGTGATACCTGTGATAAAGGTAAACTCTAAGTATGGATCGAGCTTCTTCAATGGGCTGTAGAAATTCTGCATGATACGACGGAGCGGTTGCAAATTCTCCTTCTCATGCACTACATCCAATAAAGGGGCATCATATTCATCGATGATGACCACAGCCTTTTCTCCCGTTTGCTTGTATGCTCGCTTTACGATTCCTTCCAGTCTTTCATTAGGATATTTTTCACCTTCTCCCTTACCATAAAGTTCTTCGTATGGCAAAAGTTCCAGATTCAGATAATTATTCAAAGCATCAGCATCAAAATGCTTGGCTCCACTCATGTCAAAATGAAAAACTGGATGTTTCACCCATTCTTTCTCATAATCAGCAATGGCTAATCCTTCGAAAAGTTCTTTTTTCCCCTCAAAATAAGCTTGAATGGTAGAGGCAAAAAGAGATTTTCCGAATCGTCTTGGGCGACTCAGAAAGACATACGACATCTGTTTTTCTCGGAAATCCACGATGTATTTGGTCTTATCTACATAGAGATAATTGCCTTCACGAATCTTCGAGAATGTCTGTATTCCTACAGGATAGAAATTTACTATTTTTGCCATAATCTTACATGTCTTACGTTTGCGCTGCTAAATTACAAAGAAAATCCGAATTAGCCAAATATAAATTCAAATAATTATCCTCCACTTTTTCACCAGCTACCAGTTACTCTCCCTTTTCCTGATTTTCTGACACTATCATGCGAATCAATTCCTCGTTAGTTTTGCTGTCAAAAACTAAAGGGAAATACTGGTTTTCAAACTATCCGCATATATGAATCGTGAAAACGAATTATACTTTCATGTCATTTCTGACTGCTAAGTTTAAATTAATTATATTTTGATGTCAGTTTTGCAGAGTCTTTTGCCATTTTTGTCAATATCTGTTCACTTCAAACAGACAGATTGAATTGGCACATAACTTGCTCATATATAGAGTGAAAGCGGAAGCCGAAAGGGCAAGGGGAACGATAAGAACTCTAAGCAATGACATTTGAGGGTTTCTTGAAATCCTTGAGCCTCGAAAGCCGAAGCAATCATTATTTTAAAAGGATAAATATAATAAACAATTAGAAATCCCGACAGAACCGAAAGGCGAAGAGAGGACGAGAAAAATAAAATTTGGAGGTTTTTCATTATGTTGTTAGCTCGTAGAAATAACAGTGTTTCAAATTGGTTGAACAATTGGTTTAATGACAATTTCTTTGATACAAGCTTGATGCCACATATGAACGCCACCGCTCCTGCAGTTAATGTCAAGGAAGATGAAAACGCTTATACGATGGAGATTGCAGCTCCTGGTTTGAAGAAAGATATGGTCAAGATGAACATTGACAAGGATGGTTATCTGAATGTATCTATCGAGAACAAGGACGAGAAGAAGGAGGAAAAGAAGGAAGAGCATTACTTGCGTCGTGAATTCTCTTACAGCAACTATTCTCAGAGTTATGCTCTGCCAGAGAATGCCAATCAAGAGAAGATTTCTGCTGAGGTCAGCGATGGTGTCTTAAAGATTGAGATACCTAAGGTAGCCAAGGAAGAAAAGAAAGACGATGTTAAGCACATTGAGGTGAAATAATCACTCATAACGTGCTAACCCGTTTTCTGGATGATATTTCATAAGCATCGGGAAAATAATTAAAACGAGAGGGTGTGTCATGAATTTATGGCGCACCCTTTTTTTTATTTTATCAGGTTCTCACTATCGCAAACCTGACAAGAATAAGACTTTAGGCATGCTGACACAATAATAATCAATCTTTTTGAAAAGCACAAAACAAGTATTTAACGAATATAGCATAAAAAAATTAATTGGTTATCAAACCACATTTAAAAGTAAGAAATCTATTTTTTTAAGCTTATCTCAGTTTAATTCTGTAGAATATTACCTCATTTATGGTAAAATATTCATTAAACATATATTTAATCTCTAAAAAAGTGTTATCTTTGCAAAGAAATATAATATTAATACGAGAATACTCAATTTAGATTGTAACTTTATGCAAATAAACAATTTAACTCCATGCGCTTGCCGCTGGATTTTGCTGAGTTGTTGTCTTACCCCTCCATTCTTTCAGTCTGCATCCGCACAGAACGTAAATGGAGAAACAACTCCACAAACAGAGATCGCTGTGAAGCAAGGATTTGTTGAGGGTAAGGTGTTTGATGGCGGTGACCATGAACCGATGATTGGTGTTACTGTGGCAATCGAAGGTACTACTAACGCTGTAACAACGGATATCGATGGACATTTCTCCTTGCCAGTCAACAAGGAATGCAACATCGTACTGTCTTTTATCGGTTATAAGAAAACAGTCATTCGATATACGGGTAACAACCAAGCCGACTTTGCCAAAATCATGTTGAAGTCGGAAGCTCAGAATATCAAAGACGTGGTGGTCACTGGTGTCTATCGCCGTAAGAAGGAGAGTTTCACCGGTTCTTCTGCTACTTTCAAGGGCGATGAACTCAAGAGCGTGGGTGCACAGAACGTGCTCCAGAGCTTGAAGACCCTTGACCCTTCTTTCAAAATCATGGATAATGCCCTCTCCGGTTCCAACCCTAACAAGATGCCAGATGTGGAAATCCGTGGTAAGTCGAGTGTAGCTGGTCTGAAAGAGGAATATGGTTCTGACCCTAATCAGCCTCTCTTTATCCTCGATGGTTTCGAGACAACTCTGGAAACCGTGATGAACCTCAATATGAACAGAGTAGCCTCAGTTACTCTGCTCAAGGACGCTGCATCTACTGCCATCTATGGTTCCAAGGCTGCAAATGGCGTGGTAGTCATCGAGACCAAGGCGCCTGTTAAGGGTAAACTGCAGATTTCCTACAAGGGAGACTACAGCATGGACTTTGCCGACCTCTCTGATTACAACCTGATGAACGCTCGTGAGAAATTGGAGTTTGAGAAATTAGCTGGTGTATATAAGGACAATACCAACGATCCTTTCAACCAGATTAAACTGGATAATCTCTACAATTCCCGTCTCCGCGACATCGAGCAGGGTGTGAATACCTATTGGCTCAGTGTGCCGCTGCGCACCGGTTTTACCCACAAGCACAATATATATGCTGAGGGTGGAGAAGGTAACGTGAGATATGGCATTGGATTGAACTACGGAAAAGTGAACGGTGTGATGAAGGGTTCCGACCGACAGACTTTGGGCGGTAACCTCGACCTGATCTACCGTACAGGCAAATTCCAGTTTAGCAACAAACTCTCCATCGACTATCTGGAGACCAACAATCCTACGGTAAGTTTCGCTGAATATGCCCAGGCTAACCCTTACTACAAGAAATATGGGGAAAATGGCAAGATCAACAAATATCTCTATTATCCGGAAGAAGGATTGAACGACTATCCTGTATCAAACCCTCTCTGGAATGCCCATCTCAACAATTATGACAAGGGACAACGCTTCGGCTTTACCAACAATTTCATCGCCGAGTGGTTTGCCACAGATGACCTCCGTGTGCGTGGCAAGTTTGGTATTACCAAGTATGATGATACCCAAGACCAGCGCCTCTCACCAGAACATACCGACTTCGATGATAAGGAAGCAACCCAGAAGGGACTGTTCAAGCACAGCCTGCAGAAATATCTCTATTACGAAGGAGACCTTTCTGCAACTTATGGTAAACTGATAGCCGAAAAGCATCAGATTAACGCCGTTTTGGGATTCAACTTCAGCAATACCAGCAGCAAGACTAATGGCTATTCGGCTACAGGTTTTACGGACGACCAGTTTGACGCTCCATCCTTTGCCAACAACTACCCTACTGGTGGCAAGCCGAGTTACCGTGAGAACATCAAGCATGCATCCAGTTTCTATCTGAATGGCGGATATGCTTACGACAACCGCTATCTGCTGGATTTCAACCTGCGTAACGACGGCGCCTCTATGTTTGGCACCGACAACCGTTTCCGCACCACCTGGTCTGTGGGTCTGGGTTGGAATATCCACAATGAGAAGTGGATGCAGGAGAATGATATCTTCCAGATGCTGAAGCTGCGTGCCTCTGTGGGTAACCCAGGTAACCAGAACTTCTCGGCTTATCAGGCTTACACCACCTATATGTTCAATAGTCTGATGACTAACGTATTCGGTACCGGTGTCATCATCAATGGCTTGGGTAATAACGACCTGGCTTGGCAGGAAACCATCAACTACAACATTGGAGCTGATATCACCACCTTGGGCAACCGTCTGAACCTGACGCTTGATTACTATATCAAGAATACAGACCCATTGCTCGCTATCATTACGACCCCAGGTTCTATGGGCGTAACCAGCGAGGCACTGAATGCCGGTAAGCAGAAAACCAACGGTTGGGAAGCCACCGTTAAGTTCTCTCCTATCTACATGCCACACGAGCGCATCAACTGGAACATCTCCGTGAGCGCCACTCATTCCAAGTCGAAGTATGCCAACATCGGCAATGCCTTCAGTGCTTTGAATGAGAGCGGAAAGACGGGTCTTCACAACACCACCCGCTATTATGACGGTGGAAGTCCTACCGCCATCTGGGCAGTGCGTTCTGCGGGCATCGATCCAGCTACAGGTAAGGAGCTCTTCATCAAGCGCGACGGAACCTATTCGTTCACCTATGATGCCAACGACGAGGTGGTATGCGGTGATACCGAACCAGACGTAGAGGGCCTGTTGGGAACCACCTTCTATTATAAGGGATTCTCATTCAGCTGCTACTTCCGCTATCAGTATGGCGGCCAGCTCTTCAACAGTTCGCTCTTCGACAAGGTGGAGAACATCGGAACAGCTGATGTATATAACAACCAGGACCGCCGTGCCCTCTACGACCGCTGGAGCATCAACAACCGCAATGCACAGTTCAAGGGCATCTCTATGGTGCAGAAGACCGACAAGTCATCCCGCTTCGTGATGGATGAGAACACCCTCACCTGCGAGTCAATCAACTTAGGTTACGAGTTTCCACTCAACATCGCCAAGAAATTTGGCATGCAAGCCCTTTCCGTTCAGGCCAACATGAACGACATCTTCCGTTGGTCAACTGTGAAGGCAGAGCGAGGCATCGACTATCCGTTTGCCCGTACCGTGTCATTCTCTATAGGTGCAACATTCTAAAAAGCAAGAAATGAAAAAGATAATATATTCAATGATTATAGCCTGCAGCACGCTGATGGTTTCGTGTGACAACTGGTTGGAGGTAAAACCTTACGACCAGATTTCGGAGGGCGAACTTCTCAAGTCTGAGGAAGGCTATCAGAAAATGCTCAATGGCATTTATATCGATCTGAACAGTACTGCGCTCTACGGTCAGTCTCTCTCGGTAGAGATGATCGAGGTGATGGGCGGTGCCTACACCATCGGCAGCGACAACAGTGTATGGGGCAACTACAAGGACCTGGCGTCCTATCAGTATGCTACTGAATATTGGCGCAACCGATTGGATCAGACCTGGAACAAGGCATACGCCCTGATTCTCAACTGCAACAAGATTCTGGAGACCATTGATGGCAACCAGAACCTCTTCAGCGGTGGCAACTATTATGTCATCAAGGGCGAGGCATTGGCTTTGCGCGCCATGCTTCATTTCGACATGCTGCGCCTTTTCGGTCCGGTTTATTCCAAGGACAGTGATAAGAAGGCTATACCTTATTATAATAAGCAGACCAATTCGCCTGAACCAATCCTTACCGCCAAAGAGGTGGCAGAGAAGGTGACAGCTGATTTGGAAGAAGCACGCACCCTGCTCGTCAACGACCCAGTGAAGACAGAAGGAACCCTGATGAGCGGTTCGCAGGACGGCACCAGCAACTTTATGCGCTATCGTGCACTTCGCCTGAATTATTATGCAGTGGAAGCACTCCTGGCTCGTGTATATCTCTACATGGGCGACAAGCCCGATGCGTTCAAGTATGCCACCGATGTCATTAAGACAGCCGACCAGGGCATCTTCCCATTTGTAGATAAGAGTCTTGTAACGGGTTCTCCAGCCGATCCAGACCGCATATTCTCGTCGGAAGTACTCTTCGCCCTGACCAATACCAGTCGTGGAAACATCCACAAGAATTTCTACGATCCATCCCGTCTGCCAAACTATGTATTCCGCATGGATGACAACCTGATGAGCAATATCGTATATGGCGGAGCTGCGACAACTGGCGGCTATCAAGACGACTACCGCTATCGTGCCAACTGGATAGCTACGGGAAGCAACCGATATTTCTACAAGTATAGTGACATGGTGGCCAACGGAAGCATTCAGAACACGATGATTCCGATGGTAAGATTGGGCGAGATGTTCCTGATTGCTGCAGAGAGTCAGAGCGACAATCTGGCTAACGGCTTGCAGTATGTGAATGCCCTGCGCAGAAACCGTGGTGTAGCAAACCTGCAGACCCTGACTCCAGACTTGCTGAAGTATGAGTATATCAGAGAGTTGTATGGCGAGGGACAGTTGTTCTATCTCTACAAGCGATTGAACTGCGACATCATCACCTCTTCTAACAAGAACAAGAATCCAAAGGCAAGCGACTTGATCTTCGTGGTTCCATTGCCAGATTCTGAGACTGAGAACTGATCAAAAATTAAGATTAAAAAGTTCAAAGTCAAGCGTTAATAATTAGGAGTTTTCCAGATTAATTTAACATACGAAATTATATGAAATATCAGATAAAAAACCTCTTAATTGGGGCGATGATGGTCATCGCATTCGGTTCATGCAGTGAGCAGGAGCCGGATGTATTCCAGGATATCAATGGCGTTTATCTCAACAATCGCACCAATACCAATATCCTGCAAGATAAGACTAACGTGACCTTCGTTTATGAAAAAGGCGACGAAATGCAGGTGCCGGTGAAGATTCAGTTGGTGGGCAGACCTTCCGACCAGCCTCGCGAGATTGCCCTAACAGTAAGTTCGGAGGATGCACAGGAAGGCGTGGATTATGTTCTTCCAGAGAAGGCTGAGTTGCCAGCAGGCGAAACAACCTTGGAGTATATGATTACCCTGAAGCGTACTGCCATTCTGAAATCACAGCAGAAGCACATCCAGATAAGTTTACAGCCAAATGCATTCTTCACCCTGCCCGTGACAGAGGAAACCACAGCTAATGGCGACGTGGTGACCACCCTGTCTTACGAGATTATCTTCTCCGACCAGTTTACCACAGCACCAAAGGCATGGAAAACTGATTTGCTCGGTGCCTTCACCCAGCAGAAGTTTGAGTTGGCCTGCAAGGTTCTTGACCTGGATCCAGCCGATTTCAATGACGATTCGAAGATGACACTTGCCATGCAGAGCTATGTAAGTTCTGAAATGCAAAGCTATGTGAAGGAGCAGCAGAAACTTCGCAACAGTGGCAAGACCTACGATGCCGATGCCTTCGATGCACAGGACAATGCTTTAGCATTCTATGGTGAGTAAAGCCATGGGAAGACATTCACTCTCAAAGGAGAAATTAAAAGAAAAACATTAAGAATTATGAGAAATTATAAAATATGGGCAATGGCTCTGATGATGGCTACCATGTTAGCTGGTTGCTCGCAAGACGAGGGCAACTACGACTATCACAGCCTGAACGAGCCTACTATTACGGGCGTGCCAGAGAACATCTCAGTGCTCACCCATGCCAACATCGACCTCGATCCAAATCTGGGCGATAACATCACCGACCTGGATGCCTACAACTATGAATGGAAGGTAATCAACAAGTCGGGCGATAATGAGATAACGGTACTCAGCAACGAAAAACATCTCTTGCAGGAAATGACACTTCCTGCAGGAGAATATATCCTCTATTTCACCGCCACAGAGAAGAACACCGGTCTGTTCTGGCGACAGAGCTACAAGCTTACCGTGAGTGACACTACATCAGAGGGTTGGATGGTGCTTTGTGATGTAGATGGCAAGACCCGTCTCGACATCGTTTCAAAGATTACTGGTCAAACCTATTTCGATGTCCTCAAGACTACCGGAATGCCAGAATTGAATCATCCTTATCGCATCCAGTATGCACCCAATAGCGGATATACAGACTCTCCATTCTATCTCTTTACAGCCGATGGCGCTACCCGTCTTTCAAAAAACAGTTTCATGTGGCAGAAAGACTATGCCTTCAAGTACGAGGTGGCGAAGCAGCAGGATCTGCATCCTCAAAGCATGGTATGCGACCAGAGCGGCATGATGAGAATGATTGTAAGTGATGGTTATGCCTACTCTGCTTCCAACATGGGAATCCAGGGACTCTTTGCTGCTGTCAACAAACAGCCGGTGCTTGCCCCTGCCGTGGGAGCCAACATCGGAGCCGCCTCTTATGCATCCATCTATCTTCTTTATGATAATGTAAACAAGTGCTTCATGTCCTGCTGTCCGTTCCTGCCAGGATTGTCGCTTTCAGACGCCTCTTATCACACCATGAAAGAGATGGAAGAGATTGCTACGGGCTATAATAAGGATTCTGAGATGGTAACGGGAAATGCCTTTTCGGAATACCCTACCGGTATGGACTTCGTTTATATGGAGAATACAAAGTATGACCCGGGAAATGCAAAGATGGGCGTCACCTATACCATACTCCGCAGCGGAAAGAAATATGAAGTGTATGGCATCCAGTTGGGCGATATGCTCTGTTATGCCGACTGCACATTCGCACTGGGCAAGGCTTACTATGGAGACCTGAGCGACTGTACCGACATCGCCAAGGCTACCTGCTTCGCCTTCAGTTCGCTGAAGAACTATATGTATTATGCTGTGGGCGGCACGGTTTATCGTGTGAATCTCTCAGAGAAGCCATTGAAGGCAGAGCGCCAGTTTAGCTTCAGCGGCGAGACCATCACGATGATGAAGTTCAACTTCTATCAGAATTCCGCATCAGCCAATGATTACGATCTTATCGTGGGCACAGAGAGCAGTAAGGGTTCCGGCACACTCCGCATCTACAACGGCATGAGTTCAGAGGGCGACTTCTCTAAGGTAATCCCTACCAGCTATTCAGGCTTCGGCAAGATTGTGGATGCTACCTATCGCGAGCGTACCAACTAATTACACCTTATTATATATAAGGTGCTTTCAACAGAAAGAAAATTTTAAAACAAAATGAAAATGAAGAATAAGATATTGTCATTGCTTCTGTTCCTGTTTGCAGCAGTAAACATGCATGCCGCTGAAGGCATTACGGTGAAGTTTGATGTCAAGAATCCGGTATTGACCAATGTGGTATTGGTTTACCACATGAGTGTCAACGAGTTTGCACTCACCGACGGCAAAGCCACAGTGCAGCTCGACGGCATGGATGCACTCTATGCCAATGTATATTATGGCGAGAAGTTCAAAGTAGTCTATCTCCAGAAGGGCGACGAAATGAACATTTCCTTCGATGCCCATGATTTCGACAACACCTTCGCTGTGAAAGGTGGCAACGAGAAGGCTGTTGATTACCTGAACAAGATTCAGTTGACGGCTCTTCCTAATGAAGCTTATGCCCAACCATGGAGCGAGTTCAAGGCAGCTGTGGATAAGAAGATGGCTTCGATGAAGCGCCTGTTGAAGGCACGCAAGTTTGCAGCCGACGACAAGTTCCTGAAGATGGAGGAAGGCAGAATCACTTATTTCTATGCCAACATGATGCTGATGTATCCTGTAAGTCATACATACCTCACTCAGGACACTACAATGGTACTGGGCAAGGAGTATTACGATGCCATCCGCCAGTATGTGAAGGAGGATGAAGATCTTGCCGACATCGATGAATACCGCAACTTTATGATTGAGACGGCTCATATCTTCGACGAGGCTGGCAAGGACATCCGCCAGTATTATCCAAAGGTATTGGCAGAGATGAGTTATATCGGCGAGAACATCCAGAGTGATAAGGTTCGCGAATCACTGATTCACTTCCTGGCATTCACCTACGTAGAGGGAAATGGTGTGGAGAACATCACCGATCTTCAGAACCTCTATTATACCTACGTTACCTCACCTCGCCTCAATGCCATCTTCAAGCAGGCTTGTGCCAAATGGGACAAGGCAGCCGTGGGCCGTCCATCACCAATGTTTAAGGGCGTGGATGTGAACGGTAAGGAGATGACGCTTCGCGATTTCCGTGGCAAGTATGTATATATAGATATGTGGGCCACCTGGTGCGGTCCTTGCCAGAAGGAGTTGCCATTCCTCAAGAAGTTGGAGGAAAAGTACAAGGGCAGAAACATTGCGTTCGTAGGTCTTTCTATAGATCAGGACAAGGCAAAGTGGGCTGATCGCGTGAAGAGCGGTGCTCTGAGTGGCACCCAACTTTACATCGGCAAAGGTACCAAGTTCCAGAGCGACTATCGCATCAGCGGTATTCCACGCTTCATTCTCCTCGATCCTAATGGAAGAATTGTCAATCCTGACATGACAAGACCATCCAGCGAGGATACAGAGAAGATTCTGAACAGCCAGCCAGGTTTGTAATATAAAAATGAGAGTTTAACAATATTATATTTATTAATTTAAACCAACGATTATGAAAAAATTGATTTCAATGATGCTGATGCTTTGTGCCATCATCACATTCTCAGCATGTTCGTCAGATGACGATGGTCCAAGCAACCCAGTGAGCAATCAGGTGGTTCCATCTTCTGCAAAGATTGGTTCCGAAGTAACTGTTCAGGGAAATGGTTTCGCTTCTGGTCAGACTATTTATCTCCAGCCTGAGCAAGGCGCAGAGGTAAATGCCAATGCCAAGATGACTTCTAATGGTGCAACATTCACCATCCCTTACACCATGACTCCAGGTAAGGTAAATGTAGTTTTGAAGGTGGCTAACGACAGCTTCACCTTGGGCAGCATGAATCTTCTTGCAGCTGACAATCCTATCTCTACCCTTTCATTGCCAGCCGACATGGCCATTGGTCAGGAGGTAACTATCGCCGGTATCGGTTTTGCTCAGGGCGATAAGATTGTTGTTGGTGACAAGACCATCGATGCTACTGTTACAACAGATGGCGTGAAGTTCACAGTTCTTGCTGATTTGACAGAAGGCGAGTATGCCGTATCTCTGGTTCGTGGCAAATCAACATGGGAATTGGGTAAGGTATATGCATACCAGCAGCGCCAGGTAGAGAGTATCACTATTACTGATAATGCGATGCTCACCATGTATGCTCCAATGTTGGGTCTTGAAGAAGGCAAACTGATTTTGAACTTTGCTTACAATGAAGACGGTTCTTTAAAGGCGATTTCTTCTAATGGTGCCGTAGAGTGGGCTTTCGAATATAGTGGTAAGACTATCACAACTAAAAATTTGTATGATCAGCCAATCGCATATACTATTGATGATCAGGGTCGCATCATCAGCAGCACAGGTTACGATATGTATGGTGATGCAGTTGCTTATACCTGGAATTACGATGCAAACGGTTATCTTGTAAGTGTAAAGAAGAATGGTGCAGCAGATAATGATGATGCAAATCTTCTGAACACCTATACAGATGGCAACTTGTCTGCTTATACCATGAGCTTGGCCAACGGGTTGGCAACAGACAAGAGCATCCGTACTTGTCCTAACACCATTGAGCCTCTTTATCTGCTGAATGCTTTCGGCTGGATGCAGACACGTGAAGATTTGTTCCTGGGCTTCCTTCTCAACCGCAACGTGAAGGTATCTACCTATGTGCCAAGTCAGCTGATTGCAGCAGAGATGGATGAAAGTGGCGCAGAAACCTCAGTTACTGCAGGTATCGAGAGTTCTTTTACGAACAACACATTGACCATGCAGACCACAGGTAATGTTATTTCCAGCGCTCAGTCAATCTTCTCCAACAAGGTAGTTGTTACTTATAAGAAGAAGTAATTTTGTAGTTACATACGAAAACAAATAAAAAATTTAAGAGGGTGTGTCATGAATTTATGACACACCCTTTTTCGATCTCTATTTTCCTACAAGAAGAGTTAAATTATACTCTTTTTCGATGACACTCTCATTCCCCCAAATACTCTTTAAATTATCCTTATCTGCTTGGGTAATTTTTTCTCCCTGCCCACGCAAGAATTTTTCCGTGGGCAGGGAAAAATAAAAGTGGGTCAGAAACGGAAAAAATGAAACCTAATTTGTTGAAAATTTTAGACAGATAAAGAAGCGTTTCTTTGCAACTTAAAGAAGCGCTTTATTAACACTTAACGATGCGCATCATGAGACCTTAATAAAGCGCATCATTAAACCCTAACGAAGCGCATCATGAGACCTTATAAATGCGCATCGTTAGATTTGATAAATATACTTCCTTTGAGGAAATGCTTTCTCATCGGATAGCGTGTCAAGATTTATGACTTCCCTCTCATTCTCTTCTCCATGAAAGATGTTATTAGAAAGACTAACAAATATTTACTAAAAATCATATAAAACAATCTAATTTTCGAGAAATTAAGAAGAGTTTCGTATTATTTTCATTATATTTGCAACAAATTGAAATCAATGATGATTGTAATGACATTTGCAACAACAAAACATATATCAAATAAACTCCAAAGATGTAATGTTCCCCATTACATCCTTCATTGTAATCTTCGGAAATAATATCTATCTCATTTCAGATAACATATTATTAACGAATTAAAATTTACATGGGTTTAATTATTTTATATTTTTTAGGTGCTCTGTCACTATCCTTTTTATGCTCTGTCCTGGAAGCTGTGTTATTATCAACTCCAATGTCGTTTATCTCGATGAAGGAGAGTCAAGGCAACAAGACAGCCTCTTTGATGAAACAGTACAAGAACAACGTAGATCGCCCAGTGGGTGCCATTCTTTCGCTCAATACCATTGCCCACACCATCGGTTCTGCCGGTGTAGGAGCTGAGTCTATCAAACTCTTTGGTGAAGAATACTTCGGTATCATTTCCGCTATTCTTACCCTGCTGATTCTGGTGCTTTCAGAAATCATCCCGAAAACCATTGGTGCATCCTATTGGCGCTCATTAGCCATGTCATCTACCAAGATTATCAGGGTGCTCATTTTCATCACCTATCCATTGGTGCTGCTCTCAGAACTGATTACGAAGATATTTACTTCTAAGAACCACCAGGCCACCATGAGCCGCGAGGAAGTGTCAGCCATGGTGGATGTAGGAACCACAGAAGGTATCTTCCGTGAATCAGAAAGCAAAATCATCAAAAGCTGTATTCGCCTGGCTGGAGTAAAGGCCAAAGAGGTAATGACTCCATCCATTGTGGTAGAATCTGCCAACGTGAATCAAACCATCAAGGAGTTTTACGAACAGAAGGAATGGAAATTCTCTCGCATCCCTGTATATGACAATAACAAAGACTACATCGTGGGCTATATCCTGAAAGACATGGTGCTCAAGGAGGTTTCAGACGACAAGTTCCAGACCAGATTATCAGAGTTGGTGCGCCCGATTCTTTCTTTCAATGAAGATGAATCTCTATATCAGATATGGGAAAAGATGCTGGAAAAGCGCGAACACATCTCTATTATTGTGGATGAATACGGTTGTCTCCGTGGCGTAGTTTCTATGGAAGACGTGATAGAAACAATGACTGGCGTAGAAATTGTAGATGAAGACGATGTGGCAGTGGATATGCAGGTTCTGGCCAAAGAAAAGTCGCGATTGATGATGAAGAAAAAGGGCGCATAATAAAATCTGTCTTGGCGAAACCTTCTACTGCAAGTATCTGATAGCAGGCGCATTGGCTACTTGAAGATTATAGGCGCCAAGGCAATCCTCCACCACCAATTGTTCCGCCTGAGTCGTCGGCATTAAAAATTGCTAACACTATACAGATGATTCCTATTGCCAAGGAGCCAAAATATAAAGGCACAAAAAAGAAGAAGAAGAAGTATAAAAACAATGAAGTATTCCACCACCAATGGCGACAGATATTATATTTCACTTATATTCTCTTATCATTCACCTTTTGATTACTCTGCATGAAAAAAGACAAATACTATATGTTATTTTTTTTAAATATAGCATTATATAGAAATAAAATATTTACCTTTGCAGAAAATTTAAATAATAGAAAGCAATGAGAAGACTATTTTACTTACTCCTTTTTATAAGTGTTAGCATAAACTTATTGGCACAGAATAAAAAAAGTACAACATTCCACTCTCCAACGGGTAAAGTTGTTTTTGTTTCAAAACAATCCGTTTCTGGAGAAAACATCGAGCAAATTAACAATTGCCTTGCTGCGGTATTCCCAGGAGCCAATGAGCATTTGAGCTATCATGGGGTGCAGATGGACTGTGACGCTCCAATATTCAGGGAAAGACTTACTACTCGTCTCGGATTTAAATATGAATATGTGTGGAATGGGAGATATAATAAAAACATAATTTCTGGACCCCTTTGGAAAGACAGAAGTGCTCAATTGAATGTATTTATACCGAAGAATGGTAAACAAATTACTGGTATCGGCACTGGTTATTACCAAACTACCAATCGAGCACTTGCTGAAAGAGACTTCCGGGCTGCACTAGTATCTGTGATAGAAGAATTTCCAAAAGCTCTAGTGGACTATCGCGTGTTTAACAATCAATCTGATGGCAAGATGGAATATTTTAGCTTTAGAATCGTTTCACAAGAAACACAACATATACTTGGCTCCATATACTTGATACTGAGAACATCTGCCGACAAAAGACAATGGAGCGTGAGACTAAATTACATCGATTACAATAATACAATGGCAGCTGACAAAATCAAATATGGGGTTTATGATTTAAGTTATCTTACTAAGCCTTATTGTAATTCTTGTATAGCACGAATGGATGATAATGCTATAACCTTTAAAATACAAAAGAACGGAATGGAAAAAATCGTTGTAGCATTTGCAGATGATTTCATTAAACTCAAGAAAATACTCTTTCAAGACCAAATGAGCGATTATGGCAAACAGGAACAACTTGGCATATATCTTGAGCATCTTTATTTAGACTCATTACCAGCTATTTGCTACACCAACAATGTGTTCGATGCAACAAATCCACAAGAATTTATTCTCATGCCTTCGAACGACCAAGGAGGAATTAAAGGATTTGGGGAAAGTTTATATCATGAATATTTTGGTGAACATTCAACAAGCCTCGCAAAAGGTGCATATGGATTTTATGAAAACTATTAATGCCTGAGCCCACTTTAAAAAGTGCCATCAAAACAGAGGTGTACTTCAAAATGCTTACAGTTTAAAACTAAAAAGCATAAAAAGAGCTTTTCTTTATGAAAAATTGCATTTACGAGCCTGTTTTTGGCTTATTTTGCCGTTTAACTTTCAAATTGATAGTGCTCTAACTTTTTCAAGTAGACTCAGTAATTATTATTACAGTTCGTTAATCCACTTGGTTATTGTCTCCAGCACTTCTGGAGCAATAGTTTCTTCTATTTGCTGATATTCCACAACGCTGCCAGTTGAGCAATGTTGGAACAGATGGTTTACACCATCAATCTTCTTTATAGTGTGCTTGCAGTTGGAGAGTCCAGTTTCAAGTATAGTTGCATTGGCGGCGCAGTCCACTTGAGTGTCTTTTGTGCCGTTAAGTGCCAACACTGGGCATTTAATCTTGGACAACTGCTTGCCAGCATCTATAGTTATGAAATGGCGTATGTATGGCGAGTCGGCTTGCTCTAATGATCTCTTTAGGATAGGCTTTAAGTTGTCTGGCACTCCGTCGATGGTTATCTCACTTGTCTTCTTGCCATTTGCAATCTCGTTGAGAATATTTGAAATGGTAGCGCAGTAGGAATCAACCATATCCTTAGGCAAATTTATGGCAGACATAGCTTGGCGGTTCTGCATCACGAGAGTTTCTTTACCAGATATAGCCATGCCAGCGAGCGACACAATGAAGTCGGCTTTGCCTTCAGCTGCAAGCATCATGGCTATTGTGCCGCCCTCGCTATGTCCTAATATTCCAACCTTGTTGAAACGCTTGCGCAATAAAGGTAAGGCAGATGCGGCATCTTGGAGGAAATCGGCTGTTGTGAATTGACCGAAATCAATATTCTTATCATTCCAACCACGGTCGTCATAACGTAAGGAAGCAATGCCTTGACGGGCCAATGCATCTGCAATTACGGCAAAGGGTTTATGGTCAAATAGTTCTTCGTCACGGTTCTGCTGTCCGCTACCAGTAACCATCAGCACTACGGGAGTTGTCTTAGAATAGTTTTGTGGTAGGGTGAGGGTACCGTTGAAAGTGTATCCTGCATTTGTGAAGCTTATGTTCTCTTGTTTATATGGAAATGGAGCAACCGGAGTTTGCGGACGTTTAACTACAAGTTTGCCGGGCTTTAGTGTAAGAGGTATGGGGAAACCATTTTGGGTGTATGTACCTTTAATTTCGCCATTCTCCATCTTTCCCTCAAATGTGGCTCCAATCATCGCAACCGAAACCTTTATTGTACCATCGTCCTTAATAGTCTTCTCGGCTGGTATTCCTTTAGCACCTTGCGAAGGCGAATCCATGGTGCAGCCGTCGCCAGAGAAGTTGAATACTAAAGGCAACTTAGTTCCCATTATGTTTAGTTCGCCGTTCCATGCTCCTTCCTGTGCATTGACTGCAAGTGAGGCAAGCGCAATAAACACAGTTGTGATGATTCTTGTAGCTTTCATAATTGTATGTATTAATGGTATGTATTAATGGATTTTACACTCTCCTGCATTGATTTCAATTCTGTATCTGTCATTTGTACATAGATGGAAACGCCATAGAGGGTTTCTCCATTGGATTTTACTCCCAATGGGTGAACCATGCAGAAAGTAGGTTGCTCACCCCTTGTCCAGCCAGTGATTTGAATGTATTTTTTATTGTCAAGCAATAGGACTGTGCGTGACGTTCCTTTGTATTTACGATTGAAAGTATATGCTACTTCACTCTTCTTTATAGCATTTCCAGCCGTATTTGAACGATAGTAAATAGTTAATTTAGTGTTGCTATCAAAATAGTAATTATCTGGAGATACACCAATTATGTTGTGATAATATTCGAGAGGCAGTCTTTTGCCATTCTTGTCTATTTCCCATGTGCCGTAGTGCTTCCAGCCATGACCAACAATCACTTCGTCAAAGTTTTCTTTGCTGATACCGCCACCATCACCAAAACATTTTCCATCGTCACTATAGTCGTAGTTGCAGCCATGATTATCCAATACCGAAGCCCATTGTTGCTCTAATGTTTCTTCGACATCATCATTGCAGGATACCACAAAGAAGGATGCAAACAGTACGAATGCTAATCCAATAAAAGATTTAATTGTCTTCATAATTATCACAATTTATTGTTCTTTTAAGTACAACGTTTCATCGGCTATTTTATTACGTCAGAAGAGCACTTTTTCCTAATTTTGATGAGACAAACATGCAAACAAATGGACAAACAAACAAGAATACGATATGATTTTGTCCACTATTTTCCGCATATCGTTGGGTGACAGGGGTGACAGGCACCTCCACAAAAACAGTGAAAACTCGTGTCACTGGTGTCACCCGACAAACTGGCTCCAATAAAGGGCTTGACAGAAAACGGTGACAGGTGACACTTTTATATACTCTTTTTTT